>ERZ773010.225-NODE-225-length-42660-cov-9.203521_pt1 | contig 42660 bp, 41 predicted proteins | sample MGYA00580842_ERZ773010 | MGnify/ENA primary metagenome ERZ773010 (study PRJEB29015, sample SAMEA2737982) | human oral metagenome | biome: human oral; feature: human-associated habitat; material: dental | place: China | collected 2107 ... | reverse complement strand
ACCGGCAACTGCGCCACCTTCTTACGCTCCTGCTCCACCACCAGCGTCTCCCGCTTCTTATGAAGATAACTGCCTTGGGTGGTGATATAGAGCGTGTTTTGCAGTTTGCGCATGGGGAAACTCCTTGGGGTTTGAACGCAGTTTACTTACAGTTAAACTAGTTCATTTATGCCTATAGATTTTAAATATTGATATGTTCCATCATAAAACTCTTTTTGACGTGTGTTATCATTTTCACTGCCTTCTGGAATCCAGATTACCATGCCCTGCCTCGCTCTAGTCAATAAAACTCGATAAGCATTTTTAGTAAACTGTTTATCCTCTTCTTTATTGATATTTTGCCATTTGTACCCTTTAAAAGATTGGTAGCACCACTGGTTATCCTGATAATAGAAATTTTCTCCCCAAGCCAGACATACCCAATCAAGCTCAAGTCCTTGAACGTCAAACTCTGTTGCCACATCTTCTAAAAAATAAGAGGAACGCACATCATCTTTGGGATTTAAAAACCAATTGGCCACGTCGATTTCATTTTTGACATGCACTCCTAATGCTTTCAGACGACGCGCCCCAGATGAAGCCACCAAGCCATAACGCTCACTTCCTTTGGCTTGTGCCTTTACCCATGCTTTAGCCTTTTGCAAATCTCTTGTAAGTACAATAGGATAATTGCTTTTAATTTCTTTCCAAAGTGACTTGGCTTGCTCATCCATGTCTAATAACGCGTGTACCCATGCCGAAACTTTTTCTGACCGAAACGAACGCACTGAAGTAGCCAGATGTAAATGGTTTTGCTTAACGCCTGTCGTAGATAACCAGTTTTTTATTGCAGTATCTTGTAAATAATTGTCTTGATTGACAATTAAATTAGAATAATGCACCTGCCAATCTATGTCAGGAGATTTCAAAGCTTGCATCCAGGCAACAAGACCTGCTTCCCCTGTGTTGATTTCTTGACCTCCTCCAATCAAACAAACTATCACACACCAATCTTGATGGCGATTCATTACCTCAATCAAAAATTTTGGTTCAGACTTATTAAAATCTGGCCGTCCGCGTTTTTGACGCATAAATTTACAAGTTTGATGTTGATTCCACGCTCGTTGTGCTTCATCAAATACCACAACTTTTTCAGTTGGTGCCTGTGAATTTTCCAAATATTCATCTCTAAAATGATGAATATTTTGAATGAATGCTTTGGTTGCCTTTAATGCATTTTCTTTTTTGATTTTATTTTTAATGACACTATCTCTTGCCAAAGCCTCTTGCAAAACTTGTACCAACGGGCCATTTCCTGATAAGAAAACAGCGTGCTCATCTTCTGCTACTTTTAAACGCTGATTAGCAATATTGAGCCCAGCCAATGTCTTCCCTGCACCTGGAACACCAGTAACAAAACAAATAGCTTTTTTATTCCTTTGTTTGGCTTGCTCAATAATGTTACTAATGCAATTAGCCGTAGCTGACAAATTTTTTGCACCAGCATCTGAACGCGTGATTTCTGCAACATCATGATTTTGATAAAGTGCTTGTGCCGCTTCAATAATGGTAGGCGTTGGTTTGTATGGAGATTGCTCCCAAGCTAAAACATCCATTAGACTAGTTGAATTATAAGGCTTGAAAAACTCACGCAAATTCTGTGCATTCAATAAAATTGCCTGATTTAGATTTTGAGCTTCCTGAAAATTATTTTTGAATTTTTTTGATGCTTTTTCTGCAATTAATACAGGTATTAAATTTGCATGATGGCTACCTTCATGGAAATTTCGTAAATCAAGCGCATAGTCAATCACTTGGTCAATGGCATACTTATCATATTGTTCGCTGCCAATTTTAAACTCTAGCAAAAAAATCTTATCTCCAAGAATTACAATATTATCAACACGCTTCCCCATTCTTGGAATTGAAAATTCAAAATAAATATAACCAGTTAGTTCTGCTAATTGTGACTTTAAAATAGTAATTTGCCGTTCCCATGCATTTTGTTGCGATTTTTCTAGTGTTTGATAACCATGATTTTTAGCTAATGTACCCAGAATATTTAAATCATCTTCTTGGATAAAATTAGCAATACTTTTATCATAATAAGCTCTTAACATAATTTATCTACCTAATATTAATTGTATTTCTTATAAAAATAGTTCTTCAATATAATCCTTTGACCTATCCCGTTTTCCCAACAACTCCGGCTGGCAAATCTCCACCAGCGAACAGGCTTTGCAGCGTTTGCTGTAGTCGGGCGACGGAGTTTGGCCGCTGTTTAGGAGTTCGCGCACGGCGGCGATGGTGGCGAGGGTTTGGGCGCGCAGGTCGTCTGAAAACACGATAGGGACGCGGTGGCGGGTTTGCATATACCACAGCGCGCCCTCAGAGACGGTTTGCCCCGTCATTTCTTCCAAACACAAGCCTTGGGCGCAAAGCTGGATTTCGTCCATCGGGTCGGGTTTGGGCTTGCCGCGTTTGTATTCCACAGGTTTCAGACGACCTGTTTTTGTTTCTACTTCCACCAAATCCAGCACACCGCTGATGCCCAGTTTTTCCGCCGACACATGTACCGCCCGCTCAAAGCGCACGCCCTTGCGCGTTTCCGGCTCGCCCGAATCCACCCGTTCATGGAGCGCCTTGCCTTGCGCGGTCAAATAGTTCTCCGCCCACGCCTGCTCGTTGTGAATCAAGGCACATTGACGCGGGCAGAAGGCGTAGTGTTGCAGTGCGGAAAGGGGAATCAGGCGTGTATCCTGATTCCCCTCTCGGGTTTCAAACAAAAGCACGGGTATTTTTCTTCTAAATTTTGCAGATTATTTGCCAATCGTCAGCCTAATTTGCGTAATAGCTTAATTTCGCCCAAATTATTGCCATCCACCACGCTGACAACATAATCGTCAAAACTCCTTGCCACTTCCACGCCGTCTTTTTTGGTTACCTGAATGCGTTTGAAGAGACTGTCGGCAGGTGCGTTGCCCAGATTATTGCTGTGTTCGAACACATAAAGCCCACGTGCGTTCATTTGTCCGCGGGCGGCGGAATGGTCGTGGTCGAACATATTGACAAGTGCCTGCCAAAACAGCTCTAAATCGTTTTCGGAAAAGCCTGTTTGTTTGGCGAAATGAGCAGAAATGAAGCCGTGGCAGCGGTATAGTCCATAGGGGACGGTGAATTTGCGACCCATGGTGCGGTTGTCGCCGGTCTCGCTGGCATCTTTTTCGTTGGTAACCGCCATGCGGGTAATACTGTGTTCCAAGGTCATGACGGGATCGATAGAGCGGGAGAAGGTCAGTTGCACGGGACCGCGCACTTGTCCTGCGTTTTTGCCGGTGGTCATCACTGCGCCGAATGTGCGGATGTCGTAATAACGGCTGCACATGTATTGGCGGGCGGCTTCGGTTTTTTCGCCTTTTTCTTTGCCTTTTACGTTTTCCTGCTCGTGGGCTTCGTCAATCAGGTTGTTCAAAATGCCTTTTTCGCGGATGAAGATGTCGTGGTGCTCGCTGTTTTGGGTCATTTGGATAAAGTTGCGGACTTTGCGTTTCAGGCAAACATCGGTTACCAAACCTTCGCCGGTTTGCGGGTCAATACGCGGCAGGTTGCCTGCGTCGGGATCGCCGTTGGGATTGCCGTCTTGCACGTCAAATAAAAAGACAAAGTCGTAGCGTTTTTCAATAGTCATAGCGTTTGCTCCTTATGCAGTTTTCGCTTCGTTAAACAGGTTTTTCAATGCGTCTTTGGTAAACAGGAATTGGGTTTCGTGGTAATAACCAATGGCGAACAAGCCTTGCTGTTCCAAATTCAAATGGTTGGGAAATCTCTGACAATGTTCCAAAATCTGACGGATTTCCCATTGCAGTTGCACGGCACGACCTTCAAATTCCAGTTTGTTCAAATGGTGCGGCAACAAGCGCATCAGTGTGCCAAATACGACAATCGGCGTGCTGCTTGCCGAACCGAAATAGCGGTCGGCAATGGTGGCGATCAAGCCAGGATTGGCCTCAGCTTGTGTTTTTTCCAGCACGGCAAATAGCCGCCCCAACACATAGCCGATGTCTTGACGGTTTCTATCTAAGCTCATAGTTAGCTCCTTCATGTTTTTCAGACGACCCGCGCGGATTGCGCGATTGATATAGGCTTTAAGCAAACTTGCCCTGCCATAAGTAATTTTCTGTTCCGCTTTGTTGCGCCGCAAAGCAGCCTGCAAAAGGCTGACGGGCAAAATGCGGTTGTTGAGTGCGGCATCGGTTATTTGGGCAATCAGGTCAGACGGCAGGTTTTCCATTTTGCCGTCCAATACCAAATTGCCCAGCAGGTGCGGTAAAGACATATATTCGGGATACGGCGAGTTTTCGCCACGCACCATCTGCAAATCGTCATACCACGCCGCAATGCTTTCGGATAAAGCGGCAACGGTGGTTTCATGCCAAAAGCGGACGACAATCCGCGCGGAATTGGGCGATAGGCCTAAAAGGTAGAATTTTTCTTTACCGTCGGGTTCTGTGTATTTCCCGTTGTACAAGCTTTTATAAAGCGATTTGACCGCATCAATATGGGCATCGGGATTATCTTTACCGCCACCGTTAATCAAAGAAGCAATACTCTCTTCCAGCGGATTCGGCTTTTCACTCCAACAGATGGCTGTTACATCACCAATGCGAAAGCGATTTTCTCCGGCAAGCAGGGTGTTTAAGGCGGTGGTGTATTCGAACATGGCTTGCTCGCCCACAGGGAAGATAAAGCCTTGTTCTTTGCCGTAGGATTCAAAAGCCGACAAATTCACTGATGTAAACGGAGCGGGTTTGGCGTTCACGCCCTTGACAGCGTTATGCAGCCGCGCAATCGGCGCAGGTTTGCCCGTTACTAAGCAAATACCCTTTTGGACGTTGTCTGACTTCACCTGATTAGCTTGACTTACATATTCCTGCACAGCCTTTGACTGACAAACCAAATCTACCGCTTCTTCCACCAAACGGAAGCTGAGATTACAGCCTTTGACTTTGGCACATTCCGCCCAATTTGCAGCCTGCATGACTTTGCTTTTTTCTTCCACAGAAGCCAGAAAGGCAGCAACGGCGGCAACGCCAGCATCATCAGGCAGCTCCTGTTTCAATTCGTTCACTTTGGTGATAAAGCTAACGTGCTGTTTATCCGCCTGCTCCTGCCCTTTTTCTCCGGCATAGGCAAGCACATAACCGTAGTGATCCCACAATAAATTGCTTACTTCGTATGATTTTGAACCACTTCTGCCCAAACCTTTCGGCACTAAAAAAGTGCGGGCAACTTTTTTCTTATTTTTTAACTCACGGGTATCCTCAAGCTGAATAAATTGGCCCTGCTTGTCTATAACGATAATGAACGGGATTTCTTTGTTTTCAAATCCTTCAGGAGCAACACCACCATCGCTTTTGGCTTTGCGTTGGTAGTATTGGGTGAGCGCGTGCAGAATCATCGTTTCACCTCCTCGCTGTCGGCAGGCGGTACGATAATCACACCGTTTACCGCTTTGCATTGATAAAACATTGGCTCAGCATTGTTGGAATCGCGCGGGTCGGATTTGTTGAAATCCATGTCGTACAACATAAAGCCGAAATCTTGGGTAATGTCTTCGCGCGGCAAACCGTCTTCAGCCTTTTCAAGCAGCCTGAAATGGCAGGGAAACTCGCGGCAGCCCAAATAAGGTTGGTGGAAATATTGCCCTTTTTTTGCCCGCCGTTTAAACATTTCGGCAAACTTGACGTAGTTGTCGCTTTCTCCTGCTTCACTTGTCATGTCAAAATCGGCGTGGATGCGATAGGCAACGTCTTTCAGCAGCATGGATGCGCGCTGCTGGCGGTTATCTTCAATATAGAGCGAGCCGCTACGCTCACTCATCTTGGCTCCCACTTCGTTGCGGCGGATGTTCGTCCACTGAATCGGTTTCAGGATTTCTATCTTCAAGACCTTCCAGCGAATGGCCGGCTTCCACAATATCGCCATTAAGATGTTTCTGGCGGCTGACGGCGTGATAACAGGGTAACTTACCCTCTCCACCTTAAGCTCGGGCCTGGTGAAGCATGCTAAATCGCCGCTGATTTCCAAGACGAAACTCATATCATCTCCTTATTGCTTTCATTTCACAAAACCGAATTTTCAGATCGCCAAGTCGCATCATCAAAATCAGCGCCAAGCACGGCTTTGTAATAGCCCTTGTCCAACACCAGCAATCCCGCTCTGGAAAAAACGGCATGTGCAGGCAGCTTTTTCAGTTCATGTTCGTACACGGTAATCGTGTAGCGTTGCAATTTGCGGTAAACCCATTTGTATTTGAGTGGGTCGCTTTCCAGCAGACTGAACCAGCGTTCAAACGGCTCGAGCAGCGGTGGACGGTCGGTTTGTCCGAAGGAGTTGTCGGTCGGCTGCGGAAAGCGTTGTTTGTCCAAAACATCCTGCCATTCTGAAACTTCCACGCCGTCCAGATGTCGTCTGAAAAAATCGTCTAGCTCGTTTGCTTTGACGATTTGCGGACTGCCGTCTACCTCCCAATGAGCCAACGGGATAAACGGCACAACCAGTGCCACCCCTTGGTTATCAATTAGACGGAAACGTTCGGCAGCTGTGCGGAATTTAATTACCAACGGATTTTCATTTGATGATTCTGCCGTCAAAAGCGTTGTGATACCGTGTTTGTCCACATCACCTTTGCCGTTAAATCGGCGGAAATATTCGGCAAATGCCAACGGGGAAAGCGGGTCATCAAGCAGCCCTGCTTTCAGCATTTCTTCGGTAATGTCCTGCCCCTGTTTCAGGCTGCCGTTGGGTGCGCCTTCTTCGGCGCGGAATACGACTACTTCGCCCAACTGTGGCAGTTTGCCTTCGCGGTTACACCGCCCCGCTGCTTGGGCAATGCTGTCCAGCCCTGCCATCGCCCGATAAACGCAAGGAAAATCCAAATCCACGCCTGCTTCAATCAACTGCGTGCTGACCAGCCACAAGGGCTTGTGCAGGCTGCCTGCGCGATACAACGTCAAATATCGGCAAACCAGCGCAATGACTTCGCTGCGGTGTGTGGCGCACATATTGGCAGACAAATGTAGCTTGATTCCGCTAGAAGGCAGAGCGGCAAAGAGTTTGCGGGCGTGTTTCCGCGTATTGACCACCGCCAAAACACACGGACGCGCGGCTATTTCATCGGCAATTTCCTGCCAGCTTTGCGCTTCGCCGTTTGGCAGCGGCATTTTGATGCGGACGCGGCGCAGTTTTTCCGATAAGGTGATTTTATCCGCCACAATCTCGCGCACGTCCGGCAGGCCTTCCAAAACGGTGCGCCCGAATGCGTCGATATTTTTGCCGAGTTCTGGCTGGGTCGCCGTACAAAGCACAAAGGTAACACCATAATCGCGCGCCAGCACCCGCATCATGTCGGTAATCGGTTTTTGGAAATCGCGCGGAAGCTGCTGTGCTTCGTCCAAAATCACCACACTGTCGGCAATATTGTGAATCTTGCGGCAACGGCTGGTTTTCGCCGCAAACAAGCTTTCAAACAGTTGCACGTTGGTGGTAACAATTAGCGGCGCGTCCCAATTTTCCGTGGCAAGGCGGGTTTTCGCAGTTTCCTTGTCTTCTTTCACTTCCAAATTGCTGTGGTGTTCCAATACCACATCATCGCCTAATGCTTTGCGGAAAACATCGGCGTTCTGCTCGATAATGCTGGTGAAGGGAATGGCGTAGATAATGCGTTTTTTACCGAATTCCAGCGCATGCTTCAAAGCGAACCCCAAGCTCGCCAAAGTTTTGCCTCCGCCAGTCGGCACGGTTAAAGAAAACAAAGTACGGTCGGTTTCTGCGGCAGAAAAACATTGCTGCAAAATGGTATGGCGTTCTTGATTTAAGAATGAATCTTTATCTAATTTTTCATGAAGTTGCGCCATATACTGCTCATATCGCCAGTGCAACTCATTCAAACAGGGAAATTTTGGGCGCAATCCGGCAGCCTGCGCAGCATCTGCATCGGCATAACCGTTCATAAAGGCTTCGGTATCCAAAAAATCGGCATCCACCAAGCAGGAAAAGAGAAAACGCAGCCAAATATGCAACTCTTCCAGCTTTGCCCCGTCCTCCCAAAAAGCAAAAAAATCCCGCTTCAAATCATCATCGGATAACGGAAAAAAATCTTCGGACAATCCGCTTCCTGCCAAGCCAGACAAAGATGCCACCAGTTCGTCATCCGCCTGTTGCAGGCGATGTTGCAGACTACCCTTGTCATACCAATCTGCCAAACCCGCATGGTGCCCAGCAATCAGATACGCCAGCAAATGTCCGAAAAATGGATTGAGATGCGTGGCAGCATATTTGGCACCAGCAGTGGAATGAGGGAGTTTGTGCGGCTTAGAAAAGTCGACATCTTCAAGATGAGCATTTTCCCGCTCAAATCCCAAAACTTTGCAGATATATTCCTGAAAGGCAGCCTGAAATTTTCCCAAATCGTGCAAAAGACCCGCATATTCGGCAAATAACGCTCCATAACTTCCCGCGAAACGTTTAGCGAGTTTCGCCACTTTTTGTAAGTGTTTTTGTAGTGGGTGGAAATGCCAATTTTCCGATGAATCTTGGCGGGCATGTGCAATCATGTCAGACATTTATATTTCCACGACAAAATTAAGAGACATTAATATTTCTCGAAGCAGCATAGAAGAACATAACTTTTCTATCCCATTTCAAATTCCCCATCAAAGCTTTGGCAATAGCAGCCGTTTCCGCTAAATGGGTTTGCAGGGGTTGCGGCTGTTTGTCTGTTTTACGGATATGAGCGATGTAGTTAGTATTCAAGACATCTCTCCAAGATTTACTATTCCAATAATTACCAACATCCTAAAAACAGATGCAACAGCACTATACAAAATAGTTTTGATAGCTTTTACACATAATCGACTTGTTTTCCAGTCTTATACAAACATTTCAGTATCAAAGTAATGGGCATCCACTAGGAAGGAATAGAACATGTGGGTGAAGAATGCGTAGGAGAAAAAAGATGATGCGCGTCGGCTTTGAGTGGTGGTGTGGACAGGGTTTCTGGGAGCTTGATTTCTTGTTGCCACAGGTTATCAAGAACAGGAATATCTGCGCCGAATCGCAAGGCTAAACGATCCTTTAACGTGCGACGGTTATCGCCTTCGCCATTTCCATTAGCCAACCCGGCATGGTGCCCCGCAATGCAAAATGCCATCAGCTTACGATAACATTTCCCCAACGCTCGACAGCAATTTTGGCTCCGGCGGTAGCATGATCGACACGCGGACCGCCGTGTAAACGCGCATTGAATTCCGGTGTGTATTTACCAAGGTCATGCAGCTGCCCGGTGTGGCGGGCGATTTGTTCCGCACCGAAGGCAGCAGCAAAGGCTGCCGCCATCTCGCCGACTTTGTACTCGTGGCTTTGTAGAGATTGCCAGTCAGCGTGGTCTGATCTGGCGCCGGATTGGGCATAGCAAATACCGCCAAGGATCTCATTCATAACCGACCTCCCTGTCTGCTATTTAAGAATACTGATCCCGTCCGGAACTATCCCCCGGGCAAACAGGCTAGTCAATAAAAACACGTGCTCCCTAGCTGGCAAGTCAACTCTTTGTGCTGTCAAATACCATTCCCACACACACGATCTGCATCGCCTGGCACGGCGTGTTTAGATGACTTAACTCTTTTCTGCGTATTTCGATTATTCACAATTCCGAAGCATCCGCTTTGTTCTGGCGTGCATATCTAATATCCAAGCTGCCGGAACCCGGCACTACTCAGTGAGTCTTACGCATCGACGGTTTCTTGACTTTTTCCGGCGGCGCCATTAATTTGCCAGCCAGCGCCGATTTGAGGATCAGCTTGCGGGCGCTCGATAAATTCGGCTAAAGCGGTATTCGCCCAGCCCGCTTATCAGGTGTTTGTCCGGCTTTTTCCGGACATTGCCAAGCCGGTTGGGCGTTATTTATTTTGGTACGCTCTGTACAACATGCACGATACGCATACGATGATTGCAGAAAATTCCGTCGGCGTCGTAGCGCCGCAACGCTTTTATTCCGATGTGCCGCTGACGCTGAAGAGCGGCGCACAGTTACCTGGCTTCGAACTCGTCTTCGAAACCTATGGCACGCTCAACGCCACGCGCAGCAATGCGGTGCTGGTCTGCCATGCACTTTCCGGCAACCACCATGTTGCCGGTATCGCCAGCGACAACCCGAAAAATCTCGGCTGGTGGGACAATCTCGTCGGCCCGGGCAAGCCGCTCGACACGCGAAAATTTTTCGTCGTTGGCGTCAACAATCTGGGCGGCTGTTTTGGTTCGACCGGGCCGCTCTCGCGTAATCCGGAAACCGGCAAGCACTACGGCGCCGATTTTCCGCTGGTGATGGTGGAAGACTGGGTGGCCGCACAGGCACGCCTGGCCGACCATCTAGGGATCGAGGCCTGGGCGGCCGTCATCGGCGGCAGCCTCGGCGGCATGCAGGCTCTTGAGTGGTCGCTGCAGTTTCCCGAGCGCATCCGCCACGCTATTGCCATTGCCTCGGCGCCAAAACTCTCGGCGCAAAACATCGCTTTCAACGAAATCGCCCGCCAGGCAATTCTCTCCGACCCGGATTTCCATGACGGCCACTACGCTGAATACGGCGTCGTGCCGGAACGCGGCCTGCGGCTGGCACGCATGATCGGTCACATTACCTATTTGTCGGACGATCAGATGAATGAGAAATTCGGCCGCCAGATGCGCTATGACCAGCATACCTACAATTATGATGTCGACTTCGAAATCGAATCCTATCTGCGCTATCAAGGCGACAAATTTGCGGGTTTTTTCGACGCCAACACTTACCTGATGACGACCAAGACGCTCGATTATTTTGACCCGGCCTATGCCTACGGCGGTGATCTGGCGGCTGCATTGGTGCGCGCGCGTGCGGATTTCCTCGTCGTCAGCTTTTCGACCGACTGGCGCTTCTCGCCCGCACGTTCGCGCGAAATCGTCTTTGCGTTGCTCAAGAACCGGCGCCATGTGGCGTATGCGGAAATCGACTGCGTCGCCGGGCATGATTCCTTCCTGCTCAACGATGCGCATTATCACGCCGTGCTGCGCGCGTACCTGGAGAATATTGCAGTATGAATCTCAACCAACTTAGCAAGCACGAACGCGAACGCTTCGATTTTGCCGTCATTGCCGACTGGATTCCCGCCGGCGAGCGTGTGCTTGACCTCGGCTGCGGCGATGGCAACCTGCTGCGCTACCTGCGTGAGACGCGCAAAATCAGCGGCTACGGCGTCGAAATCGCCCCCGATAAGGTGCTGGCCTGCATCCGCAACGGCATCGACGTCATTCAGATGAATATCGACCAGGGGCTATCCAGTTTTGAAGACCAATCATTCGATCATGCCATCATTTCGCAGGCACTCCAGACCATGCTGGAAACCGAGCGCATCCTGAACGAAATGCTGCGCGTGGCGCGTGAGGCCGTGGTCAGTTTTCCGAATTTTGCCTATCGGATTAACCGCGAGGCTATTGTCCGCGGCCACGTGCCGGTGTCCGAGGATCTGCCTTATGAATGGTACGACACGCCGAACGTCCGCTTCTTCACGATTGCCGATTTTGAGGCGCTGTGCAGCCGGCTGGATATCGAAATCCGCGAACGCCGCGCCTTTGATGACAACAGCCAGCCCGTCATCGACGATCCGAACCTGAACGGCAGCCTGGCTTTTTACCGGCTCGGCCGGGCATAGTCCGATGCACTTCCTGGGTCGAGGCCATCGTCTGGCGGCGGTGCTTTTTCTCGGTTTCGCTTCCGGGTTGCCGCTGGCGCTGACCGGTCAGGCCTTACAGGCCTGGCTAGCGGTTGACGGCGTCGATATCGCAACGATCGGCTTCTTTGGTCTCATCGGCGCCCCCTACACCTTCAAGTTTCTCTGGGCGCCGCTGATGGACCGCTTCGAGCCGCCCTGGCTTGGCCGGCGGCGCGGCTGGCTGGCGCTCACACAAGGCGGCCTGGCGCTGACGCTATTGATCATGTCCAGCCTCTCGCCCAGCCGGCAACCGACGCTTTTTGCCCAATGGGCCGTATTGCTCGCGTTTCTCTCGGCCTCGCAGGATATCGTCGTCGATGCCTACCGTGCCGACGCGCTCAACGACAAGGCCGAACACGGCCTCGGCGCTTCACTGCACGTTTTTGGCTATCGCCTGGCGATGATCGTTTCCGGCGGCATCGCGCTGATCTGGGCCGACCAGTGGTCGTCCTGGCCGCGCGTCTATGCACTGATGGGAACGATCATGGGCATCTCCGCCGCGCTCTCGTTGTTTTTATTGCCGCCGGTGCGCAGCGAATCGAAACCGCTGGCCTCCAGCCCTGTCAGGGAAATCGCCGGATTCGCGGCAATGCTAGTCGGCGTTTTTTCCGGCTACTATCTGGCTCGCGGCCTGCTATCTTTACTCGGATTCGATCCGGGCAGCAGCAATCACTGGATTCAATTACTTTTCGTTCTGGCCGAGATCGCCGCCGCGTTGCCTCTGGCCTGGTGGTTCGCCCGCCTGGCGCGCTTTGAAACGCTCAACGCCTCATTGTCCAGTTATTTCGCACAACCGGGCGCCGCCTCGTTTCTGCTGCTGATCGTTCTCTACAAGCTGGGAGATGCCTTTGCCGGCAGCCTTACGACGGCCTTTCTGATCAAAGGGCTGGCATTCTCGCAGGCCGAGGTCGGCATCGCCAACAAGATCATCGGCATCTGGTTGACGATTTTTGGCGCGATCGTCGGCGGCGCGCTGATGCTGCGCCTGCGCCTCTATCGAGCGCTGCTCCTGTTCGGTATTCTGCAATTGGTCTCGAACTTCGGCTTTTATCTGATTGCCTTACTCGGCAAGGGCGCCTGGGGCAGCATTGCCGTACCGCCGTTCGATTGGGTCATCATTTCACTGCGCGAAAGCGCTTCCCTTGACTTTCTACTGCTCACCGTCATCGCCGTTGAGAACATCACCGGCGGCATGGGTACGGTGGCGCTGGTCGCTCTATTGATGGCGCTGTGCAACAGCCGCTTCACTGCCACCCACTATGCCCTGCTTTCCGCACTGGCCGCCGTCGGGCGTATCTACGTCAGCCCGGTCGCCGGTGTTTTGACGGAAAGTATCGGCTGGCAGGCATTCTATCTGTTTTCAGTAGTCATCGCTTTGCCCGGCGTCGTCATGACCTGGTGGATGAAAGCACCCCTCATCACGCTTTCGCAAAATTCATCGGCGAACACCGCACAAGATTCTCGTCATGGATAGTATTTCGATTGCCGCACGCCTGATTGCGGCGGCACAAACGCTCTCGGCCGACGTCGGCCGGCTCACTTTCTCGCCCCCCGTCTCACATGTCTACAACCCGCTCGATTACGCCTGGGCGCCGCACGAAACTTACCTGCGCCGTTTTGGTAACGGAACCAAGCAGGCCATCTTTCTCGGCATGAATCCCGGCCCTTTCGGCATGGTGCAATGCGGCGTACCTTTTGGAGAAATCGCCGCCGTGCGTGACTGGCTGGGCATCGACGCCCTCGTCAGCAAACCACAGCGCGAGAACCCCAAGCGCCCGATCGAAGGGTTTACCTGCCGGCGCGCCGAGGTCAGCGGCCACCGCTTATGGGGGCTGTTCCGTACTCGTTTCGGCACGGCCGAAGCCTTTTTCGCCGAGCATTTTGTCGCCAATTATTGTCCGCTTGCTTTTTTCGACCAGGGCCGTAATCTGACGCCGGACAAGTTGCCGAACACGGAAACCACGCCACTCTACGCTGCTTGTGATGCGCACCTACGCAAAGTCGTCACGGCCTTGGCGCCGGCGTGGGTCATCGGCGTCGGCAGCTTTGCCGAAGCCCGCGCCAGAACTGCGCTTCAGGGCATGCCGCTGCGCATCGGTAAAATCCTGCATCCCAGCCCGGCCAACCCGGCCGCCAACAGCGGCTGGGCGGAAGCCGCCAGCGCGCAATTAGTCGCACAGGGTGTCTGGTCGCAACCTGGCGTTGCATGAATCGATCACAAGACTGCCCATTCAGACCCTCCCGTACCGTCAGGACAAACTCCGTCCATGCCGAATATATGCGCCCCAGATGCCGGAATGCTGGAGGCGCCTGGCATCCACGCACAATGAACACCCACAGCTGATACTAGTAAATATCATTATCTAAGAGTATTATTTTGCCGTCTGTTTCAGGCGCTCTGCGGCCTGTTCAGGGAATTATCAGATGTCACCGGCAGTACCGACGCCACAAAAATAATGCGCCGCCTGCCTTACTCAAAGGAGAAATTGCAATGAAGACATACAAATTGGGAACGTCTGCTTTACTGATTGCCGGATGCTTGTGGGCAGGTACGGCACTGGCCCATACGCCATTGTGCAATTGCAGCGATAACGGCGACGGCACGGTGGAATGCGAAGGCGGCTTTTCGGACGGTTCTTCCGCCGCAGGTGTCAAGATGAATGTCATGGACGCCAGCGGTAAGGTCGTGTTGCAGGGCAAAATGGATAAAAACAGCATGTTCACGTTCAAAAAGCCAGCCGGCAAGTATTCTGTACAGTTCGACGGCGGTGAAGGGCATCAAATCACTATCCCTGGTGAAAAGATCAACTAATAATCGATAGGTTTAATGATTTCTTAGGAGTGCGTTATGAGCCAAAAATTTCTGGCCTCCCTTTCTTCAGCCTTGCTGTTGGCGTTGTCTGCAAGTGCGGCGCATGCCCATTTCCAATTGGTATATACGCCGGAAGTCAATCTCGACAAGCCGAAAAACATTCCCGTCAAACTGATATTCTGGCATCCGATGGAGAACGGCCATGCCATGGATATGGAACAACCCGAACAGTTTTTCTACGTTTTTAAAGGTGAAAAGGTCGATCTGTCCAAGGCATTGAAACCAATTTCCTTTGCGGGAAAAGACAACCGGGCCAAAGCCTTTGAGGCGGAGGTTAACATTCGCCGTAACGGAGATTACCTCTTCGTTTTGCAACCGGCGCCTTACTATGAAAAAAGTGAGGATACCTACATCCAGCAAATCACCAAGTCTTATGTGAATAAGGGCGGCATTCCTTCTGGTTGGGAAAAACCCGTTGGTTTACCGGTCGAGATTGTGCCGCTCAACAAACCCACCAATGTACTGGTCGGCTCCACATTTTCAGGACAGGTGCTGATGGAGGGCAAACCGGCTGCTGGCGTGGAAATCGAGATCGAATATCTCGCAGCTCCGCCTGACGTGAAGGCTAACCGTCCGTCTTCCAAAAAATCAGCTTCGGCCAAGGGAGGCGCACTGGTTGCCATAACCGATGCTAACGGTGTATTTACGTTCGGTATTCCCAAGGAAGGTTTCTGGGGCTTTGCCGCGCTGGGCGCCGGACCGCAAAAAGAATACAAAGGCAAGGCACTCAGCCAGGATGCGGTTATCTGGATCCGTGCCGACAAAATGGAATAAGGTAAGCAGCATCGTCTCGGCCAACCGTTTTCCGGCCGGGACAGGCAGTGCGATTCCCGATGCGAACCTCCGCATTGCCAGCAATGCGGAGGTTTTTGGTTTTTGACGAGGCTTACATGACGGAACGATCCGACGAAACGTCCGCTGGTTTTGCAGACGACCGCTCCACAACCCAATCCGGGTGCGAGGGCGCGGCTCATGCTCCGTGGCAAACTTTATCCCATTTGCCCGCAGGGCAACGTTGCCGTATCCATACGGTGGGCGGCAGCGGCATCATGCGTCGCCGGCTCATGGATCTGGGCATCTTTCCCGATGCCGAAATCACGCTGCTGCGTGTCGCCCCACTGAACGACCCCATTGAAATCCGCGTGGGGAATTCTTTTGTCTCTCTGCGCCGATCGGAAGCGGATCTGATCGAGGCCGTAGCTTTATAAAATGATGGAAAAGAAAGACAGGCTGCTCGTCGCTCTGGCCGGCCAGCAAAACTCAGGAAAATCCACGCTCTTCAATGCCCTGACCGGCTTGCAGCAACACATCGCCAATTATCCAGGCGTGACCGTCGACAAAAAAAGCGGCTTCTACCGCCATGACGGACAGCGCGTAGAAGTCGTAGATCTGCCGGGCGCTTATGCGCTGACTTCATTTTCCCCGGAAGAACGCGTCGCCCGGGACTTTCTGCTTGGCGAAGCGCCGGACGTCATCATCAATGTCGTTGATGCGGCCAATTTGGAACGCAGCCTGCATCTGACCTTCCAGCTCATGGAACTCAACCGTCCGATTGTGCTGGCGCTGAATATGGTCGATGTGGCGCAGCAGCTGGGGCTGGCCGTCCATGCGGACAAGCTGCAAGCGCACCTCGGTATTCCCGTGATTGCAACCATCGGCAGCAAAGGGCAGGGTATCGAGGCGCTGCGTAACAAGATCGCAGAAATTTCCACAGGAAATCAAATTGCGCCATCTTTTCCCTATGGCGAATGGGAAGGCGCCGTCCACGCGCAAACGGAAGCCTGGGCGCAGCACCCTGAATTGTTGCCTGGCTATCCGCGCCGATGGGCAGCGGTATTGACGCTGGAAAATGATGAAAGCCTGGCCAATGCCGCACATCAGGCCTTGCCGGAAGTATGGCAAAACCTGAAAAAAGGCGCGGATGCCTTATCGACAGAATACACGCAAAGCACCGGGCAATCGTTTGCCGATGCCGCACTCCGCCTCCGCCATGAAGCGGCCGAAGCCGCCTGTACAGCGGCGGTGGAGCAGCACACGCCGAACAAGATCGGTTTCACCGAACGGCTGGACAGGGTTTTGCTGAACCGCATATTTGCGCCCGTGTTTCTGGTACTGACGATCTGGCTGATCTACCAGCTTTCCATCGTACAGGGTTACGAGCTGACCAAAATCACCTGGCCGCTTCTCGCCGGTCTGCGCAACCTGGTGGCGTCGATCCTGCCTGACGCGGGCTTTCTGGTCGATCCGCAATTACGCTCGATGGGGCTATGGATGGTCGATTCGGCCAATACCCTGCTCAATTACGTGCCTATCTTCCTGATTCTGTTTGCTCTCATCGCTATTCTGGAAGACAGCGGCTACATGGCGCGCATCGCCTTTATCCTGGATCGTATCCTGCACCGCTTTGGGATGCACGGCCAGTCCACGTTACCGCTGATACTGGCGGGCGTATTCGCCGGCGGCTGCGCCGTGCCCGGCGTCATGGCGACAAAAGGCATTCCCGATACGCGCGCGCGCATGGCCACCATTCTCACCGTACCTTTTATGAACTGTCTGGCCAAAGTGCCGCTGTATGTCTTACTCGTCAACATTTATTTTGCGGAAGACAAGGGACTGATCCTGTTCTACATTTCCACCATCACCATCATCATTGCGCTGCTCGTTTCCAAGCTGCTCACGGTCTCGGTTCTGCGCAACATGGAGACAGCGCCTTTCGTCATGGAGCTGCCTCATTACCATCTGCCGGGCATCAAAAGCGTGTTGCGCCGTGCATTTGATCGCACCTGGCTGTATATCAAGAAAGTGGGCACGATCGTCGTTGCCGTCGCCACGGTGGTGTACATTCTGCTGCAATTCCCTGGTCTCACTCCGCAGCAGGATGCGGAGTACCGCAGCAGGGCCGAAGCAGCCATTGCTGCGTTCTACAAAGGCATGCAAGGCAATCCGCACCTGGCCGCTGTCGATGATCAGAAAAAACTGATTGATCTGGTCAATGTCTATAACAGCTACCGCGCGCAGAAACTCAATGTCTCCAGCCCGAAAGCGGCCAAACAGCTTGACCAGGATTACGCGGCCAAATATCCCGGTTTCTATCCTTTCCTACAACGCGGCGGGGATGCAATGGCTAAAAAGGCCGCGCGCAACCTGAAAAAGCTGGACGATGCCCGCAAAGACATGCGCCGTGAAATGAAGGAAATTCGCATTCAAAACAGTATTCTGGGGCGCGTCGGGCGCAGCCTGGAAAGCGTCACGCGATTTGCCAATTTTGACTGGAAAATCAATGTTGCTCTCCTCAGCTCTTTTTCGGCGCGTGAGAGTAGCGTGGCAACACTGGGCGTACTATTCGGCCAGGATGACGAAGAAAATCGCACGCTGGAAGAGCGCATGGGTGAAGAACAGAAGGCTCATGGCTACGATGCGCTCACCGCCGTTGCGCTGATTTTGTTTTTTGCCCTCTACCCGCCCTGCCTGGCAACGACCATCATGATTCGCGTGCAGACGGGCTCCTATAAATGGATGCTGTTTTCCATGATTTTTCCCACCACGCTGGGGCTGCTCGTTGCCAGCGGCGTCTATACTTTAGGCAGTGCGCTGGGATTGAGCGGCATCCAGGCCTTCTCGGCGGTGTATTTCATTGGTCTGGCGCTGTTGCTGATCGTCGGGCTATACCGCCGGCCTTTTGGCGTTCATCTGGGACAACCGGAATATTCTTCATGAAACGGCATGGATGAACACTGATAACCCCTGCCCGCCAGCCCATGATTCACGGGCGTTTGCGGGCAGGTCGATTATTTGACATTTGATACCCGAGAGAAAAATCACCATGACACCCTCGATTGATCTAAGCGCAGAAACCACATTGGGCTGGACGGAATGGGGAATACTGATCGCCATCGCCGCCATCGCCTGCCTCTATTTGTGGCGTAAATTCTTTATCAAGAAAGGCTGCGCCTGCTCCAGTTGCGGCAAGGCAAAAGGCTGTAGCAGAAAACCGCAGCAGGAAAACGAGCTGCGGCATTCCATCACGTTTGAGAAATGATGGACGGTGCAGAGAAAGATTCAATTAAAAACGAAAGCCCCTTACGCAACCAGTAAGGGGCTTTACATTTTCAGAATACTGCGCGGGTAGATATCTGTTTATCTGCTATGTGATATTCGATATCCGAGTTGGGTCAGGCTGTTCCTATATACGCGCAGAAAAAACAGCCCGCATTGTATGCTACGAGTACCCGCTGCGGCGCTTGCCGGTAAGCTTTGAAATATCTTTCAGGCGGGCAACCGATTGCATCAGCTCGGCTTCCGCCGCTGCGTAATTAACGTTGGTCTGCCGTGTTTCAGCCAACGCTTCGGCGTTCTGCCGAGCCGCAATGGCTTTGGCCTCATCCAGATCGTGCGCGCGAATGGCCGTATCCGCCAGCACAGTCACCAGCTCCGGCTGGATTTCGAGAATGCCGCCGGAGACATAGACCAGTTCTGGCGTTTTCCGGTCCGGAAGTTTGAGGCGGATAGTCCCCGACTTCAGGTGCGTCAACAGCGGTGTATGCCGCGGATAAACGCCGATCTCGCCCTGCACGCCGGGAAAAACGGCGAATTCGGCCTCACCCGAAAAAATCTGCTCTTCGGCGCTGACGACATCGACATGAAGCCTTTGTGATGACATAAGTGATCGCTCCTTGAATAGTCGCTTCTTGCCTTACAACGTCTTGGCCTTTTCAAGCGCTTCTTCGATACTGCCCACCATATAGAAGGCTTGTTCGGGAATATTGTCGCATTCCCCCTCGACAATCATCTTAAAGCCGCGAATCGTATCCTTGAGCGGCACATACTTGCCCGGCGCATTGGTAAAGACTTCGGCCACATGGAACGGTTGTGACAGGAAACGCTGAATTTTGCGCGCGCGATAAACGGTCTGCTTGTCATCGGGCGACAGTTCGTCCATCCCGAGAATGGCGATGATATCGCGCAGTTCCTTATAACGCTGCAAGGTCATTTGTACGGCACGCGCAACCTTGTAATGCTCCTCGCCGACGACTTGTGGATCGAGCTGACGCGAAGTCGAATCAAGCGGATCGACAGCGGGATAGATGCCGAGTGCGGCGATATCGCGCGAAAGCACGACCGTCGAATCAAGGTGGAGGAAAGTCGTCGCCGGTGACGGGTCAGTCAGGTCGTCGGCAGGCACATACACCGCCTGAATCGAGGTGATCGAACCGACCTTGGTCGAGGTAATGCGCTCCTGCAAACGCCCCATTTCTTCGGCCAGCGTCGGCTGGTAGCCGACTGCCGAAGGCATCCGCCCAAGCAGCGCCGAGACTTCGACCCCGGCCAGCGTATAACGATAAATGTTGTCGACAAAGAACAAGATGTCGCGGCCGTCGTCGCGGAAACGCTCGGCCATGGTTAGTCCGGTCAGCGCAACGCGCAGGCGGTTTCCGGGCGGCTCGTTCATCTGGCCGAAGACCATCGCCACTTTGTCGAGCACGTTCGAATCCTTCATTTCGTGATAGAAGTCGTTGCCCTCGCGGGTGCGCTCACCGACACCGGCAAATACGGACAAACCGGAGTGCTGTTTGGCGATATTGTTGATCAACTCCATCATGTTGACCGTCTTGCCGACGCCCGCACCGCCGAACAGGCCAACCTTACCGCCTTTAGCAAACGGGCAAACGAGATCGATGACTTTGATGCCTGTTTCGAGCAACTCGACCGACGGCGACAACTCGTCGAATTTCGGTGCGGGCTGGTGAATGGAACGCCGCTCTTCCGTCGCAATCGGCCCCGCTTCGTCGATCGGGCGGCCCAGCACGTTGACAATACGGCCGATCGTCGCTTCACCCACCGGCACCGAGATAGGTGCGCCAGTTGCGTTGACTTTCATGCCACGGCGCAGACCGTCAGATGACCCCAGTGCAATCGTGCGCACCACATCATCACCAAGCTGCTGTTGCACCTCGAAGACCAGGTCAGCCTCACAGCCCGCGTGTTCCTCGGATTTATCGAGTTCGAGCGCGTCATAAACTTTGGGAATGGCATTGCGCGGAAACTGGATGTCGACCACGGCGCCGATGCACTGAACAATCTTTCCTTGACTCATCGTCTTGTCCTCAATCAATAAACCGGTTTGTGTACGATCGGCCTGCGATCAGACGGCTGCAGCGCCGCCGACGATCTCCGAAAGCTCCTTGGTAATTGCCGCCTGACGCGCTTTGTTATACATCAGCCGGAGTTCGCCTATTACGCTCTTGGCGTTGTCGGACGCCGATTTCATCGCCACCATGCGCGCACTCTGTTCGGAGGCCATGTTTTCGGCAACCGACTGATAGAGCAGCGCTTCGACATAGCGCAATAGCAGGGTATCGACGACCTCTTCCGGATTGGGCTCATAAAGATAATCCCACAGCGCCCCGCTTCCGCTCCCCTCTGCCAGATCACCCGACAACGGGAGTAGCTGTTCGACGACCGGCTCCTGTTTCATCGTATTAATGAAGCGCGTGTAGGCGATATAAACGACATCGACCTCGCCGTTCAGATAGGCGTCGATCATCACCTTGGCCGGACCGATCAACGCTTCCAGGCGCGGCGTATCACCCAGGCCGATCAAGTGTGAAACGATATTGGCGCCGGCACGCATCATAAAATTGAAACCTTTGTTGCCGATCGCCGAAACCTGCAGGCGTTTGCCCTCGGCATCCCAGGTCTTCATCCGACTCAGCGCCAAGCGCAGAACGTTGGTATTTAGGCCGCCACACAGTCCCTTGTCGGAGGTCACCACAATCAGGCCGACGTTGTTGACCGTCTCCCTCGGTTCAAGAAAAGGATGGCTGTATTCGGTCAACGCATTGGAAAGATTACCGGCCACGCGCCGAATCTTCTCGCCATAGGGACGTGCCGCCCGCATGCGATCCTGCGCCTTACGCATTTTCGAGGCGGCGACCATCTCCATCGCCTTGGTGATCTTGCGTGTGCTTTCGACGCTTTTGATCTTGTTGCGGATTTCCTTGCCGCTCGCCATATCGATTCCCCGCTCAGGCGATGGAAGCCTTGAATGCGCCGATCGCGTCAGTCAAAGCCTTCTCGGCCTCGGCATCAAGGTCTTTCCGGGTTTCGATGGCATCGACCAGATCGCCGTAATTTTGCTTGATAAAAGCATGCATCTGTTTTTCAATCTCTAGCGCTTTCTTGACGTCCACATCATCGAAGAACCCTTGATTGACAGCGTGCAGCGTGATGGCCATCTCCGAAACAGACATGGGTGAATACTGCGGTTGCTTCATCAGCTCGGTCACCATACGGCCACGATCGAGCTGCTTGCGGGTGGCTTCATCCAGGTCAGAGGCGAACTGTGCAAAAGCCGCCAGTTCGCGATACTGCGCCAGGGCCAGACGCACGCCACCGCCCAGTTTCTTGATGACTTTGGTCTGCGCCGCGCCACCCACCCGCGACACGGAAATCCCGGCGTCAATAGCCGGACGCACACCCGAATTGAACAGATCGGTATCCAGGAAAATCTGACCGTCAGTAATCGAAATCACATTGGTCGGCACAAACGCAGAAACGTCGCCCGCCTGCGTTTCGATGATCGGCAGCGCCGTCAGCGAGCCGGTCTGCCCCTTGACTTCGCCTTGGGTAAAGTGCTCGACGTATTCCTCATTGACACGCGCGGCGCGTTCAAGCAGGCGTGAATGCAGATAAAACACATCACCCGGATAGGCTTCGCGCCCCGGCGGGCGGCGTAACAGCAAAGAAACCTGGCGATATGCCCAGGCCTGTTTGGTCAAGTCGTCGTAGATGATCAGCGCATCCTGTCCGCGATCGCGGAAATATTCGCCCATCGTACAGCCCGCGTAGGGGGCAATGTATTGCAGCGCCGCCGACTCCGAGGCCGTAGCTGCAACAACGATGGTGTATTCCATGGCGCCGTGTTCTTCGAGCTTGCGCACGACGTTGGCTACCGTGGAGGCTTTCTGCCCCACCGCCACATAGACGCAAAACAGGTCCTTGCCCTTTTGGTTAATGATCGTATCGACTGCCACCGCCGTCTTGCCAGTTTGCCGGTCACCGATGATGAGTTCGCGCTGCCCCCGTCCAATCGGCACCATCGAGTCGATCGATTTCAGGCCCGTTTGAACCGGCTGCGATACCGATCTGCGCCAAATGACGCCCGGCGCAACTTTTTCGATCTTGTCGGTCAGTTTGGCATTCACCGGCCCCTTGCCGTCAATTGGCTGGCCCAGTGAATTAACCACACGGCCCAGCAGTTCCGGGCCAACCGGCACTTCAAGAATGCGCCCGGTCGTGCGCACGGCATCGCCTTCAGAAATCTGCTCGTATTCGCCAAGCACCACTGCGCCCACAGAATCGCGTTCGAGGTTGAGCGCCATGCCGAAAGTGCCGCCAGGAAACTCAAGCATTTCACCTTGCATGACATCAGCCAGCCCGTGGATCCGGCAGATACCATCAGTCACCGAAACGACGGTTCCTTGCGTCCGCGTTTCGGAACCCATATCCAGATTCTGAATCTTGCTCTTGATCAGTTCACTGATCTCGGAAGGATTCAATTGCATGCATTTCTCCTAATTCTTGAGCGCTGCGGCCATCGCATCCAGCTTGCCGCGCACGGAGAGGTCGAGGACCTGATCGCCGACAGTCACCTTGACGCCGGCAATTAGATTTGGATCGACAGAAACCTGTGCTTCCAGACGAACACCGAAATGCGCCTCAAACTCCCTGGTCAAAATTTTCAATTGCGCATCGTCAAGTGGATAGGCGCTGCTAATAAGCGCAATCTTGACCCCCGCATCCGCCATCTTGGCTTGTTCATACGCCGCCCAAATATCGGGAAGCATGCCGAAACGCTCGTTTTCTGCCAGCATGCCAACAAAATTGGCCAATTCAACATTACCCGGCTCGCCGGAAAGCGAAACGAACAACTCGGCAAGCTGCTTCGGTGAAAGTTTCGGATTATCGATCGCCCGGACCATCTGTGGGTCCTGGGCAATCTCGGCCAAACGCCGGAGGCGCGCTGACCAGGCGTCTAGCGCCTTAGTATCCTTGGCCAGCCGAAATACCGCCTGGGCATAAGGCCGGGCAATAGTGATCGCCTCAACCATCAGAAATCCCGCTTGATCTGGGCAAGCAGATCAGCATGTATGCCAGCGTTGATCTCACGGCGCAGAATCTTCTCAGCGCCCGCTACAGCCAGATCGGCCACGCGCTCGCGCAATGCTTCGCGGGCACGTAAGGCCTCTTGCTCGATTTCGGCTTTGGCGCCGAGAATAATTTTCTCGGCCTCAACCTGCGCCTGCGCCTTGGCCGCTTCGATGATCCGCTGCGACTGATTTTCCGCCTGTAGCAGTAGTTCGGCCACTTTTTCCTGCCCGGCGCGCACCGTTTCGGCAGAACGTTTTTCAGCAGACTTAAGAGCGTTACGACTCTGCTCTGCGGCCGCCAGCCCTTCGGCAATTTTCGCCGCCCGCTCGTCAAGCACTTTGGCAATCGGCGGCCACACGAACTTCATCGTAAACAGCGCAAGAACGATGAAAACCGCGATCTGTGCAAATAAAGTAGAGTTCAGATACACGTCAGGTACCTTTCCGTAAGTAAAGTAAACGAAGTCTCCCCAATCGTTGGGAAACCGGGACGAATCCTTTACTTGAGGAAGGTCGAGACAGCGAACCAGGCGGAAACGCCCGTGCCAATGATGAACGCCGCATCGATCAGACCAGCAAGGATGAACACCTTGACTTGCAGATCATTCATCAGCTCGGGTTGACGGGCCGAGGCTTCCAGATACTTCCCGCCCATCAAGCTGATTCCAAAGCAGGCCGCAAGCGCACCCAGACTGATGATCATACCGCAAGCAATAGCGACATATGCATAGACTTGTTCCATGAATTACTCCTCAAGATAGGATTGACGATCAAAAAACTTACTGCCCAAACAAACTCCGATCCGTTAATGGCTTTCGTGCGCCTGCCCAACATAAACCAACGCCATCATCATGAAGATGAATGCCTGCAACACAACAATGAAGATATGGAAAAGCGCCCAGAACGAACCGATGATCACATGCCCCAACCACATCATGATGCCGCCTGACGTAGACATGGCGGGGGCGAACATGCCCATCAGCGCAATCAGCAGAAACAGGAGCTCGCCCGCGTACATATTGCCGAACAAGCGCATGCCGTGCGAAATGGTTTTAGCGGCGAACTCAACGCATTGCATAGCAAAATTAGGCAGATAGAACAGAGGGCTGTTACCGAATGGCGCAGTAAATAGTTCATGCACCCAGCCGCCCAGCCCCTTAATTTTGATGTTGTAGAAAAAACAGATCAGCAGAACGCCTGCCGATAAACCAATCGCGCCGCTCAGGTCGGCCGTCGGCACCACGCGCAGATAGGCATGGTCATTCCCAGAGATTTTCTGCCACAATGTCGGCAACAGATCGACCGGCAGGAAATCCATCGAATTCATCAGGAAAACCCATATAAAAACGGTCAGCGCCAATGGCCCGACAAATCGACGCGACTGCTCATTATGCACAATCATTTTGGTCTGCCCATCAACCATCTCGACCAAGATTTCCAACGCCGCTTGCGCGCGTCCCGGCGCACCTGAACGAGCTTTTCGGGCAATCAGCCACATCACCAGGCAGGCAGCCGCCCCCAGCACAAGTGAGAAGAAAAAGGTATCGTAATTGAAGATACTGAAATCGACGATGGCAGTTTGCGGATGCCCGGCAGAATTGAAATTCCCCAGGTGGTGCAAAACATAATCTCCCGCACTGGGCGGATTGCCAGCAGCTACCTCATGACCTGTCGCCATATCAGGACTTTTTCCAGAAACCCAATAACCCCGCCTGCAAAGCAAGCACCATACCGACCAACAGTGAAGGCCAATGCAGATCGGCGTATTTTTTTATTGCTACAGCCAACAAACCGAGCGTTAGCGCAACCTTGACGAACTCGCCAATAAAGAAACCCGCCGCCCCGCCTGTAGCGAACCTGTGTGCCGTGAACTTCAGATGCAGGGCAAAAAGAAAGTTCGGCAACACGCAGATACCCCCGCCTATTCCCGCCGATACAGCACTCCGCCAGCCAAAGAATACGCCCATGACAATAGCGGTGATGACAACGACGGCAGCTTGCGTCAGGATGAACCTAAACATGGCTTATTCCCAAAAGTTTGCACCCATCGGTCATTCGCCATATCCCCGATCCGCTTGCCTAGGACGACAGGATGATCGCCCGCTGTTTGTAACAGGCGGCTTTATAACATAGCCTAAAAAAACAAACTACTGCGGTTTTCCGATACCCACATTCGCGGTTTGGCAAATTCCACAAAAATGGCGGCGCTGTTTCACACTACGCCAAACCGAACCACTCACACCACAAGCATTCAGGGTTGGGGCGGATTACCGGCAAAAGCCCTGCCCATTATTTCAGTTTCTGAAGAATGCCTTCCAGTTGATCCAGATTGCCAAAGCCGATCTGTATACGGCCGGCGCCCTTTTTGTTGGTGCGAATTTCCACCGGTGCGCCGAGCAGATCGGCCAGATCCTCCTGCAAGCGCAACAAATCACGGTCCGGCCGCACGTCAGTCGGCACTTTGGGCGGTTTCAGCGTTTGCTGCGCCAGCCGCTCCGCTTCGCGCACGGACAATGCCTTCTGCACAATGCGCTGCGCCAGCTGTATCTGTACGTCAGCAGGCAATGGCAACAGCGCACGCGCATGCCCCATATCGAGCCGCCCCTCCATCAGCAGCGCCTGTACGGGTTTAGCGAGCTGCAATAAGCGCAGCAGGTTCGACGCCGCCGGGCGCGAACGGCCAACGGCATCGGCCGCCTGCTGGTGTGTCATGGAAAATTCATCGACCAGGCGCTGCAAACCCTGCGCTTCCTCAAGCGGGTTGAGATTCTCGCGTTGAATGTTCTCGATCAGCGCCATTGCCAGCGCCGATTCATCGGGAATTTCGCGGATCAGCGTCGGGACCTCAGTCAGGCCGGCAAGCTGCGCCGCCCGCCAGCGCCGTTCGCCGGCAACAATTTCGTAACGATCGCCGGTATCACCGAGCGGCCGCACGAGAATCGGCTGCATCAGCCCCTGGGCGCGGATCGAGGCCGCCAGCTCTTCGAGCGAGGCTGCGTCCATATGCGTGCGCGGCTGATATTTCCCTGCCTGCAAACAGGCAACCGGCAGGGCGCGCTGCTGCTCCTGCCCGACGCCGCGATCTCCCGCCAGCAAAGCATCCAGGCCGCGGCCGAGTCCTTTTTCCCTCTTTTTCATGCCAATCTTCCTTTCGCCGGTTGTCCAGACGCCCCCGCCAATGCTGCCGCAGCGCCCATCGCCGCCTGACGATCCAGCAGCTCCTGCGCCAGCGCCGAGTATGCCTGCGCACCTTTCGACAGGTGATCGAATGCGATCACCGGCTTGCCATAGGACGGCGCTTCCGCCAGCCGTACATTGCGCGGGATGATCGTACGATATACCTTGTCGCCGAAATGCTCGACCAGTTCACCCGACACCTGCTGCGTCAGCGTCGAGCGCGGATCGAACATGGTGCGCAGCAGCCCTTCAATCTCCAGCCGTGCATTGAGATGCGCACGCACTTTTTTCAGCGTCGCCACGAGGTCGGTCAAGCCTTCCAGCGCATAATATTCGCACTGCATCGGAATCATGACCGCATCGGCAGCGGCCAATCCATTCACGGTCAGCATATTCAGCGCCGGCGGACAATCCATCAGGATGAAATCATAATCGCCCAACGCCGGCGCCAGGGCGTCACGCAGCCGGTACTCGCGGCCCGCCATATCGATCAGGTCAACTTCCGCGCCGGCCAGCTCGCGGTTGGCGGGCAGAATATCAAAGCCAAAATCCGTCTTCAGGCGCGCCTGCGCCAACGTCGAACGGCCGATCAGCAGTTGATACACCGTCGGCAACGCCTCGCGCTTGATGATACCGCAGCCCGTCGTGCCGTTGCCTTGCGGGTCGAGGTCGATCATCAGCACGCGCTGACCCAACGCTGCCAGACACGCCGAAAGATTCACCGCCGTCGTCGTCTTGCCGACACCGCCTTTCTGGTTGGTTACTGCCAGTATTCTTGCCAATTCATTTCTCCGAATCCGCCTGCGGCGGTTCATCCAAGGTTTTGCGCAGGACGAGCAGATGCCGCTCACCCTCGACGCCCGGCACCGTCAGCCGATGCACGGCATCGACGCCCACGCCCGCCGGCAGGCGAGCGATTTCCGCCTGCGGACAAGCGCCTTTCATCGCCAGCCAGGCTCCACCCGGCGCCAGCAGAGGCGCCGATAGCGCGACAAAATCGGCCAGGCTGGCAAAAGCGCGCGAAACGATTACAGCGAAGCCGTGCTGTAGATGATACTGTTCAACCCGCCCGGCGTGAACCGCCACATTGGGCAACCCCAGTTCAATCACCGCCTGCCGGAGAAAGGCCGCTTTTTTGCCATTGCTGTCGAGCAGCATAACGGATCGCGCCGGGCAGGCAATCGCCAGCGGGATTCCCGGCATGCCGCCGCCACTGCCCACATCGAGCAAGCGTCCGTCCGCCGGAAGTGGCAAAAAAGGCAGAATAGCCAGCGAATCAAGCAAATGATGGCTGACGGCCTTATCCGCCGCACGCAGCGCGGTCAGGCTGTACGTGCGGTTCCACTTGTCGAGCAGCGCCAGATACGCCAGCAGCTTCTCCTGCGCGCAGGCGGGCAGATCGATCGCCAATGCACGTAGCCCTTCGGCAAGCGATGCCGCCGGCGTCATGATCGCGCACACGCCGCGTCAGATGCCGCGATGGATGCCAGACGCTTGAGATGTACCAACAAAATAGAAATTGCCGCCGGCGTGATGCCCTGCATACGCGAGGCCTGGCCGATGGTCTGCGGCCGCCGCCGGATCAGGATCTGGCGCACTTCGGCAGACAGCCCGCCAACGGTCTCGTAATCGAGATCCTCGGGCAGGGGCATTGTCTCCTGATCGAGGCTGCGCGCCACTTCCTCGGCCTGCCGGTCGATATACCCCTGATATCTGGCTTGGATCTCGATCTGCTCGATCACCTGCGGATCGTCCGTGACCGCTTCCGCGCCGATACCAAGCGACATCAGCCCGGCATGATTGACGCCCGGACGGCGCAACAGGTCATAGAGCGTATATTCACGCTCAATCGGCTGCCCCAGCAGACGCTCGACGCGCGTCTGATCAACCTTGGCCGGGTGCGCCCAGGTCGCGCGCAGGCGCGCCAGCTCGCGCGCGATGGCCTCCTGCTTGACGCAAAAGGCAGCCCAGCGGACATCTCCGACCAGCCCAAGCCGCCGCCCCTGCTCGGTCAAACGCAGGTCGGCGTTATCCTCGCGCAGAGACAGCCGGTATTCGGCACGGCTGGTAAACATACGGTACGGTTCGGAAACGCCGCGCGTAACGAGATCATCGACGAGCACGCCGAGATACGCCTCATCACGACGCGGCGACCAGCCGTCTTTTCCCTGCGCCCGCAGGGCCGCATTCGCCCCCGCCAGCAAGCCCTGCGCCGCTGCTTCCTCATAGCCCGTCGTGCCGTTGATCTGGCCGGCAAAAAACAAGTTGTTGATGGCTCGGGTTTCCAGCGAAGTCTTCAGGCCGGTCGGGTCGAAATAATCGTACTCGATAGCGTAACCGGGACGCAGGATATGGCAGTTCTCCAGCCCTTTCATCGAGCGCACCAGCGCCAGCTGTATGTCAAACGGCAGGCTCGTTGAAATTCCGTTTGGATAGACTTCGCACGTCGTCAGCCCTTCCGGCTCAAGAAAGACATTATGGCTTTCCTTAGCCGCGAACCGATGGATTTTGTCTTCGATCGACGGGCAGTAACGCGGCCCGACGCCTTCAATGACGCCGGTGTACATCGGCGATCGGTCGAGGCCGCTGCGAATGATCTCGTGCGTGCGTGCATTGGTATTCGTCACCCAGCAGGGCATTTGGCGCGGGTGCTGCTCCGCCCGGCCGAGGAAGGAAAACACGGGCAGCGGCTCGTCCGAGTGCTGCTCGGCCAGCGCTGAAAAGTCGATGGTCTTTGCGTCCAGGCGCGGCGGCGTGCCGGTCTTCAGCCGCCCGACGGGCAGCTGCAACTCGCGCAACCGCGCCGCCAGCGCATTGGCCGGCGGATCGCCCATACGCCCGCCCGGCGAATGCGACAGGCCGACGTGAATCTTGCCATTGAGGAAAGTGCCGGCCGTCAGCACCACGGCGCGCGCGGCAAAGCGAATGCCGTCCTGCGTCACCACGCCGGTAACGCATCCGCTTTCGACGATCAGGTCATCACATGCCTGCGCAAACAGGGTGAGATTCGGCTGGTTTTCCAGCCGCGTGCGGATCGCCTGACGGTACAGGATGCGGTCGGCCTGCGCGCGCGTGGCGCGCACCGCCGGCCCTTTCGAAGCATTGAGAATGCGAAACTGGATGCCCGCCTCATCCGTTGCGGCGGCCATGGCGCCGTCGAGTGCGTCGACCTCCTTGACAAGATGCCCTTTGCCGATGCCGCCAATCGCCGGATTACAGCTCATCGCGCCAAGCGTATCGAGATTGTGCGTCAGCAGCAGCGTTTTCACTCCCATGCGCGCACTGGCAAGCGCCGCCTCGGCGCCGGCATGGCCGCCGCCGACCACGATCACGTCGAAACGGTCAGAAAATTGCATAAAAAGTCAGAAAGCGAAGAGAAACCAAGACCTTGGCAAGGAGTCGAATTTTACGCCACTTCGCCGGCAATCCGCGGCACCCCGCCCGCCTGCGCGTGTAGTCAGCGCATCGCCAAAGGGATGCCCTGAAGCCCGCGTATTTCGGGCATCTCGGAGGAGGCGCCCGGAAACCCTTATAAACAGGGCGTTTCAGAAGTGCCCCCCGGAAATCCTTTATCCATGCGGGTTTGCGTGGAGCTACCTGGAGATGCCCAGAGATGCCCTATCCACGCGGGTTTGCGGGCATCCTTTTTAATCTCTCCTGGCTGTGCCGTCGCCGAATTTTGCAACCACCGCGTCGCTGCATTGCTCTTTGGGGTGCCAGCCGTCGCGTTTCATTCTGGCCAGGCTTTGGCAAGCGCGCGGCGACCCACCCTCACAGAGCGCATCGTAGATGACCAGGCTGCGGCATTCGCCGCTGGCGAAGGATTCGAGCGCGGCGGCGTTGCGCAGGCAGGCGGCTTCTTTCAGCGCCCCGTTTGCCAACGCACAGGCATTGTCGAAATAGCCTTGCGCTTTGAAGCGGTTGCGCATGACGCCCTGCTTGCCGAATTGATAGCGCATCGCCATTTCGTAGCAAGCAGCAGCGTCCTTCTGCGCGCATTTTTTGACGAGGGCGGCGCTACGCGCCTTTGAAAATTGGTGATTTTCCGGCGCTATTTCCTCGCCCCCGGCATGCGCCGCATTGAACACCAGCGCCATCAGCGCCGGCAGCAATGCGTGCGCGTATCGGCACGATTTCATCATTTTTCCGTTCACCCCAGGCAGTGAATCATCACAGCATCTCCAGCGGCGTCGCCGCTTTGGGCGGTGGCAGCAGGCGATCGATTTGCGCCAGTATTTCTGGGCTGAGCGGACATTGCAGCGCGGAAAAATTTTCCTCGACATGCTCACGCCGCGAAGCTTTGGGGATGGCGATGATCCCTTCATGGCGTAAGACCCAAGCCAGCGCCAATTGCGCCGGCCGCCAGCCATGCTGCTCGGCCAACCGGCAAAAAGCGGTGTGCCGCAGCAAGCGCCCCTGTTCGATCGGCGAATAGGCCATCAGCGCCGTCTTCTGGGATTGGAGCCAGGGCAGCAGATCCCACTCGATGCCGCGCCGCGTCAGGTTATACAGCACCTGATCGACGGCCGCGGCCTTGCCTTCCGGAATGGCATACAGCTCGCGCATATCGGCAAGTTCGAGATTACTGACGCCCCAGCGCCGGATTTTGCCCTGGGCTTTCAGCTTTTCGAAAGCCTCCACCGTTTCGGCCAGCGGAATGCTGCCGCGCCAATGCAGCAAATACAGGTCGATACACTCCACGCCCAGCCGTTCCAGGCTGCGCTCGCAGGCCATCGGGGCGCTTTTGCGCCCAGCGTGGTGCGGATAGGCTTTGCTGACAAGGAACACCTGGTCGCGCCGTCCGCGAATGGCTTCCCCGACCAGTTCTTCCGAAGCGCCTTCGCCGTACATTTCGGCCGTATCGATCAGGCGCATGCCCAGGTCGATGCCGTGTTGCAGCGCGGCGATCTCACGGGTGCGGCAGGCCGGATTCTCACCCATCATCCAAGTCCCCATCCCCAGCGCAGGCACCTGTTTTCCATCGGGCAAGACGACGGTTTTCATTGCTTCCATGAATGCGCTCCTTTCCTGTAATTTTCAGTTTGATTGCGTATTATCGCCCGGCCCTCGTCGCCAGCGCCCTGCGATTTTCTTCCCCATGCCTTGAACGCTGCCTCGCCACTACCTCATCGCTTCCTCATATTTTCTGCCCATCGCCGACATCGGCGGGATCGGCTTCAACGCCGGTCAGAAAGACTCCGCGCAAATTTCAGGACGGCTTTCACACACAATAGCGCAACCCGTGGTTCCAGCAAGGTCACCATCGCGTGGCACTGCCAACGCAACAACCATAACCAGCCGCCTCTAGCTATCGAAGCCATCTCCGCGCTGGCAATGCGATGTAAACACCCACGTATATATTTGCCCGCGTATATTTTGGCGCCCATGTTCGTCGCCCCTCTTTGGCACCCATTTCTGCCGGATTCAAAAACCGTTTGGGCGCACCGAATCAGGCTCTTTGACCTCCGCAAAAACTGGTCGATGGCGCTTCAACCTTTAGCGCAAGCGGCGCTCGTCGCCGGAGCAAGGGTTTTTCACCACGTAGTTTCCTCCCGCCGGGCAAGGTCATTTCACGCGCCTAGGTTAGTGCAGTATATAAAACGGCCCGTGGCAACGAGACCCCGCTCATCGGTTTAAGCGGCTTCACGAATCTTCTGCCACGATCGCCGCCAACGCCCGGCGCACCGGCGCGGGCAGCGCCGCTTTTGCCACATCCGCTCGCGGCAACCAGATCTGATGCAAGCGGTCCGGGAAATCCTTATGCCCCTCGGAGGCCGCCCGTTCGCCATGAAAGTGCTCGGCCCGGCAGGAAAGAATGCGGATATTGAGCCGGAAATGCGTGAAAGCATGCCGTACTTCCGGCAACAGCGCGCGCGCCAGTATGCGGCAGCCATGCGATGCCGCCAGGGCATCGGCGGCCTGATCCGCAGCGTCCCAATCCGCCTCGGGCAGGCTTAACAAACCGCCCCAGATGCCGGATGTCGGCCGTCTTTCAAGCAGCAGCGTATGTTCATCCATCAACAGCAGCATCGCCGTCCTGCGCTCGGGCAGCGCCTTGCGCGGGCGCGGCGTCGGCAATTCGGACTGACTCCCTGTCCGGAACGCCGTACATCCCGCACGCACCGGGCAGTTCTCGCAGACCGGACGGCTGCGCCGGCATACCGTTGCGCCCAGATCCATCAGACCTTGCGTATAGGCTTCAAAATCGGCATCAGGCAGCAATGATTCGGCCAAAGCCCACAACCTACGCTCGACCGGCGCGCTGCCGGGAAAACCTTCAATACCGAAACAGCGTGCCAGCACGCGCTTGACGTTACCGTCGAGAATCGCCGCGCGCGTGCCAAAGGCGAAAACGGCAATTGCTGCCGCCGTCGAACGGCCGATGCCTGGCAGAGCCGCCAGTTCTGCCGGCGTTTCTGGAAAATGGCCGCCGTATGCCGCCGCCACCTGTTGCGCGCAGCGATGCAGGTGGCGCGCCCGGGCGTAATAACCCAGCCCCGCCCAGCGCTCCAACACGGCATTGAGCGGCGCCTGCGCCAGTGCCGTCACTGTCGGGAACTCGGCAAGAAAGCGCCGGAAGTACGGAATCACCGTCGCCACCTGCGTTTGTTGCAACATGATTTCCGATAGCCAGATTCGGTATGCATCGCCTGTGCCCTGCCACGGCAAATCGTGACGCCCCTGCGATTTTTGCCAGGCGATCAGATGGGCGGCGAACGAAAATTCTTTGGGCGGATTCACGGGAATTGCAGCAGTGTTTTATTTTCCAGGGCTGTTTGCATCTTTTCAGAAACATCAAATCGGACAGGCTTGCTCACCAGGGCAGACCGTCCATTGCTTCTTATCCTTGCGGACAAACGGGCAGCGCGCGTGGCTGACGGCTGCGATTATTCATTACCACGTTGGCTGGGGCATACCCCAGCTAAGCGCATAGAAAAATAAATATTTCTATGACGGATGCCAAGAGGGCGGTCGAAATTTTTGGCTATTGCGTTCGCCTCGTGTCAGGATCAAATCTTCTGGAAATCAGTGACTGTGCATGTACCGCATGCCTCCGCCGACATTTTTCGGCGTGTGATCCGAACATCGACGCATCCGCGTATTTACCTGCCTTCGGCAAACACCGCAGGCAATTCGTTACACCTTTCACCGCGCTGCGCCGAGAGGGGAAACATGAAATCGCGGCCATTGCCTCAAACGCCGGCATTTATCGGCTCCGGCAACGGCACGCCATACCGCCGCGCCTTGTCCGCCAACGCCGCGCGTACCGGGGCGGCCAGCTCGATGCCCGAACGCTCGGCTTCACGCATCCGCTGCTGTGCCATTTCACCCGGCAAACGCACGGGTCTGGCCGGATCACGCGGCGCATTGGCATGGCAACGCGCCGTCATGTCATCCGCCAAGCGCAGGAAATCCTCGCGGCCGCCAAAGGCCTGTGGATCGAGCACTTGCAGGAACACGCCGGCGCCCCAGCGTTTCTCCGCATCCGGACGGCCAAAGCCGGCCAATCCATGCGTGAGCATTTCGACCATCAGCGCCAAGCCAAAGCCCTTGTGCCCGTACTCCAGCCCGCCGAGCGGCAGCAGCGCCCCGCCCGCGCCGGGATCAAGGACGTGCGGGTCATCGCTCGGCCGGCCTGCAGCATCCATCAGCCAGGGATGGGCAAAGCGTTCGTCCGCCGCCGCCTTCTGCCGAGCCATACCGACCGTGGTAATCGAGGTACTGATGTCGATCCAGACTGGTTGCCGCGTTCCCGGATACCCAAACGCAATTGGATTCGGCGTCAGCAACGGTTCCTTGCCGCCATGCGGCGCCACAAAGCCAAAGGCCGGGTCGGAAGACGCCAGCAAAATGAGGTAGCCGCGGTCGGTCGCCTGTTTGAGCGAGGCCGTCAGGCAGGCGATATGATGGCTACGGCGAATGACGCCGGTGACCACGCCCTGTGCGCCGACGCGTTCGCAGGCTTGCCCAATGGCCTGCGATACCAGCCAAGGCCCGGGCAGATAAGCGCCATCCCAGACGAATAGGCTGTCGCTGTCGCGAATCACCGACGGTTCGCCGTGCGTTGCCATCAACCCTTGTTCAATCTGATCGATATACTGTGGGCACAAGGCTATACCGTGCGTGCGCTGGCCAACCATATCGCCCGTCACCAACACCTCGGCGACCACGACGGCTTTATCGGCGTCCATGCCCGCGGCAATAAACAGAGATGCCGCAAACTTCCGCAAGGATTCCGCACGATAACGGTTTGTAATTTCTGCTATTGCCATAACAAGCGCCTTTTAATAGTTCAGATTCGCAATCACCATAAAATGATCAGCAATCTGTCAAATCCAGACAATTTCACAAATACTTGATTATTCTGGATACAGCAATTAGCCAAGAAAAATCCGCCACCACAAACAATGCGGTAAGGCGGATTCAACCGGGAATAGCTAATATACCGCCAATATCACTGGCAGTAATTGTTAATTATTATTTAAAGACTAGAAATTGAGTTCTTTATCGACATCCTGCACTTTGCGGCGCGCCAATGCCAAGTTGGCACGTTGTTTATCAAGTACACAATAAATAAAGATACCTTCTTTCTTAGACGACGGGCGAATAATATGATACTGCTTGCCCAAAGTAATCAGAATGTCTTCAATAATATCGTTAAGTCCCAGCGCCCGCATTGTTTTCAGCTTGGAACGAACGACCTCTGTATTGCCTGCTGCGGCGACTTCAATATCAATACCCGAACCAACCGAGCCAAGAATCATACCGCTTGATGAGTCGACCAAGGCGGCACACATGAAGCCATCCAATGCTGTCAGTTCTTCAAGTGACTTGGTGATAATTGCACTAGCCATTATTCTCTCCTTTAAATGAAAGTTAATTTATCAAGCCGACATAGCATATAAAAACATACCCGTCGTATTGATCCGTGGAATAAAAACCCAGCCATTTAACAAACCATACTAGGCGGCAGAAATTAAAACCCCCGCTAAATGCGTCGCATAATAAGAAACCTGGCCAAGAATGGCAGAATCCTTTGCAACAATATTAATAACAATCTCATAATCCTGAAACTTTACATTCTGTACAACAATAAAGCCATTCGTTGTATTAATAATAATATTCTTACCATATCCAAGCCCGGCTTCCTGAGCAACAACGTGACTGATTGCCGAAATAGAGCTGGCCATTGCTGCAATGCGCTTAGGATCCGTATCATCAAGCGAAGTAGAAATAATATCAAATCCATCAATGGTCGCAATTACAATTGCTTTAATACCATTGACCTCTTTGGCAATATTTTCAACCTCTTTCTGGACAACAGCAAAAACCGGCTTGGGAAGATATTGCTTATTACGCATTACCCAACTCCATCATATTAACTTCAATCTGGGCAAGCAGCATATCGATCATTAGAATTACGTCTTCACGTTGACGCACATCAACATCAATGACCGGTAGCGGCAAATTGCGCAGAGCCAAAAGATCTGCATATTCATCAATATTTGGATGAGGATTGGTATCTATCCGCCCGACCCCAATAACACAGGGTATGCTGGCAAGATACTTTGCAAAAGCATCCAGATACATTTTTAGATCGGCACGAGGATCAGGGCGTGAATTATCAATCAAGATAATCATTCCTATTGCATTAACGGCAAGGATAGACCATAAAAAACTAAAACGACCCTGCCCCGGTGTTCCAAACAAACGGATACGATCGCCATTATCGAGCGTCAAAAGGCCAAAATCCAGCCCAACCGTCGTTTGTTTTTTAACAATGGAACTATCCGTATTCGCCACATCAGTAACTACTGGCGCTGTTTCACTGACGGCCTTAATAGCCGTTGTTTTTCCCGCCCCTGTTGTCCCTGTAAATAAGATTTTATATTCACGCATGGCACGGATTATAACCTTAACTTACGACGAAACATAGCAATAAATCCTTTTACTACAGGAATTTTTGGCATTTTTTCTTCTTCTGACTGTAATTTACTGGCAGAAGGCTGAGGCTGGGGTATTGGCACAGCTTCCGCGTAGACTTCAATTAAACCGGAATTTTTCAGCAAATTAAGAAAACTGGCGCATTCCTGTAAGGGTCTTTGTGTTATAGCCGTCATTTCTTCAAGCCGCATTGCACGACGCAACAGCATGGTTGCCAGCCGGGTACGCACTGGATTTTTTTGTAAAAGCATGGCAGGCGGCCAGCGACGCAATTTGAAGTATTCCGAAGAATGGCTAGCTGGTTTCTCATCGCCCCCCATTCCGGTTGAACGTGAAAAAGTCGGCAAGGTGGAATTCGCTGCTTGTATAGTGGATGGTGCGGCAGAAGTTAAAATAGGGCGTTCTGAAGAAGAATCCTGTTGAGAAATTTCATACTCTATTCGCCTAAGCCATTTTTCCAGATTATCCGAACGTAAAGGTCGCTGTAAAAAAGAAACTGAATTATTTTTTTGCTCCCACGTCACAAGCATTGAAACACGCGGCGCAAATTTTTTCAGAACGCTATTAATATCCGTAACGCTTTCATCAATCAATAACGCATCAAAAGGCGGTTCTTCAACAAAATTCCAACGAAACCCCGGATTCTGGGCATATAGACGGAAATAAGCGCGAATTAATGAAATTTCTGATTCTGGTAATTGCCATTGACCAAGGCGAAACCATTTTCCCCACGGCCTGTCTTTTGATCTTAAATCATTGAACAACACAATTTCGCTCTCTGCCGAAAATAACTGATTGATGCTGCAGACGGCTCATTATAGGCCGGAGATAGGTCGATTTTTGTGCAATATTTCACACTTTCCTGCACTTTTTTGTCATTTCTGACTTCACCATCCCCTCCCGCAAAACACACGGTATCACTCCCAAAAACACTGTGTCGTGTCGATATCTGGCAAAGATGCACCTTGAAGGGCGGGGAACACTGGGATGCACGAATTTTCCAGTCAGTGGCTATGCCCTCACCCTAACAGACGGCATGAGGTCTCCAACTATTTCAAAAGTATATTCCCAACGAAGCGGAAAAAGATACAAATACGCCTCGGCACGAGAATTTTTTACCTCACTGGTCGCGCTCTTCCAGACAACGACTACACATGCAACATCGGCATCCCGATACCTATCGGTCAGAGGCGTTGTCGCCTGATCAGAGCCGGTCCGGATTGCTGGATTGCGAAAGATCTGTTCGGAATAGCCAGAAAGAAACAGCGTGCCCCGGAGCCGCATTTGATGCTGCGGCAAAGTGTATCCGCCTCCCACGGAAAACTGTATTTATTTTGCTTTTCCCGCCAGCATTGCCCGCATGGCGGCCAGCCGGGCGCTGCCGCTGGCCTTGTCCGTTGCTGCGGCATTGGCGCCGCTGCCGGAAAAGCGCAGATCGTCCTTGCCCATCTCGGCGATGAAGCGCGACGGTGCGGAAGGCAAAAACTCGCGCCCCTGCTTGCGCCGCTCGGCGTAGCTGATATGCAGGGAACGCCGTGCGCGCGTGATGCCGACGTACATCAGCCGGCGTTCTTCTTCAAGCCTGGCCGGATCGAGCGATTCACGGTGCGGCAGCACGCCTTCTTCGACGCCGATCAGAAATACGTGCCCAAACTCCAGGCCCTTGGCCGCATGCAGGGTGGAAAGCTGTACGGCGTCCGGCATGCCGGCGCCGCCCTCTTGCTGGCGATCGAGCAGATTGATCAGCGCAATCATCTGCGTCAGTTCAATCAGCGTTTTTCCGTCTTCCTCGCCTCGCCGCGCCAACCATTGCACCAGTTCCTGCACGTTAGCCCAGCGTGTCTCGGCCGCCTTGCGCTCGTCTTCCCCGCGCAGCCAGGCTTCGTAACCAATGGCGTCGAGCAGGTCATTCATCACGCGCTCGGCCGGTTCTCGGTGGGCGCGCTGTTCGAGGCGGTCGATGAACCGGCAAAAATCCTGCAAGGCCGATAACTGGCGCGCCTGCACGCGCTGCGCAAAGCCCTCCTCACCCACGGCAGCGAAGAGCGAACGGCGGCGCTCGCCGGCGTAGGCTCCCAGCGCTTCCAGCGTCGCGCTGCCGATGCCGCGCCGCGGCGTGGTCGCGGCACGGATGAAAGCGGGGTCATCGTCGCGGTTGGTCAGCAGGCGCAAATACGCTGTGATGTCCTTAATCTCCGTTTTGTCGAAAAACGACTGCCCGCCGGACAGAATGTAGGGCACGCGCTGGTCGCGCAAATGCTGTTCGAGCAGGCGCGCCTGGAAATTGCCGCGATAAAGAATTGCGTAATCGGAAAACTTCGCCTGATGCTCAAACCGATGCGCTTGCAGCTTCATCACCACCTGTTCGGCCTCCTTTTCATTGTCCTTGCAGGCAGTGACGCGGATCGGATCGCCGTAGCCCAGATCGGACCAGAGTTTTTTCTCAAACAGTTTCTGGTTGTTGGCGATCAGCGCATTGGCCGCTTTCAGGATGCGCACCGTCGAGCGGTAATTCTGTTCGAGCTTGATGACCTTCAGCTGCGGGTAGTCGCGCGGCAGGCCGCGCAGATTCTCGATATCCGCCCCGCGCCAGCCGTAAATCGCCTGGTCATCGTCGCCCACGGCGGTAAAGGCGGCGCGCACGCCGGCCAGCTGGCGGAGCAGGCGATACTGGCAAGCGTTCGTATCCTGATATTCATCGATGAGCAAATAACGCAGCCGATGCTGCCATTTTTCCAGCGTTTTAGGAAACGTCTCGAACAGCATGACCGGCAAGGCGATCAGATCGTCGAAATCCACCGCCTGGTAGGCTTTCAGCGTCGCCACATAGCCCGCATACGCCTGTGCCGCTCGTGCTTCAGATTCGTTGCCGGCGGCGCTGCGTGCCGCATCGGGCGAAACGAGCGCATTCTTCCAGTGCGAGATTTGCGTTTGCAGGCGGCGGATCGTCGCCTTGTCGGCGCTGCCGGCAAAGTCGGACACGATGCCCAACGCATCGGCCGCATCAAAAATCGAAAAGTTCGGCTTGTAGCCGAGCGCCCGCGCCTCCTCGCGCAAAATGCGCATACCCAGCGCGTGGAAGGTGGAAATGGTCAGCCCCTCCGGCCGGCTACCCAGCAACTTTTCGACGCGCTCCCGCATCTCCCGCGCCGCCTTGTTGGTAAAGGTAATGGCGGCGATCGTCGCCGGCGACAAGCCGCACGCGCGGATCAGATAGGCAATTTTTTCCGTGATGACGCGCGTCTTGCCCGACCCCGCGCCGGCCAGCACGAGCAGCGGGCCGTCAAGATAATGAATCGCTTCCCGCTGAGGCGGATTGAGTTGTATGGACATCGCGGGGAAACCTTGTTGCGGCAGTGAAATATCAATGAAGCGTCAGAAAGAAAAAGCACAGGAATACCAGCGCCGCTGCCAGCAGCACGGCAATCGCCGCCAGCAGCCGATTCTGCCAGCGCTGGCTGGCGTTGAATTCGGCCAGCAACGGCGCCAGATCGTCTGCCGACTCATGCGCCAAGGCGCGATGCACCAGGCGCGGCAACTGTGGCAGGCTGCGCGACCAGAGTGGCATTTCCTGCTGCATATTACGCAGCAACGCGCGCCAGCCGAGCTGTTCGCTCATCCAGCGTTCGAGAAAAGGCTTGGCTGTCGCCCATAAATCGAGATCGGGATCGAGCTGCCGCCCCAAGCCTTCAACATTGAGCAGCGTCTTTTCCAGCATGACGAGCTGAGGCTGGATTTCGACCTTGAACCGGCGCGACGTCTGGAACAGGCGCAATAACACCTTGCCAAAGGAAATTTCGCGCAGCGGGCGATCGAATACCGGCTCGCAAACGGCACGAATGGCCGCCTCGAATTCATCGACGCGCGTTTCCGGCGGCGCCCAGCCGGCTTCGATATGCGCTTCGGCAACGCGCCGGTAATCACGGCGAAAGAAGGCAAGGAAATTCTGCGCCAGATAATCCTTGTCCCGCTCGGACAGCGTGCCGACGATGCCGAAATCCAGCGCGATGTATTTGCCGAAATGTTCCGGATCGACGGCAACAAAGATATTGCCCGGATGCATGTCGGCATGGAAAAAACCGTCGCGGAATACCTGCGTGAAGAAAATCTCGACCCCCGCGCGCGAAAGCGCCTTGAGGTCGACGCCGGCCGCCACGAGCGCCTCCTTCTGGCTGATCGGCAGGCCATGCATGCGCTCCATGACCATCACGGTCGTCGTGCATAGATCCCAATACACTTCCGGCACGCGCAACAGCGCGGAACCGGCGAAGTTGCGGCGCAGCTGCGAAGCGTTGGCCGCCTCGCGCATCAGGTCGAACTCGTCGTACAGATATTTGGCGAATTCGGCCACCACTTCGTGCGGCTTGAGCCGTCGGCCATCGGCCCAGACGGCTTCCAGCAGACCCGCCGCCGAATCGAGCAGCGCCAGATCGTTGGCAACCACTTTTTCCATACCCGGGCGCAAAATCTTGACGGCAACCTCGTGGCCGCCATCCTCCGCCCGCAAACGGGCAAAATGCACCTGCGCCACCGAAGCGCTGGCTACCGGCGTTTCCTCGAACTCGGCAAACACCTCGCTTGCCCGACGCCCGCCATAAGCGGCGGCGATCTGCGCGCGCACCTGTTCGGCAGAAAACGGCGGCACGCGATCCTGCAACTTCGCCAGCTCATCGGCGATATCGACAGGCAACAGATCGCGCCGCGTCGACAGCACCTGACCGAATTTAACGAAAATCGGGCCGAGATCTTCCAGCATGCGGCGTATCCGCTCCCCGCGCGGCAAAGGGGCAGCGCGGGCGCCGAATACGCGGAAAAAGCGAGCCGCCCGGCCCAGCCAACCGCCCGGTTCCTGTTCGAGGATCAGCATATCGACGCCGTAACGGCGCGCCACCGCGATAATCTTGATGAAGCGAAAAAGGCGCATCGGACTGGTTGGGTGTAAAGGGTGAGTATGGAGAAGACGCAAGTTTATCCCGAATCAGCGGGCAGACTGCATTCCGCCCTAAAGCATCATTCAGAGCGCCTCCCCGGAAACCCGCGAGAATAGGGCGTTTGCGGGAAGATGCCTCTGGAACCCTTATAAATAAAGGGCTGGCGGATAGGCTGCCCGGAGAAACCCTATTTACAAGGGCTCCAGAGCATTCCCCTCGGAGATGCCCTAAATACATCGGCTTCAGGGCTGTGGTTTCGGAAGCCTGCCAACTACCACCACGCCAGAAACACGCGACCAGCAACCCACATCCTCACTATTCCCACCGTCGCGCCCACCAGACCACCGCCAGAGTTCCCGTCAATAGGGCATTTCGGGCAGGCACCCGGAAACCCGCGTGGATACAGGTGCTCCGGACAGGGTGTCTGGAAACGCCCTGTTTACAAGGGTTTCAGAGCATACCTCTCGGAGAAGCCATAAATACAAGGGATCCCGGGGCACCTCCTCGGAGATGCCCTAAATACGAGGGCTTCAGGCCACCTCTTTTTGGAGATGCATCTGTGCTTCTGCCACTGCGTTTTTCCAATTCTTTTCTCGTCGGGGAGAGGCTCCGAAACCCGCGTGGATAAAGGACTTCAGAGCACCTGCCCGGAGGTGCCCTAAATACGCGGGCTAGCGGGTAGGCGCCCTGAGATACTTTAACTATAGGAATTGCCAAGGCTTGCGCCCTGACCTTTCCCCACAAAACGTCTCTTGATGCCGTTGCGCTGAGCGGCAGCGCGCCCCGCTGACTTTCTTTGCCTC
>ERZ773010.223-NODE-223-length-42860-cov-11.071954_pt1 | contig 42860 bp, 32 predicted proteins | sample MGYA00580842_ERZ773010 | MGnify/ENA primary metagenome ERZ773010 (study PRJEB29015, sample SAMEA2737982) | human oral metagenome | biome: human oral; feature: human-associated habitat; material: dental | place: China | collected 2107 ... | reverse complement strand
AAAGGAGGTCGCCTTTGTGCACTTGGTCGCCTTCCTGCTTGTAGATAGCTTTCACTCTACCAGGTACTTTGGGTGCAACATTGATTTGTTTAGCTTCTACCTGACCTTGCAAATATACAGGTTCGCGGTTACTAAAAAAGTAAATAGAAAGAATGAGTACTACCGCAAAAACGGCAATAGTGATAATAAGTCCGGTGATGTTTTTCTTTTTCATTGTTTATTTAGTTAAGAGTTAAGAGATAAGAGTATTTGTGTCGCGCTACCTTACTTGTTCGCTGAATTTATCGCTCATTCCGCAGGTCTCAAGGAGCTGGGCGAGGGTTTTATCCATTTCAAAAAGGGCTTGGTAGCGTTTGATTTTAATAGAAGCCAAATAAAGGTTGGCATCAGCTACATCGGTGGAGGTGGAGAGACCTTCGGCAAAAGCCTTGTCACGGGCACGTACGAGCTCTTCGGCGAAACGCAAACTCTCTTCTAAGCTAAGGTATTGTTCGCGTTGCTTTTCAATCTCAGTGTACTGTTTTTTCACTAAGGTTTGTACGTCTTTTTCGGCTTGTGCAGTGATGAGCTCCACACTCTCACGCATCGCTTTGGCTTGGGCTATCTTGTTTTTGTCCTGCAAACCGTTGAAGAGATTCCACTGTAACCCTACACCCACTACCCAGTTATCGGGTTCGGTTAAGGGGAGATTTTCACTCCACAAGTACTTTTTGCTAACTACGGCTACATCGGGCAAATAAGCGGCTTGTTGTGCTTTTACACTTTGGGTAGCCATTTGGGCTTTCAGTTTGGCTTGCACAATCATAGGGTAGTGCTCTTTGGCTTGCTGTTGGTAGTACTCAAGCGATTGGAGAGGGGCTACCTCAAAAAGTTCGGTGGTGAGGGCAGTGAGTGGTTGCTCGGTAGTACCCATTACACCATATAGAGCCGTTTGCGCTAATTGTATATCCTTTTCAGCCGCCATTACCTCACGCTCAGCATCGGTAACCGCTTTTTTAGCTTGCAATACTTCTACGGAAGCAATCATTCCGTTCTTTTCGAGTTTTTGAGCGTTCTCGTAGTGATGTTGCGCTGTTTCAAACGACTGTTTTCTCACCGCTAAGGCTTTTTGAGCTAACTGTACTTGAAAATAACGCTCAGCCAACTCACTAATGAGGGCATTTTCGGTTTTTTTGGTTTCTACAGTAGCTATTTCGGTGTTGAGCGCACTCACACGATTGCCTACGCGCACCTTTCCGCCAGCAAATAACACCCATTTGGCATCGGCGCTTACTTTCCAGATGTCCTGTTCTTGGAACTTATAACGCCAATCTTGGGCAAAAAGAGGTTGCACCCTGCCGAGTAGCGGGGCAAATAGCGGACGCATAGGAGCGGGTACTTGGGTGGCAAAGCCTTGCAAACCGTTTTGTATGGGTGCTTTATAGTCGTTGAAGCTGAGGTAGAGAGGGTCGGCGAGGTGCATATAGCTCGCATTGACACTCAATTGGGGCAAGTATAGCCCGCGGAACGACTTGCGGTTATAATCGGCAGCTTCGGTTTGTTTTTCAATGCCTTTGAGTTTTTGATTGCCTGAACGCATTTGACTAAGAGCTTCGTCGAAAGACAGCGATTGCGCTTGTAATGAAGCTGTTAGCCCTATTGCGAAGAGGCATAGTAAAGTGTATTTTTTCATAAAAGAAAATATTTTATTTTGATGGGGCAAAATTACAGCGTTTTTCTGAGGTAGAAGAATAAATAAAGTAGAATGTTTTTAAGATAGATTAAAAAAGGTGTTAGGGGTCAGGTATTAGGTGTTAGGACAGGGGCTAACAACTAACTTCAATGCTTTTTGAGTGGCTTCAGTAATTTTAAAGCGATCGTCCAAACGCTTTCCTATAACCCATACAATGTCTTCCCCGCTGCACAATAACCATTGGTTTTCACGTGCTACTTGGCTGTATTTTTCATCAATAAAAAACTTGCTGAGTTTCTTCTTTACTCCCAGACCTATGGGATAAAAAAAGTCACCCGCTTGTTTTTGTCGGAGGATGAGGGGAGCGGAGAGTTTATCGGCATCGATAAAGGCAATATTGGGGTCGCCTTTAGTGAGGTTGAATGGGGGAGTAAGTTCCTCATAAGTAAGCGTAGGAGGAAGACTTTCAGCTGTGAGTTCTTTTAGCCAAGCACCTTTACTATCTTTCACAAGAGAGTGAGTAGCCGAAAGAAGTTGTTTGCCCGCTTCAGCATTGAAGAGGAGATTTTTTAGGTCTTTTACATTGCCAAAACCATAAGGATAGAAGAGTTTGTGAAGCACCAAATCTATTTCGGGGGCTGTTTGTAGTTTTTGGGTATTTACAAATATAGGTTGGGTGTCTTCAAAACAAGATTTTCTCCATTCTTCTATATAAAAATCAATAAATCGCGCCGATTGATGTAAATATTCTTGCGTTTGGTTGAAATTCTCTAAATAATTAGGGTGTACCAGAGCCATTTGTGGAATTATCTCGTGCCGAATGACATTCCGCACGTATTTATTGCTCGCATTACTGCTGTCTTCACGCCATTGTAGTTCGTGAGCTTCAGCATAATCGTATATCTGTTGGCGCGACCATTGCAGTAGCGGACGTACAATTTTATCGGTTTGCTGTGGTATACCTAACAGTCCGTCCAAGCCACTGCCACGCGAGAGGTTTATCAAAAAAGTTTCGAGGTTATCGTTTGCGTGATGTGCCGTAGCAAGGTCATCGCAATGATGTGTTTCTAATAGCTCATAAAACCACTCGTAGCGCAACTCACGGGCAGCTAGTTGGGTGTTAAGTTGGTGTGCTTTCGCATACTCTTTAGTGTCAAAATGCTTTACTTCCAGTGGGATGCCGAGCGTTTTAGCAAAGTTGCGCACAAAAGCCTCATCGCCATCGCTTTCCTCTCCACGCAGTTGGAAATTGCAGTGTGCTAACAATAATTCAGTACCGTGAGAATGTAGCAAATGCGTGAGTACCACGCTGTCAATACCGCCACTAATAGCGAGGAGTATTTTTTTATTTTTTAGTTCATTTAGGGTGTTCATAGGGCAGTTTTATCAACATTAGTATCTTTTTTACCTCTTAACTAACCCCAAACCTCGCACTGGTATTGAGTTTTCCTATCAAACTTTTTGCTACCTCACAAGGGTATGCTTTTTTTCTATATTGGCGGATAGGCTGTATCCCCACTATGCTATTCGTAAAGAAAAGCTCATCAGCTTTTTGGAGTTCAAAAGGCGAAATAGAAGTCTCTACCACCTCGTAATCTTTGGTTTTACCAAGGGTTTTGATGAGCATCTTGCGGGTAATACCATTGAGAGCGCCGTCGGTGAGAGGGGGAGTTTTGAGGATATTGCCATTTACTACAAACAAATTGCCGTCGAGCATTCCTGCAATACTCTTGTTGCTGTTGAGCAAAATACAATTCTGATAGTCATTTTCATCGGCAAAAATGCGCCCTAATACATTTACATTGCGGTTGAGGTGATTTACATTAGCAAGCAAGTCGGGCTGTACGAAGAAATCTTTGAAGAGTTCTACCTCGTAAGGTTCTTCATTTAGCACGTAGAAAGGGTTTCCAATAACTTTGGTTTCGATGAGATAGTCAATTTCATTAGAAGTTCCCTCTTTGCGAAAGATGCTCAATCGCACTTTGGCAGGTTTAGTTTCTATACCATTGGCTTTGATGAGGTTGAGTATTTCTTCTTCAAGGTATTCCATAGCAAAGCTCATCGGGATATTCATACGCAAAATGCGCATACCAGCCATTAGGCGGAGGTAGTGTTCTTCCCAAAATATGAGTTTTTGGTAGCTGTATTTACAAAGGTCGAACACGCCATCACCATAGCGAAAAGCGCGGTTGTGAATGGTGAGAATAGGGTCAATCTCACTGATAATATTGCCGTTATAATTTATTTTCATTATTACTTTTTAAGTCTAACACCTGAAACCTAACACCTAATTTGCACCTATTTTAGCTTTGAGGTCAGCTATTTGCAATAGCCATAATTGTTTAGCTTCTTCAATTTCGTCGGAGGGGGCAAAATCGGTGATAGCAAGAGATACCTCTTGAGTGAGGTCGTTCACTCTAATTCTAATTTCAAAATAAGTTGTAGCCTCTTCATCTTCTTTCCAATGAAAACGAATGTGGTCATCTAATTTTTGGCGTAGTAGTTGGGCAGTTTCTTCAAAGCCATTCCACACAAAAGTATAGGTATCATCGTTGGCACGTACATCATCGGCATACCACGAAGCGAGTCCTGCGGGAGTGGAAATGTACTGGTAAATCAGTTGAGGTGAGGCATTTACAGTCACTTCCAATTGATATTTTTCTTTTGTTTGCATAGGCGATAGCAGTTTATTGGGCGCAAAGTACAACATTTTTTTGAAATAGCAAAATTTTAAATAGTTAGGTAGTAGCCTATATTTTATTTATCATTACTTGTTAGTTGATAATTTATTTGTATTTTTGTGGCTAAATTTGTTAATTTCTCAGTATAAAAGTAGTAATTTCTAAACGATGAACAAGCAATTTGTAAAATGGATGAGCATTTTTCTGCTCTTACCCTTAGGAAGTATCGCTCAAAATCTCCCTTATGATACCCCTACTTTCAAGGCGATTGAAAAAAAACTCAAAATCAATAAACGGCAGGTCTATTGGGATTTCTATACCACACAAGCAGTACAAGGTGATTCTTTAAATCAGCTTATTGTTTTTCCACTTGTTAAAAGGGAACAAGGTGCTATGAAATTAGATTTGTACGTGATAAACTACCACACAGTTAAACAAAAAATAGAATCTTATTACAAAGGTGAAAATCAATGGACTATATCCGAAGACACCTCTTTGCGAGGCTTAGAAATAGTGCCCACCCCTCAGCAGCTCAACAGCAAAACGCCTGCTTATCAACTTAGAGCATTCTTTTCCAATAGTGTACGTTACAACCCTACAGGAAAGGAGGAGTTGATTTGGTTGATATCCAAAGGTAAAAACTTTTATAATATATTCACTGCCAATGTAATGAGTTATTCAGGGAAGATGGAAAGTGGTGAACTTAGCAATGGGCATATCCCTTGCAATGGCAATAAAGAAGAAATTACCAGTCATTTTACTATTTTGCCCCATAAAGTACACGGTTTTTTTGCCCTAATGGAACATCGTTCTACCAAGCAAATACGCATTATTCCTGATGCTGAAGGCTTTTGTACTGAAGAACTTTCAAACCAGCAAGAGGCGATGATAGAATGGCAATACAACAAAAAAGAAAAACACTACAAACCTAATTAGCAAGTGAGTAATTGGCAAATTGCCAAATTATTACTAACTTTGCACGCTCAAAAAAGACTTACATCATTATGCCACGCATTTACTATAGAGAAAAGAAACTACACGATGTACCCCTGAAAAATGAGGTCATTACAGTTGAATTATTTGATAAAATTATAGCACTCAGCGCCTTTATTCCCGAAGATGCGCTTCAAATTTTTGAGCTCCCTCAAAAAAAATCTACCTTTGCTTTTTGGAAAAACGATAAACCTTTCAAGCACGCCGTTGTTTGGAATACCGAAAAACCTCATACTACTTATGAATACGGCGATTTCTACCTCCCTAAAGCTATCGTTTTCTTCGATGTGAAAGATGCTTATTTCCCATCCGATTACTACTTTATAGTAAATATCGACGGACAGTTAGAACTTGGCTATAGCCGTGCAGGTGCTAGTACCGCTTGGTATGAACAACCCCAATTGTGGCATAAAGTTACTAGTCCTAAAATCATTAAACGATTTGAAAAAAGCATTCAAGCTCTTTACAACTATTTAACAAAAAATCAATAATGGGTTTTGTCGCTACTATCCCCTTTTGGATACTCTGTATAGCAACGGTTTTCTATTTTTTCAATAGAAAACCTGATAACAACTTGCGCTATAGCAGTCCGCGTTATATGCCCGAAAAGAGGAAGCAGTACATCGCTAAATTAAAGAGGTATATAGTCCTAACATCTATCTCTATAGGGCTATTGTTATGCCTAATTTTTTGCCCTTTTCTACTTTTTGAGTTGTTGGATATGCCTCATTCTTTTTATGAAAATTTACTTCTCTATACCCAGCAACATCCTTTTATAATCTACCCTACTGCAGCAGGATTTTTGGGATGGTGTCTAGCCCTATATTTTTATGATAGTCGAAATATTAAATACTTACAAAAGTTATTAGAAGAAATGAGAGATGCTGATTATGAGCGTTTCACCCAAATGATGCAACTGATGAACTTCGCCCAACGCTATTCGCCTTTTGTGGTGATTTGCCAAGGGAAAGCCTACTTTATGTCAAATCTTAGTGAGGGAATTCCGCTTACCAATATAATACACTTAAAATGGACGTATCGCTCAGAGCGTCACAGTCGTTCAAAAAAAGGTAATACGCTAATAGAAGAAGCTCATATTTATACCCGCCAACAACCCAATACCCCTATTACTGTAACGATGCCCAAAGAGCAATACCGCTTTTTAGAGCGCGCTTACCGCGAGGTGAATTGTTAATTATTAATTGTTAATTGTTAATTGTTTTGTACCTTTGCCGCCTGAAATTATAGTCAATTGAAGATGGTTGGCAATTTTTTTGTTGTGCTACACTGATAATCACTCCCATTACCCAATTGACAAATTAAAAAATCAACAAATCGACAAATGTTTACAACAGAATATGATGTGATAGTAGTAGGCGGAGGGCACGCAGGTGCCGAAGCTGCTGCTGCTGCTGCCAATATGGGCGCACAAACCCTCCTTATTACTATGAACCTCCAACATATAGCCCAAATGAGCTGCAACCCCGCTGTGGGAGGCATCGCCAAAGGACAAATAGTGCGTGAAATCGATGCACTGGGCGGCTATATGGGTATTATTACCGATAAAACAGCTATCCAATTTAAGATGCTCAATCAGTCCAAAGGACCTGCGATGTGGAGTCCGCGCGCTCAGTCCGATCGTATGCGATTTTCCGAAGCGTGGCGCTTACAGCTGGAAAGTCTCCCTACCCTCGATTTCTTTCAAGGTATGGTAAACGACCTGCTTATCGAAAAGGATAGGGTAGTGGGGGTACGTACTTCTTTAGGGGTTACTATCAAAGCCAAAAGTGTGGTGCTCACCAATGGTACTTTCCTCAATGGGGTGATGCACATAGGGCTCAAACAGTTCGGTGGTGGTCGTGTAGGCGAACCCGCTGCTCACGGACTTACCGAATGTCTCGTGCAACACGGTTTTGAAGCTGGTCGTATGAAAACCGGTACTCCACCTCGTGTAGATGCTCGTTCTCTCGATTTTACCAAGATGGTTCCTCAACCAGGTGATGAGCATCCTCAAAAATTCTCTTTTTCTTCTGAAACCCAACCTCTTGCTGTACAAAAAGATTGTTATATGACCTATACCAGTGAGCGCGTACACAATATCCTTCGTACGGGCTTTGACCGCTCGCCTATGTTCCAAGGAATTATACACGGCGTAGGTCCTCGTTATTGTCCTTCAATCGAAGATAAAATCAATCGTTTTGCCGATAAAGAGCGTCACCAAATATTCGTAGAACCCGAAGGATGGGATACTGTAGAAATGTATGTCAATGGTTTTTCAACCTCTTTGCCTGAAGAAGTGCAATATGCTGCCCTTAGTCAGGTGGCAGGCTTTGAGAAAGTGAAATTCCTACGCCCTGGTTATGCCATCGAATACGACTATTTCCCGCCTACCCAACTGAAACATACACTCGAAACAAAACTGATAGAAAACTTATACTTCGCCGGACAAATCAATGGTACAACGGGTTATGAGGAAGCTGCCGCTCAAGGACTGATGGCGGGTATCAACGCTGTACTAAAAGTGCGCGAACGCGAACCTTTTATACTAAAACGCGACGAGGCTTATATAGGAGTACTCATCGACGACCTTATCACTAAAGGTACTGAAGAGCCTTACCGTATGTTCACCTCACGTGCCGAATACCGCACTCTGCTCCGTCAGGATAATGCCGATAGCCGCCTTACTCCTCTGGGATATGAAATAGGTACGGTAAGTGAAGAGCGTTACCGCGCTTGGGAAACCAAAAATCGCAAAGTAAATGAGTTCATTACCTATATAAAGGAATTGAGTGTTACCCCCGATGAAGTGAATCCTATTCTCGAAAAATACGATTCATCACCAATGAAACAAGGTGATAAACTCCAAAAAGTACTCTCACGCCCCGATGTAACCCTCTCCGATTTTGAGTCTATAGACCGCATCGCAAGCTATATAAAGGAAAATGACCTTAATGAAGAAGAAAAAACTTGTGCTGAAGTAGAAGTTAAATATGCAGGTTATATAGAAAAAGAACGCAATAATGCCGATAAACTAAATCGCTTAGAAAGCGTGCGTATTCCTGATAATTTTGATTACGACAAAATCATTTCTCTCTCTTTCGAAGGACGTGAAAAACTAAAAAAAATACGCCCAACAACCCTTTCTCAAGCCTCTCGTATTAGCGGTGTTTCTCCCGCCGATATTAGTATCTTGTTGATATATATGGGAAGATAAAGTATTGCTAATTTAGGATTATTCAAAATAATTTTCGTACCTTTGCCTCCGTTATTCTAAAAACAGAGATACGATAATGTTTTTATCACCTAAAAATATCACCTCTTTATTAGCGTCATTTTTTGTAATTCAAATCTTCTCTCAGACTGTAGATGAAGAAGTTACGCAGCTCAGTGAGGTTGTGCTCACAGGGCAATCACCTATCAAGCAAGTGCAAAAAGCAGCTTACAACGTGGTTGCTATCGAAGCTCAACAACTCCGCAATCTCAACAGTAATGCTGCCGATATGCTTGCTCGTGTATCGGGGGTGAAGATGCGCGAAACTGGTGGGGTTGGGGCAGAGACAGCAATCAATCTTAATGGCTTTACCGGTCGTCACGTGCGTATCTTTATCGATGGGGTACCTATGAACGAAGCTAATGCCTCTTTTCGCATTAATAATATCCCCGCTGAACTTATCGAACGTATCGAAATTTACAAAGGTGTGGTACCTGTTACTTTTGGTGCCGATGCTCTTGGGGGCGCTATCAATGTAGTAACACGCAAAAGCCGATACAACTACGGCAATCTTTCCTATACTTTTGGTTCTTTCAACACCCATAAAAGTACCTTAAACCTCGGGCAATTCCTCACCGATAACATCAGTGTAGAACTCAATGCTTACCAAAATTACTCCGATAACAGCTATAAAGTATTTACCGAATATCTCGACCTCCAAACAGGCTCTTACTCTAAAGAAAAACGTTGGTTCAAACGCTTTCACGACCGTTATCACAACGAGGCTATCATAGGTCGTGTGAATATCTTCGATGAAAAATGGGCTGATAAACTTTCTTTTGCGCTCAATTATAGTCAAGAGGATAAACAACTCCAAAACGCCAACCTAATGCAAAAAGTCTTCGGAGGTAAGTATCGCAAATCTCATAACTATTCATCTTCAGTAGAATATGAGAAAAAGAATATCCTCAACGGTCTCTCTTTCTTCCTTACAGGGCGTTATGATTTTACCACCACTCAAAATGTAGATGAAGAAGCTCGCCGTTACAGCTGGACGGGTGAGTATGAACCAATGGTTACTCGTGGCGAATCGCAACTTCAGAATACTATTTTTGAAGGTAAAACGGGCTATATTACTTCACACTTAGACTATCAACTCACTGAGAAACACTCCTTTCAACTCACACACACCTTCAGTAATTACATTCGGCGTAACAAAAATATGCTCATTACCAACTATACCCTCGATTCCGATTTTATGAGGCGTGTCAATGAGAAAAATATCTCTGGATTCTCCTACAAGTTTACCCCTTCCGAGCATTGGAATATATTAGCTTTCGGTAAATATTACAATACAGATGTAACAGGTCCAGTGATTGTTACTGGATATGGAAGTCGCGCTGTATATGAAGAAGAAACTCATCACACTCAGGCTTGGGGTTATGGTGGGGCGACTACTTATCAGCTCTTAAAGCCTCTACAAGTCAAACTTTCTTATGAAAAGAGCTTCCGCCTACCTACTGATACCGAACTCTTTGGCGATGGCGATTTAGAGATTGGCAACTATAAGCTCAAACCCGAAAATAGCGATAACCTGAATGTAAATCTGTCTTATCAACCTGCGTTCAAAGTGCATTCATTCTTAGTAGAAGTGGGTTTTGCCTATCGTTATATCAAAGATTATATCATCAGAAGTATTATCAGTGCAGGAGCTAATGAAGGCTCCGCAGGAAGCCGAAATCACGGTAAGGTACTCAATATGGGAGTCGATGCTACCCTGCGCTATTTCTTCTATAAAGATGCATTTTCAGTAGGTGGCAACTTGTCTTATATGAACTTGCGCAACAAAGAAGAATTTACTGAAACAGGTCGCCCTTCTGCTATCTATAACGACCGTTTGCCCAATATGCCTTATCTATTTGGCAACGCCGATGCTACTTGTAATATAGAAAGCCTGATTGCTAAACACGACAAGCTATCACTAAACTATAATCTCTTTTTCACCGAAGAGTTTTTTACCTCGTGGCAAAGCGAAGGAACAAAAATTAAAGTCCCTCGCCAACTCTCACACGACGTAAGTCTTACCTACTACACTCCTAACAAACGGTTAAGTCTTTCCGTAGAAGCCAAAAACATCACTGATGAATTGTTGTACGATAACTACAGCCTCCAAAAAGCCGGTCGCGCTTTCTATGCCAAACTCTCCTACCGATTCTACTAACCCCTAATTTCTAACAACTAATTTCTAAATATATGTATATCAATTTTCAAACATTCAAAAAAACGCTACTTGTAGGCTCATTAGTTAGCTTCGTAGCCCTTACGTCTTGCAAAAAAGACGATAATACTCCAGTTCCTCCTCCTTCTGCCGAGGGAGCTAACTTCTTCATCGATGCTGGAGGTGATCAAAATAAAACTCGTTATCTATTGGTCGCTAAAAACGTAGAAAATGGTGAACTCCCTCTTTCTGCTAACCAAGAACAATTCAAAGAAGCTAATGGCTATTTCTGGCAGTTCAACAAGAACACAGCAGTAGGTCTATCCTATGGCTTTAAAGGAGCTGGTATCGGTATTTCTTACGAAAAAACAGCCCAAGGTGTAAAACATCTTACTGATTTTGACGTAGCCGAACGTGCCACTACTTTCGGTTTCTTCAGTGATTATTGGATAACTGTAGTAGGCGGACAAGAATACGAAGGCAAAAAGGACGGTGCAACCTTCAACTTCCGCAATGCCAACAATTATACCAAAGCTTTTACCAAAACTATCCATACAGCAAATCTCCTTCCTGAGATGAACACCTCCTCTTCTACTCAAGAAATCGTGTCGTTTGCTGGTATCTTAGACAATGGTAACGGTGAGTTCTTCAGCGGTATGATAGTTTCTGATTACAAAGATGTGCAAGTAGCTCAAGGTTCAAGCACTGGTAAAATCCACAATCCCGATGTGGTTTATGTAGGAGTACTCGATAAAGATTTGAACCTCAAACGTAGCTATAAAAGCGATAAGCTCAGCTATAGCGCAGGTCGTTTCAAATCTCAATATTTGTTAGAAATGGGTAAAGCCGACAATGGCGATGTATATGTATTTTCAGGAGCAATTGCTAAGAATCCTCCTAAAGTAAAAGCTCCTCAAACCCCCGATGTTGCTTCAACAAAACCTGCAGGTGCTTTGCGTATCAAACAAGGTGCTACCGACTTTGATGCCTCTTACTTCTTTGATATTTCAGCAGTATCCGGTAACGGAATCTTCCGTCGTGTATGGCATATTACCGGTAATAAGTTCTTGCTTGAGTTCTTTAATGATGCTTCAAAAGCTGCCCTCAATGGAGTAGATGTAAACCGCTTTGCTATTGTAGATATGGAAGCTAAATCCTTCAACTGGGTAACCGGACTGCCAGCTCTCTCTGATTTTGCCAATATGACGTCAAACCCCGTAGAACTTGCTGTCTATAATAGTAAAGTCTATCTACCAGTAAATGTAAAAAACAGTGACCCTGCTATCTATGTAATTGATCCTGCTACCAATGTAGCCACCAAAGGTCTCACTGTAAAAGGCGCTTCTTTCATCAACGCTATCGGTCGCTTTAAATAACAAAACAAAAAGGTGCTTGGGAAACAATTTCTCTAAGCACCTTTTCTATTTTTACTTTTCACTTTTTACTTTCTTCAGCCATTTCTCGGTATTTCTCAAATACTTCTCACTCGGCACAAACTTATAATGTAACCTTTTAGAAAGCGCCTCATACCGCTGCTGGATAACTGCTGGATTCTCCTCAATATCATTGCGGTCGATGAACATCTCTGCAAAAAGCCGACGCATCAAATCCATATTTCCTACCACTTGTATTGTGCCGTGATTCTCGTTGGGATATTCAGCAAAATAAGTCTCCAAATTCTTAAAAGCTCCCTTTGTCGCCATTGCCTGCACCGCCTCTATCGCCTCCCGATGCCTACTACGTCCATTATTGCGCACCTTCTTCCCCGAATACGATAAATAAAAAATCCGATGTTTAAAATCCTTTCCTTTATTCGCTTCAAACAACCGCTCTCCATCGTTTTCTCCCCACCATAAACTTGGGTCGTGTGCAATATAAGCATTAAATAGCTCTGTATGTTTGTTAAGAGCAGAAACCACCGCCAAACCACTTAATGAGTGACCTACTAAAATGCGAAAATCACTACATCTGTATTGCTTTTTAACCAAAGGAATAAGCTCATCAGCCACAAACTGCCAAAAACGGTCACTATCGCTCCCAAAATCCCTTTCACGCTGAGTGTTTTCAATTCCAATGACAATCATTTCTGGTACATTAGGGATTCCCTGAGCCAATTTCCCCATCAAAGTAGTAAAATAGTTGAAGTTTGTTTCTGCATCAAGCAGATACACCACAGGATAATTTGTCTTTTTTAAAGTAGAGTCGTAATACGAATCAGGCAAATACACACTTATAGTACGCGTTTCACCTAACACTTTAGAAGAAACCGATAATTGTTCACCTATACAAATAGAAGTCTGCCCTTGAACAAAAGAGCAAGCTAATAGCCAAAACAAAAATACCCTTCTCATTACTTATTAATATTTAATAAATGTGATTTTAATAGGTGCAAAAATACTGATAATTTCTCAAATTACAAATTTCTCAATGCCTTTATTCCCTACACTTTACCAAAGTTAATCTATCATCGCGCTATGCTTCACATCACCCCGTCATTCGTCATTAATTCCTTTTCCGTCATACTCCCCCCTATTGCCTATGGCCTAAGGCCTATCACCTATTCCTCTTTCTTTCGTCTCGAAACCCCGTTTTTACCATTTTTAACCTTGTTGTATTATATTATTAATCAACTATTTATATACCCTTCCTATACCAATCGTCCAAGATTCGTATAAGCTTCCTATAAGCTCTCTATAAGCTAACCCCACCCTTCTCAAAGTCTTTTTTCATCAAAAACCCTCCCTCCCCTCTTCCGCTCTTTTCCGTTTCCTTCCGAATCCTCCTAACAGACCCCAACACATCGCTTTTTCATTTCAAACTTTGGCAAAGTTTGAAATTTTGGCAAAGTTGAATAAACTGACAATACCTCCGCTGGTTTACAAGGCGTAGCCTTGATTTTGTTTAAAATTTGTTTAATTTCTGAGGCACAGCCTCATTTCTCTAATACAACCTCACACTCCATTTCCTCATTCTCTCATTTGCTAATTTCCTCATTCTCTCATTTCCTAATTTGCTAATTTTCTAATTTTTCCCTGTCCGGCGGCTCGTATTATTGCCATTTCCAGTATTATTAATTTTTGTCAATTAAAAAATATTTCGTACCTTTGTACTATCTTTTAAACAGTAACACACTATGAAAAAAGAACAACTCGAACAAATGAAAGATGGTAAGGGCTTTATTGCAGCCCTCGACCAAAGTGGCGGTAGTACCCCAAAAGCCCTTAAACTTTACGGTGTGAATGAAGACCAATATAGCAATGAAGACCAAATGTTTGACCTCATTCACCAAATGCGTACCCGCATCATCAAAAGCCCCGCTTTTAACAGCCATAAAATTATCGGTGCTATCCTTTTCGAACAAACAATGGATAGAAAAATAGATGGTAAATACACTGCCGATTATCTCTGGGAAGAAAAACACATAGTCCCCTTCCTAAAAGTCGATAAAGGCTTAGAAAGCTTAGATGCCGATGGTGTTCAACTGATGAAACCTATTAGTGGTCTTACAGAACTCTTAGAGCGTGCCAATGAGCGTCATATCTTCGGCACCAAAATGCGTTCAGTCATTAAAAAAGCCTCTCCTGACGGTATTGCACGAGTGGTAAAACAACAGTTTGAAATAGCCAAACAAATCGTAAAAGCAGGACTCGTGCCTATTATAGAGCCCGAAGTAGATATCAATATCCCTGATAAATCACCTGCCGAAGCTATCTTGCGCGACGAGATAAGAAAACACCTCGATGCCCTCCCCGATACTTTCAACGTGATGCTCAAACTCTCTTTGCCAACTATTAACAATCTCTACAAAGAGTTCACCAAGCACCCTCGTGTAGTGCGTGTAGTCGCCCTTTCAGGAGGTTACCCAAGAGAGAAAGCCAATGATATCCTCGCCGAAAATAAAGGCGTAATCGCCAGTTTCTCAAGAGCACTTACCGAAGGACTCTCAGCTCAGCAAACCGATGCTCAGTTCAACGATACTTTAACTCACACTATCGAAGGTATTTACGAAGCTTCAATTAAGTAATCTAAAAAAAACAGACTGCTCCAAAAAGATTTTCTGGGGCAGTCTGTTTTTTTGTTATTTCTTTATTATTCAAAAATATTTTATATCTTTGCCACATCTTAACTAAAGAATAGCAATCTATGAAAGAAGAATTAGAACAAAGTTTAGTAGCTCTTGCTACCGAAATTATTGCTAAACAAGGGAAACTTAACCTCATAGAACTCAATAGACAGGCTCATAAATTAGCTGAAAAAATCACTATATTGAGTTTCGTTGATAAATATTATCAAGACTTAGGTGCTAATGAAAACCGAAAAAACTCAATGATGAAAAAAGTATCTAATTTCATTGATGAAAATCAAGAAAAAGATATTTTCGACATCAAAGTAGAAGCTACCGAAGTGCAACCTATTGCTGCTAAAGGACAAACAAAAGAAAAAGCTTCGTTTGTAGCAATGGAACCAAAACCCGTTCAAAAACAAACTGCAAAAATAGCACAACCCCAAGTAGAAGTACACCAGCCCGAACCTGAATGGGCAGTACCTGTGGAACAACCCAAAAGAGTAGAAACATCTCAAATAGATTTTGCAATCGAGCAACCTCAGCAAGTAACACAGCCCGAACAGTTTATTGAGCAACCTCAGTACACCGATGAACAACGCATCTTAAAGCAATCCCCTTCCTTAGAAGAGTTTATCTCTCAGTCTAAGAACACAGTATTCGATAGGAAAGAAACTGATGAGAATATAAAACCCGTACAATCTCTTAACGATAAGTTAGGTAAAAATGCTCAAATAGGTTTAAATGATAAATTGGCTTTTGTACAAAAACTCTTCCTTGGTAGTGAAAGCGAATATAACAAAGTTGTAAAACATATCGGAGAACTCAATACAATGCAAGATGCTGTTTTATACTTAGAACAAGAAATAAAACCTACTTACAACTATTGGAAAGACAAAGAGGAATACGAAGAGCGCTTCCTTTCTCTCCTTCTCAAACGCTTTGAAGTGTAATGAGCAAACTCTATCTCATTCCTACCCCCATAGGCAATCTCGAAGATATAACCTTGCGAGCACTCCGTTTGCTCAAAGAGGTTGATATCATCTTAGCCGAAGATACGCGCACCAGTAGTAAGCTTCTCAAACACTACGATATCCATACTCCTATGCAAAGTTACCACCTGTTCAACGAGCACAAAGTGGTAGACAGTTGGGTACAGCGCATCAAAGGGGGCACTACCGTAGCACTCATCACCGATGCAGGAACACCTGCCATTTCCGATCCCGGCTTCTTGCTTACACGTGCTTGCCTTACTGAGGGAGTAGATGTAGAATGCTTACCAGGAGCTACAGCCTTTGTGCCTGCCTTGGTAAACAGTGGTCTGCCTAACGACCGTTTTACCTTCGAAGGTTTCCTCCCCGATAAAAAAGGACGACAAACGCGCCTCTCTCGGCTCACAACTGAAACCAAAACGATGATTTTCTACATCTCCCCGCATAAATTGCTCAAAACCCTCACTGACTTTATCACCACTTTCGGTACCGACCGTCCTGCGAGTCTCTCACGTGAGCTCACTAAACTGCACGAAGAAACCCAACGCGGCACCCTCCAACAACTTTTAGACTATTATAAAGATAAGAATATTAAAGGAGAAATAGTTCTAATTGTTTCTGGGAAAAGTGAAAAATAAACAGTCGCTTTTGCGTCGCACATTCCCCCTTTGGAGAGGGCTAGGGGGAGGTTATCATACATATAAAAACTACAATAACAATTAAAAAACCACAAACTTATGACTACCATTATACCTTACAACCCTAAACTAAGAGAGTTTGCTCGATTTTTGCGAAATAACAGTACTTTATCAGAAGTATTATTGTGGAAACAAATCAAAAATAAGTCTTTAGGTGTTGAATTTAAACGACAAGTTCCTATTTTAGAATATATTGTTGATTTTTATTGTCAAGAATTGAGATTAGTTATTGAAGTAGATGGCAACACACACGATTTCAGATATGTAGAAGACGAAACCCGTCAAAAAGAAATAGAAAAGTGGGGAGTAACTTTTATTCGTTTTTCAAACGAAGAAATTAAAACGAATATGTTTAGTGTAATTTTGTCTTTAGAAAGTAAAATAGAAGAATTGAAAGAGAATAATACGTCTATATGATAAAAGCCTGCTCTCCTATTCACATACTCAGCTACGCCAGCTCGCCGACTTCCTCAAAGAGGGGGAATGTAGCGATGGTCGTCATACTTTAATATCATACTTTTATCGAACACTATTAAAAAATGATTATCCTTCACATAGAAACTTCAGGGCTCAATTGCTCGGTAGCCCTATCAAAAGACAATCATATTCTTGCAGAAAAATCTGAGAATGCAGGCAAGTTTACCCATTCCGAAAACTTACATCTCTTCATTGAAGACGTAATGCAACAAGCCTCCTTGCCCCTTTCTGCGGTTGATGCTATAGCCGTAAGTGCTGGCGCAGGCTCTTATACAGGTTTGCGCATTGGTATTGCTACTGCCAAGGGTCTTTGCTTTGCTTTGGAGAAACCCTTAATTGCTATTCCCACCTTGCAAATCCTCGCTCACCAAGCTCAAGGCAATTGTATTATCCCTATGCTCGATGCACGCCGTATGGAGGTGTATAGCGCTGTGTTTAATAGTGCTTATCAGTTTGTGAGTCCCACTGAAGCTAAAATCCTCGATGAGCATAGTTATCAAGAAGAACTAAATAGAGGTAAAGTAACTTTTTTAGGTGATGGTAGTACGAAGTTTGCTACTATCTGTAAGCATCCTAATGCTGTATTTATACCCAATGCCTTCCCTGAGGCAAAAGATATGCTTCCGTTTGCTATAGAAAAATATACAAAACAAGACTTTGAAGATATTGCTTATTTTGAACCTCAGTATTTAAAATAGAAGTAAAAGTTAATGCCCTACAATTAGGATTTCATCATCGGTTAGAAGCTCTTCGTTGCGGAAACGTAGCAATATTTGGGCTACTGTAATAGTATCTTTTTCACAATAAGTAGCAATGCGGTCTACATCGCCTTCATTGTAGAACACATCACGCACTTCGCTACCATTAATATCGTCTTTAGGCGAAGAAATACCCAAAATATGAGCCAAGAGCTTCAGCGAAGTGAAGTGTTTATAATCACCAAATTTCCATAATTCAAGGGTATCGAGATGTGGAATTTCCCAAGGTTTCTTGCCAAAGAGCTGTAGTTTTTGAGGAATAGGAATACCATTGATAATCATACGTCGCGAAAGGTAAGGAAAGTCAAACTCTTTGCCGTTATGAGCACAAAACAATTTATTAGCGCGTGAAAAGTGTTCTTCTACCAAACGTACAAAATCTTTTAACAACACTTCTTCCTCTCCCACAAACGAGGTAACCCTAAAAGTGCGTTGCTGATACCGAAAAGAAAAGTAGCCTACTGATATACATACAATCTTCCCAAACTCCGCCCAAATACCTGCACGGTCGTAAAATTCTTCAGCAGTAAACTCATCTTTCCGCTGATAACGTGTCTTTTCCTCCCACAGTTCCTGTTCTAAAGCCGAAAGCTCAGCGTGTTGTTCATAGAGTGGTACCGTTTCTATGTCTAAGAAGAGAATATCTTCAAGATTAATCTTGTTAAGCATTTTTACTGAAATTCAACTATTAATTTAAAGTCTCATTGCTCTACTACCCTCTAACGCCTAAAACCTTATATGCCTCATCTATATAATCATAAATGTCTTGAGTAAACTTACTGCCTTCAAGAGAAGTATCGGCTGTGCGATGTCCTAAACGCACAATGATAACTTTATCAGTAGGATTTACAATTACGTATTGTCCCAAATGTCCGCGCATCATAAAGAAATGGGTATCTTTATAGTCTAATAACCACCAACCATAGCCGTATTCTGGACTCTCGGCAAAGCGCGGTTGTACGGAAGTTGCCACAAAGGTAGAGTCTAATAGCTGTTTGCCGTTCCACTTTCCATTATCTCGATAGAGTTTTCCGAGGCGGGCAAAGTCACGTGCATTCGAAGCAATACAACAATACGCTTTTTCGAGTCCGCTTTCTTTACTGTCTAATTGCCAAAGAGCATCGCTCTCACAACCCATCGGTTGCCATAAGCTCTCGGTGAGATACTGAGTAAGGGTCTTCTTTGTAGCTTTCTCCAATACCATTCCCAAAAGGAAAGTATTTCCACTGAGGTATTTATAGGCTTTCCCAGGAGGAGAAACAATCCTCAGTTGGAGCATCTTTTCTCTAAAATGTTTATCAAAATAAGCACGTGTGGTAATAGAAAACGGATTGTAATACGCCTCGTCCCAGTCAAGTCCTGATGCCATAGACGAGAGGTCGCCTACGGTAAGCTGGGCTCCGAAGCCTTTTTTGTACTCAGGGAAGAAATCGCTTACTTTTTGGTCGAGACTCTTGATATAACCATCGGCAATAGCCTTACCCAAGAGCGCCGACACATAGCTTTTTGCCATAGAAAACGAATTACTCTTGCTCTCAGTATTATAGCCTTCAAAATACTGTTCGTGCCATATACTATCACCTTTGATGATAAGAAAAGCTACCGTTCCGTATTTTTTATGAGCATTTTGTAGTTCGGGGGTTTCGGGTATTTTGTTGTAATCCGCTGAAAGTGGCCAAGGCTGAGGAGTAGGACTTTTAGCAATTGTACGATTGTCAAAATAGGTATAATCATCAAGGAAAGTAGTAGTATGCCCCGTGCCGTAGACCACCACTACTGCTTTGAGAATATAACCATAGCCCGCCACGTAAAGGGTACCAATGAGTAGTAGCAGTACAACAACGAAATTAATGAGAAACTTTTTCATATTTAATTTTTTAATAGGGTTTATTTATGTTTATTCTTCATCAGGTAATAATATAGTTTCGCCATTTTCGGTTTCGTACATTACCCCGAGGCGTTTACCTTTTTTCTGAGTGGTAGAAGCATCGGGGGTTGCACCTTCTACTGTTTTATATTTAGTGATTTTCTGTCCTTCACGACGAAGGATTTCCATATCATCACCTTTCTTCTTTACAATGGTAAAATCTTCACCCGAAAAGAAATCGGCCATATTTAGGTTCATCACCATCGATACCATTAAGGCAACGGCAAAGACCATTGCCACGTCAAAGAGGTTTACCACTACACTTAGCGGGTCGGCATCATCGTCTTTGAGTCGGGATATGCGTCGGTTTGTCTTCATTGTCTTGCGGGTTGAGTTAATATTCTACTTACGTACTCAAGGTTGTTGATTTCTTTGCTATACCAGCGTTGTTTGAACTGCAAAGTTACCAACCCTACTAAACTAATCACTAAGCCTACAACAGTAGTGGCAAATACCACTTGCATATTACTCGCCATCTTAGAAATGTCTCCGGTGGAGAGCCCCGTAAGTGCCGGACTCATAGCGATAAGTGTACCGATGAGCCCCAAAACGGGACCTACTTTCGCCAATAGCTTAGAGGTGGCTATGTCTTTTTCGCCTTCATTCTCGAAGTTGGAAATCATATAGTCGTAATATGCCTCGTCGGGTATATGGCTAAGAATATCACGCAAGTATTGAGTGTAAAGAGCGTTATCGCGTGCGGGCAATAGAGCTTTAAGCTGTTCTGCGCTTTCGGTTGTGAGCGTCCTGATAGCTTCATTCAGCTGTTTGTCGTTTTTGTATTTAGTGATGAAGCGGTTGTAGAAACTACCTACCAATAATAAAGCGCGCACAAAAAGCACCAAGAGTACAATAATGTCGGGTATCAGTAAACTATCCGATACCAAGAATAGAATTTTGGAAATTTCACTCATAAAGTTAATGTCTTAATTTACCAATTTGTCAATGTTTGCCTCTACTCATTAACTAACTGACAAATCAGCTAATTTGGTAATTGTTTGTTCGTATCCATATTCGAAGGCGTGATCGAGCTTTTTAGTATCGAGTACGCCTACATTACTGAGGTTATGTAGTAGTAAGTAGTCACATTTTTTGAACTTGCGGTTATAATTGCCATCCATAGTGATGTTGTAAATGCGTTGCATAAACTGGAACGAGTTGCTGAGCTCCTTCTCGGTAATCGTTTCTAGTGGATTTACAAAGCTCCCTATAATTCTATCGCATCGGTCTTTGAGGGGTTCTATAGGGAAGTTATTCAGCAGTCCCCCGTCGCAATATAAACTGTCTCCTATTCTCACCGGTGAGAAGTAAGGCGGTAGTGCCGACGATGCAATGAGGGGCTGAATGAGCTCTCCTTTGCTAAAATACTGTACTTTACCGTTCAGCAGATTGGTAGCTGTTACCACTAAGGGTAATCGCAAGTCTTCAAAAGTCGGACACTGGAATTGTTTTTTAAAGAACTTGGTATATTTAGCACTATCTACTAATCCCACTTTTTTAAAAGTAAGCATCGACCATTTGAACACAGGTGTTTCTTTAAAAAAATGCACCATATCCTCAGGCTTTACCCCACAGGCGTAGAGTGCCCCAATAAGCGCTCCACCACTGGTACCCGAAATAATTGAGGGTTGCAAGCTTTTTTCTTCCAAAGCCTTCAACAATCCAGCGTGTGCCAAAGCGCGCACCCCGCCACCTGAAAATACTAAACCTAACTTCATTATTTGTCGATTATCGTCTTTACAGATTGTCCCCCTTCGGGGGAACGGGGGCAATCTGCTAATTATCTAATTAAAATAAATGCCAGCATTGCACTCACGTAGGCAACTCCCGTCATAAATATCCATTGGATAGCTGTCCATTTCCAGCTATTGGTCTCTTTTCGTACTACGGCAACAGTGCTAAGACACTGCATTGCAAAAGCGTAATAGAGCAAGAGCGAAATACCGGTGCCAAGTGTGTATACAGGCGTACCATCAGGACGTACTTCAGCGCGCATTTTTGCCAAGATAGTACGTTCGCCCTCTTCACCTTCGGTATCCAAATCTTTTCCTAAACTATAAACCGTTGATAGGGTACTAATGAACACCTCTCGCGCTGCAAACGAAGCTACTACCCCTATACTGATTTTCCAATCGTAGCCCAGCGGGCGAAATACGGGCTCTATTCCTTTGCCTATGTAACCCAAAAACGAGTATTCAAGACTTTGGGCTTCTATGTAATGTGCTTTCTGCTCGGCAGTCCACTGGTGAGTTTGTGCCAACTGCTCGGCGGTAGCCTCTATGCTGTTGTACTTTTCTCCTATTCCGTGAGATCCTAAAAACCACAAAAGTATCGAAATTGCTAAAATGAACTTCCCTGCTCCTATTACAAAGCCTTTGGTCTTCTCGTATACAGTGAGGCATACATTACGCAAAAGCGGAATTTTATAATCGGGAATTTCTGCGATAAAAAAACTATTGTTCTTGTGCATCTTCAGTACTTTGTCTAAGATAAAAGCCGAGAGCAAAGCTACCGCAAAGCCCAAAAAGTACATCGCAAAGAACGTCCACGCTTTATAGCTAATCCAGCAAAAATCACCGTCTGGAATTACCAAGTTAATGATGATGAGATATACGGGCAAACGCGCTGAACAGGTCATAAACGGAGTAACAAGTATGGTGATTAGGCGTTCTTTCCAATTCTCAATATTGCGGGCAATCATCACGGCAGGTACGGCACAAGCTGCTCCCGAAATCAGAGGAACAACACTCTTGCCACTGAGCCCAAAACGACGCATTACATTGTCCATCAAGAACACCACCCTACTCATATAGCCACTTTCTTCCAATAGGGCAATCAAGGTGAAAAGTACAGCTATTTGGGGAATAAACACCGTAATACCTGCGATTCCTGGTAGGATACCCTCTATTAGTAATTCGCTAAGTGCCCCAGCGGGTAGTTTAGTAGCAAGCCATTCCCCAAAAACATTGAAACCGTTTTCTATCCAATCCATTGGATAGCTCGACCAAGTAAATACTGCTTGGAAAATAAGCAAGAGTATCGCAGCAAACACCACATAGCCAAAGAAGGGGTGTATGAGGAAGCGGTCGAGATGTGCTCGAAGCGTCTGTGCTTTGCGTTGGTCTACCGTATATGTCTCTTTCAGTATTTTGTTGATAAACTGATAGCGAAGTATCGTTTCTTTTTGCTGTTTGCGCCGTTGCTCACTTTCCGACGTGCCAAAAGTCATTGCCTCTAAGCGAGAGATGTCCACACAAGGAGTGAGCGACAGTTGTTGATAATTTACAATCGCTTCTTTCAGTTCTGTAAGTCCTTCGCCTTTGCGAGTACTAGTGAGCACAACTTTCGTTTGCAAGACCTCAGCTAATTTTTCCACCTCAATACTGATACCCTTTTTACACATCTGGTCTACCATATTGATAACAAGTATCGTAGGCAAACCAAGGTCTTTTACTTGGGTAAAGAGCAAGAGATTTTGCTTGAGGTTACTCACCTCACATACCACTACCACCACATCAGGATAATGAGGCTCAGAGTTATGTGTAAGCACATTTACAGCCACGTGCTCGTCTTCCGAGCTTGGGTTGAGACTATAGGCACCCGGCAAGTCTATGATTTCGGCTTGCTGGGTATCGGAAAGCTTGCAGTATCCTATTTTTTTTTCCACGGTAATACCAGGGTAATTGCCTACCTTTTGGTTCAAGCCCGTCAGTGCATTGAAGAGCGAAGTTTTACCGGTATTAGGGTTGCCCACAAGGGCGATTTTTAAATTTGCCAATTTGTTAATTTGCTAATTAAATTGCTTGTGCAGCTTGCACCTAATTTGCTAATTGAATATTCTCTGCCATATCCTTTCTAATCGAAAGATATGCCTCATTCATACGGATATAGATAGGGTCGCCAAAAGTAGCTTTTTGGAGTACCTCCACTTCACTGCCCGCATAACAACCTAAATCAATGAGTTTTTGAGGTATTTTAGTAATATCAAAGTCTTGTATAATCCCTTTTTCGCCCTTCTTTAGCTCGGCAACAGTACAAGCACGGTTGCGCACTTCTTCCATAACGATTATTATTTAGAATGATTTTGAGTGCAAAGGTAGTAAATAATTTTAATTCTACAATACCATAACTGCCGATAACAACTGTAATATCCATAAAACAAAAGCCTAAACACCGCATTACGCTAAATGTTTAGGCTCTAAGTTAATCTTCCCTTCTTGATTCCTTTATTTTGCAATCGTCTGTATGGCTCACTGCCACCTGTCGTGCTACGACCTCACACCAATTACCTTCCCATATATATCAGTAATACACTGATATCCGCTGGCGATACCCCACTGATGCGCGAGGCTTGCGAAAGAGTAACAGGGCGTATCTTTTTCAGCTTCTCGCGCCCTTCAAACGAGAGCGATACTATCTTGTCGTAATCGAAGTTGTCGGGAATGCGCACACTCTCCAAGCGGTTGAGTTTATCAGCATTATTGCGCTCTTTTTCTATATAGCCGGCGTATTTCACCTCCACTTCTGCGCAGGTTTTTTCTTCTTCGGTAAGTTCGTTCTTCTTTATATATTCGGCAATACGGTCTATAGCCTCAAAGTCAGCAAGAGTTACATCGGGGCGAGAAAGTACCTTTTGAAACTTGTCGCCTTGTTTCATTGGTGATGACTCGTATTTTTCGAGTATAGGGTTTACCTCTTCGGGGGTAACACTCAATTCCTTTATATAAGTGATAAATCCACTCACCTTGCGTTCTTTGGCTTCCCACGCACGATAGCGCGCTTCACTTACAGTACCTATTTCATACCCTAACGGAGTCAATCGTCTGTCAGCATTATCCTGTCGCAAGAGGGTGCGGTATTCAGCGCGTGAGGTAAACATACGATAAGGCTCTTCGGTGCCTTTGGTGATGAGGTCATCAATCAAAACTCCTATATAAGCCTCGTCGCGTTTCAGTACAAAAGGAGCTCGCTCGCGTATTTTCAGTACCGCATTTACGCCTGCCATTAGTCCTTGTGCAGCGGCTTCTTCATAGCCCGTAGTTCCGTTGATTTGCCCCGCAAAATATAAGTTTTCTATAAGTTTCGTTTCAAGCGTATGTTTCAGCTGGGTAGGCGGAAAATAGTCGTACTCTATCGCATACCCTGGACGGAAAAACTTCACCTTCTCAAAACCTGCTACCTGACTCAGGGCAGCGTATTGCACTTCTTCGGGCAAAGAAGTCGAAAAGCCGTTCACGTACATCTCTACGGTATGCCAGCCTTCGGGCTCTACAAAGAGCTGATGATGGTCTTTGTCGGCAAAACGATTGATTTTATCCTCTATCGAAGGACAATAGCGCGGTCCTACCCCGTGAATAATACCCTGAAACATAGGCGAACGGTCGAAGCCTGTGCGCAATATATTATGTACGCGCTCGCTGGTGTACGTCATATAGCAGTCTTTTTGCACTGCGAGCGGCTGTGTTTCAGCAGAGAAAGAAAACTTTTGTGGATGCTCATCGCCCGGTTGAGGAATCATCTTACTGAAATCAAGCGAGCGCGCATCTACACGTGGAGGCGTACCTGTTTTCATACGTCCCGCCTCAAAACCGTGTTGTACGAGGCACTCGGTAATGCCGTATGCTGCGGGTTCACCTGCACGTCCTCCGCCAAACTGTTTCAGCCCTATGTGCATCACTCCGTTCAAGAAAGTACCATTGGTGAGCACTACACTCTTCGCTTTGATACTAATCCCCAACGAAGTGCGTACTCCTACTACTTTGTCTTTCTCTATCAGAAGGTCGTTTACCATTCCTTGAAAGAAATCAAGTGTAGGCAGACTTTCCAACTGCAATCGCCACGCTTCCGAAAAACGCATACGGTCAGATTGTGCACGCGGACTCCACATAGCAGGACCCTTCGATTGGTTGAGCATTTTAAATTGAATAGCGGTTTTATCAGTGATAATCCCCATATAGCCCCCCAAGGCATCTATTTCGCGTACTATCTGCCCTTTGGCAATACCTCCTACAGCAGGGTTACAGCTCATTTGGGCGATATGCTGTAAGTTCATAGTAATCAGTAGTGTGCTGGCTCCCATATTGGCAGCCGCAGCGGCAGCTTCAGCACCTGCGTGTCCTCCGCCCACTACTATCACATCATATTCAGTTGTAAACATTTGTCTAACTTGCAAATGTGCTAATCTGCTAATTTGCTAATTTTTCTTTAGAAGTTTATACAGTTCTTTGATACTCTTTTCGAAGCGTTTGATGAGTTTAGGATTAGTTACTTTACTGCGTAACTGAGGTTGTTCATACCAAGCGGTATCAGCTCCTGCCCTACTATGACTCAGTTCCAGTTGGTTGTCTATATTTACAATAAAATAATAATCGGAAGGAAAATAAGAGTCTTTTTCATCAAAGAACACAATAGATTTCGGTAGATAAAAATCTCCATATTCATAGGTAGTGTGAGGTTTTTCGGTATTCCACACTACAGCATACTTAAAACCTTTGGTGTTGTTCCAGAAAGCCCACGACGATGTTTTCTGAGGAAGCTCAAAAATCTGCAAGGCATCTTCGGGAATGAAAGCACTGAGTTGTATGATTTTATTGAATAAATCAACGGTAATCACCTCGTTCTTTAATGGGTGACCGTGTAGTTTCCTCTCTCTGTAATAGATTCTTGGCATAACAATTCAAACTCTTTTAAGTGTGCAAAGGTACAAAATAAAATCATAACTAAAAAATGATATGCAAAAAATAACATTTTTTCTCTTTCTAAATATCATTTTACAACCGTTTCACATACACCTCTTCTCCCCCCTACCTCCACCATTGTCTCACTACACTTTGCCAAAGTTTCAAACTTAGCAAAGTTAATATAGCCCTCTTTGTCTTTGGTTCTCCCTTTTTAGCCTCTCCCAAATTTGCTAATCCTCTAATTATCCGTTCTCCTTTCCGTCGCCATATCCCCCTCTCCTTGGGAGAGGGACGGGGTGAGGATTCCTTTTCTTTCGCCTCGAAACCCTGATTTTAACATTTTTTGTGTCGCTGTATCATACTATAAGCCAATCATTTATATACCCTTCCTATACCAATCGTCCAAGATTCGTATAAGCTTCCTATAAGCTCTCTATAAGCTAACCCCACCCTCCTTACACCCTTTTTTCATCAAAATCCCCTTCAACCTTCTTCTGAATTTCTCCGTTTCCTTCCGAATCCTCCTAATAGTCCCAACATATCGCTTTTTCATCTCAAACTTTGGCAAAGTTAAATAAACTAACAATATTTTCTCATTCTCTCATTTTCTAATTCCCTCAATTTTTATTCTTTTTTGCTCTCAGAAATATCTAACAATCAAAATATTGCATTTCTTTGTAGTACTTTTGACGTAGTATGTCATTTTGTTAATTTTTCATTGTAGTAGTTTTGACGTAGCTCTTTTTTTGGAGACAAAAGAAACTTTTAGCAATTTTGCGGTGAAAAAAATCAACAACATATGGAAATAAAGAAAATATTGTTTTTCTTCCTGATGTTTTCTCTAACCGTTACCCTGCACGCTCAGCAAATTACCGTACAAGGTACCGTTTATGAAGAAGGGACTAAAAACCCCATTCCAGGAGCAAACGTAATTGTAAAGGGTACTACCCAGGGTACTTCTACCGACTTCGAAGGGCACTATACACTTTCCAATGTGCCCTCCAACGCCGTCTTAGAAGTCAGCTTCGTAGGTATGCAGACCCAAAATGTAAAAGTAGCAGGACGCTCCCGCATTAATGTTACTTTAAGAGAAAATACCCAAGAGCTCAAAGAAGTAGTAGTGATTGGGTATGGGGCAGCTCAGAAACGAGACCTTACAGGCTCTATTGTCAGTCTTAAAACCGATGAATTTGCTGACCGTCCGTCTACCAACCCCTTAGCCTCTATCCAAGGAAAGGTAGCTGGGGTGCAAATCGTCAATACAGGGCGTGCAGGGCAAGACCCCGAAATACGTATTCGCGGTACAAACTCTATCAACGGCTATACACCTCTGTACGTAGTCGATGGGCTCTTTACCGATAATATCAACTACCTCAACCCGCAGGATATCGAGTCTATGGAAATCCTCAAAGACCCCTCGTCTCTCGCAATCTTCGGGGTTCGTGGTGCCAATGGGGTGATTATCATTACCACCAAGAAAGCTAAGAAGGGCACTACAATGGTGAACATCAACAGCTCGCTGGGCTTTAAGACGATCTACGACCGCATCAAGATGGCAAACGGCGATGAGTTTCGTGAGCTTTTTAAAGAAGAGCTTGCCAGCCGCGAAGATGTTGATAACAGATACTTTGATTTTAGTAAATGGACAGCCAATACTGATTGGCAAGATGAGATATTTCGCAAAGCTGCTTGGGTGACGAACCACAATATTAGCATTGCTTCATCAAATGAAAAAAGTAAGTTCTACCTCGGTGCGGGATATACAGAAGAGGAAGGTTCTATCAAGCACGAGAAGCTCAGTAAGACTACGTTGAGCGTTAGCAGTGATTATAACTTGACAGATTACTTGCGTTTAGGTTTTCAAGCCAACGGATCTCGCACTTTACCAGCAGATGCTAAGGGAGTAGCAGGAGCTTTGAAAGCGGCCCCTATAGCTGAGCCTTATGATAGTGCTACTGGACTTTTGAACTATTTGCCAAATTTCCAAGGCACGCAAGTAGGTAACCCCTTGATTGATATAGAGAAACTTGCCAATCATAACAAAGCAGTAAATCACCGCTTAGCAGGGAATGTATACGGAGAATTGGACATACTGAAAGACCTGACTTTTAAAGCAACACTTTCAATGGATTATCGCGTAGGTGAAAGCCGAGCTTACACACCAATCATTTGGGTTTTTAACCGTGACACCAACAAACGAATCAACACGAATGAGCAAGAGAGTATCTCACAGAGCAAGTCTACTACAATGGCTACTCAACAAGATTACATCTTAACCTATAAAAAGATATTCGATAAGCACAATCTCACTTTAATGACAGGGCTTACCAGCAATTATCTTGAACACACTTCATTGAATGGTTCTCGCCAACAAAAGATGGAAGATATTATTTTCTCTATCCCTGATGAGAACGATAGCAAGTGGTGGTTATCATCTATTGGGAATGAAAGTGGTGCTAAAAATGGTTCAGGTCAATATCGCCGTTTTACGATGTCGTACTTATTCAGAGCTTTGTATAACTACGATAATCGTTATTTAGTAAATGCTTCGTTTCGCCGTGATGGAGCCTCAGTGTTCCACAACTTAGGCAATACGTGGGATAACTTCTATTCTTTTGGAGCTGGTTGGGTAGTGAGTGAAGAAGCCTTTATGAAACAGCAAAAGGCAATAAGCTACTTAAAGCTCAAAGGCTCGTGGGGGTTATTGGGAAATCAAAATACGCCTAATAATTACCCTACTTACCCAATATTGCAGAGTTCAGGTAGTGCTGTCTTTGGCGACCGTATTATTACAGGTTATGCACCGAAATACTTAGTACAGAACTTAGGTTGGGAAAAGACCTACGCTTGGGAAGCAGGTGCTGAAATTCGGTTTTTGAATAATCGTTTGAGTATTGAACCTGTATACTATCGCAAAAACACAAAAGACCTTATTGTAGAGCTTGCAAGTTTTGCCGGAGCTAAGAACTCATTGCAGAACTTAGGTGAAATTGAAAACAAGGGATGGGAGCTTTCTGCTTCTTGGAATGATAAGGCAAAAGATAGTGATTTTAGCTACTCCTTTTCAGGCAACCTCACTACAATTAAGAATACTGTGCTCTCACTTGGTAGAGGTAAAGATGATGCCCTCTATAACGGAACAAAAGGTATATCACGCACCTTAGAGGGGCATCCTATTGGACATTTCTATGGCTATAAAGTTATAGGAGTATATCAAAATAATGATGATATTAGCAATTCACCTAAAAATACATTGACTGATGTACTCCCTGGTGACTTAAAGTTTGCAGACATTAACGGTGATGGCAAAATTACCCCCGCTGACCGTACCGAAATAGGTAACCCTACCCCTGATTTTACTTATGGTTTTAATGTAAGCCTCGCTTATAAAGGCTTTGACCTTACTGCTGACTTTATGGGTGTTTATGGCAATGAAATCTATCGTGGATGGGGCGAATCAGAGTATGCAATCCTCAATTATCAGGCACATCGTATGGGACGTTGGCGAGGAGCGGGAACTTCTAATTGGGAACCTGTAATTGACAACAGCCGTGCTATCAACCGTATGAACTCCAATTACTACATTGAGGACGGCAGCTTCTTCCGCTTCCGCAACTTACAGATAGGGTATAGTTTACCTCAGCAAGTATTAGAAAGATTGAAGGTAAAGAAGATACGCGTTTATGCCAATGCACAAAACATCAAGACTTGGCATAAGAATACAGGATATACCCCTGAAATTGGGGGTAGTGCCTTAGCCTTTGGTATTGATGGAGGTACTTACCCAATGCCAATGATCTTAACTTATGGTATTAACCTAACATTTTAACAAAGTAGACTATGAAACGAAATACAATTTATAAATTATGTATTACGGGGCTTATGGCAGTGTGCCTAAGCCTACCTATGAGTTGTACTAAATTTGACCAAGAGCCACAAGGCGAATGGAAAGATGGTGACCAAAACAGCATATCAGGTAGTATAGAGGCTAAGATCTTTACGATGTATGCTAAAATACGGGGGTTCAATATTACCTCAGGAAATGTTGCCTTGGCAATCCATTCTTTCCGTAGTGAAGATGCTGAAAAAGGTTCTACTGCCTCAGATGGTGCAGAACACGGAAGAATGTATGATAATTTTCAATACACATCAACCAATAGCATTATATCGGGTTACTATTCTTCACATTATGAGTTGATACACTTGTCAAATACAGCTATTAAAGAGATCAACGAGATTGAAGAGAGCAAGCGCACTGAGTCGGACAAAGTAAACTTTGCTGAGGCACATTTTTTCCGCGCTTTTGCTTACTTTAATTTAGTACGAGCCTTTGGCGAAGTACCTTTGATTGATTTTGCTATTAATAATCAAGATGAAGCTAATATACCAAAGTCGTCAGTTGAAGACATTTATAAGCTCATTGATAAGGATTTAACCATTGCAGAAGAAGGACTTCCAAGAACTTGGCCTGCCGCTTATGTCGGTCGCCTCACTTGGGGAGCAGCACGCTCTTTACATGCAAAAACTTATTTAATGCGTTCTGATTTTCAGAGTGCTTACACTGCATCTATTGAAGTAATTCAGTCAGGGCTTTACAACCTTAACACTCCTTTTGAACAGATTTTCAGAGAAAGTGGGGAGAATAGTAGTGAATCTATTTTTGAGATACAGTGTACAGCAAATGAAACCTACAAAGCATCAAATGAAGTAGGTAGTCAATTTGCAGAAGTGCAAGGGGTTCGTGGACCTGGTGAATGGAACTTAGGATGGGGTTGGAACACCCCTACCCAAGAACTTGCTGATGCTTTTGAAGCAGGTGATCCTCGTAAAAATGAGACATTACTTTACTTTGTGAAATCAGAAAGTCAGTTAGGTACTATACAGCCTAATACGCCATACAACGAAAGACCTATTGCCAATGGTGATGTTGCCAATAAGTACTACAATAAAAAGGCATACACCAACCCTGAATTGCGAAAGAAGTTTGCAAAGAATGGTTTTTGGTTTAATATCCGCATAATTCGTTATGCAGATGTAGTGCTAATGGCAGCCGAAGCTGCTAATGAAATAGGAAACGCAGGTGAAGCATTGACTTATTTAGAGATGATACGGGCGCGGGCACGAGGAAGTAATAGCAATGTATTGCCAAGGATAACCACTGCAGCCCAATCTGAACTTCGTGAGGCGATACATCACGAACGCCGTATAGAACTCGCTATGGAGTTTGACCGCTTCTACGACTTAGTGCGCTGGGGTGAAGCCTCAGCTGTATTGGGTTCTTTGGGGTATCAACCTAAACACAGATACCTACCTTTGCCTAATAGCCAAGTGACAGCCTCTAATGGAGTATTAAAACAAAATCCTGACTATAATTAATCATTAAATTTAAATAGCGATGAAAAAGATATATATTCTAATGATAAACATAGGGCTGCTCGGTTTTGGGAGCTGCTTTCAAAAATTAGACCAAGACCCTGAGTTCAACTACCCAGAGCAACCCCCTATTACTTATAGCCCACGTAAGTTAGCGCTTACCTTTGAAGATAAGAATAAAGATATGAGTAATTACCACGTAATTACACAGCAAGATGGCAATATCACTTATCCTGATGGCAAAGTGGGTAAATGCTACCAAGGAGCAGAGAAGTCATATATCCTTGTTAAACCATCAAAAGCAACTTATCTTGGTGATATCTCCTTGCGTGATACAATTGCCCATCTCGAAAGCTTTACGGTAGCTTTTTGGATGAAAGCTAATGAGAGTAAAACTGGTGGGCTGTTCACTATCTCCGACACTAAGGATACGTGGGGAAACTTGGATATTTTCCTCAGTGGGAACAATGTGCCTAATGAAGGTTTCTTTAAGATACAAATGGCACATTACACTGAGAGGGCTGTCAATGGTGAAAAGCAGTATAGCAAGTCAAATATTTGGTATACTCCTAAAATAGCAAATACTATTGGCGATTGGGTACATTTGGCTTTTCGTTATGATATTCAAACACGTAAGTTTGATATACTGAGAAATGGTGAAGTAGTTGCTACAAAAGATAACTTTGGCACCCCAGCATTTCACAATATGGGACCTATTGTAATTGGCACTTTTGGTAATGGTGTTACCCCTCCACTTGCGCCAAGCAAGAAGGTAGAGACTTGGATGAATGCTTTCCCTGGTGAACTCGACCAGTTCTATTTCTATAACAAGGCACTCAGCGATGAGGCTATCAAAGCGTTATATAATGAAAAATAAGCATTTATATCCTTATTTATATTGTTTTTTTGCACTATTTATACTGTTGGATGCCCCTGCGGTGCGGGCGCAGAATGAGGCGTATACCAAAGGCGTATATGTGGATAAGCAAAAGAATAGTATGCCTTATCGCTTTCTTCAACCTAAAAAAATGGAGAAAGGCAAGAAATACCCTTTGGTGCTCTTCTTGCACGGAGCAGGCGAAAGAGGGAACGATAATGAGAGTCAGTTGCGCAATGGGGGTACAGTGTTTAGCAATCCTGCGAACCGAGATAAATACCCTTGCTTTGTGCTCTTTCCGCAGTGCCCTGAGGGTGCCTACTGGTCGCTTGAAAAACGCCCCGACCAAGGGTATAAGAATACGGCTAATCCGCTGCCTAAAGAAGTGCCTATCACTAAACACTTACGCTTGGTGAAGGAACTTTTAGACGAGACTTTGGCTACTTACCCTATCGACCCTAAACGAGTGTACATTATGGGCATTTCAATGGGTGCGATTGCTACTTTGGATATGGTGTATCGCTTCCCCGATACCTTTGCCAAAGCTGTCTCGATATGTGGAGCGACCAATATAGAGCGTATGCGTGAGTTCAAAGGGAAAACAAAATTCCGTCTCTATCACGGTGATATTGACGATGTGATACCGGTGACTTACTCGCGCGAAGCCTATGAGGCGTTGAAAAGCACTGGCAAGAAAGTAGAATACATAGAGTTCTACGGAGCCAATCACAACGCTTGGCACCCTGCTTTTAACACTCCAGACTTTTTGCAATGGACTTTTAAAAAGAAATAATGCTCTTATAGACAGAAACAAACTTTTCACGATTCACTAAAATCTGTCGCTATACTTTGCCAAAGTTTCTTGCCCGTACGGCTCGTACCTTTGGCAAAGTTGACTACTCTGATTATTAATAATTTTTGAAGTATGTTATGTACGGGCGTTTTGCAAACGCCCATACAAATATAACTTTTTCAGGTACTTTCTTTACAAAAAACAAGTTTTTTACTAAAATCTTAAAAATATTATTATGAACAAAAACAAACTTTTCACGATTCACTTTTCACTTTTAGCTTTCCTCCTGCTCTTCGTTTCTTGCGGTTGTAGTAAGGACAATAAAAAGGTGGTAGAAAAACCTACTCCTCAGCCACCTACCGAAAAGAACCGTCCAATGGAATTTGCTTCCGACGATGCTTTCTTAGATTATATCCAGCGTGCGCACCTCAACTATATGTGGGACGGTGCCGAACCTAACTCGGGGTTAGCCCCTGAGCGCATTCATATAGATGTCCCTTCCGATGATGCTCATATCATCACTACGGGAGGTTCGGGCTTTGGCATTGCAGGACTATTGGTAGGGGTAGAACGCGGTTTTATCCCTCGTGCACAAGCAGTAGAGAGATTTACTAAAATCGTAACTTTCTTGGAGAAAGCCGACCGTTATCACGGGGTATGGTCGCATTGGATTGACGGGCGTACAGGTAAAACCAAACCTTTCGGACAGAAAGACAATGGGGGCGACCTCGTGGAAAGTGCCTTCTTGATGCAAGGATTGCTTTGTGTACGTCAGTATTTCAAAGATGGCAACGATACCGAAAAAGCCTTAGCCCAGCGCATTGATAAACTGTGGCGCGAAATGGAATGGGATTGGTACTTAAACGGACAAGATGTACTCTATTGGCATTGGAGTCCCGATTATGCTTGGCAGATGAATTTTCCTCTGAAAGGTTATAACGAGTGCCTGATTACCTATATTTTGGCAGCTGCTTCGCCAACCCACACCATTCCTGCTTCGGCTTATCACAACGGTTGGGCACGTGGGGGAGCTATTAAAAGCACTCAGGTAACTTATAATTTGCCACTTATTCTCAAACACAACTTCGCAGAACAATACGGAGGTCCGCTATTTTGGGCGCATTATTCGTATATTGGCTTGAACCCCAAAGGACTCAGTGATGATTATGCGAATTACTGGGATTTGAATCGCAATCACACCCTTATCAACTACAAATATTGCCTAGAAAACCCCAAAGATTATAAAGGTTATGGGGCGAACTGCTGGGGACTTACCGCCAGTTATTCAGTGAAAGGCTACTCAGCTCACAGCCCTAGTAACGATTTAGGGGTAATCGTGCCTACTGCTGCACTTTCCAGTTTCCCTTATACGCCCCAAGAATCTATGGCTGCGCTCAAGCATTTCTATTACGATTTAGGAGATGTGATATGGGGTAAATACGGCTTTTACGACGCTTTCAGCGAGCAAGCGGTATGGTATCCTAAGCGTTATTTAGCAATCGACCAGCTCACTATTGCCCCGATGATAGAAAACCACCGCACGGGTCTCATTTGGAAACTATTTATGAGTTGCCCCGAAGTGCAGGAGGGATTAAAGAAACTGAATTTTAAGGTGCAGTAAAAAAGATAAAAGGTAAAGCCCAGCATTATCTTATATCTAACCTAACCAGAAGTTTATTACTAACAGTGTTTTGAAAATTGGGTTTTAACAAAGGGCGATGTGTGAACATCGCCCTTTGTTTGATTAATGACTAAAAATAAAGAATACCAATTTTAATACAATAATACCAAAAATGCCAATAATACCAAGTCAGAGACCAATGATGAGGGAGAAATATGCGAAGAGAGACTTTCATTGAAAAAGGAGAATGTTTTTTGGAATATTCGAAATAAAATAGTTATCTTTGCCAGCAACTAAACTTTAATACCTTATGCGTATGCGTGTTTTTCTGTGTGTTTTGATGGGGTGGTTTGTAGGGACGATACACGCTCAGTTATTGCCACCTATCTATAACTACGCTCCTTCGGTATACTCGGGTGAGAGTCAGAATTGGAAAATATGTCAAGCGATAAATCAAAAGATATATTTTGCTAACAATATAGGTCTATTGGAGTTCAATGGGGTGGTATGGCAACATTACCCCTTGCCCAATGGAGCGATAGTGCGCGCCGTAAACGCCAAAGGTAACACTATCTATACGGGAGGTTTTGCTGAATTTGGTTATTGGCAAGCAGATGCTTTCAACCGTTTGCAATACACTTCACTAAGTAAACGCTTGCCACCTAAGGATATAGAAGATGAAGAGGTATGGAAAATTGTTTTTTTTGACCATTGGGTGCTCTTCCAGTCGTTGCACAAACTTTATATTTACGACTCTCAGCACGACCGCTTTCACATTGTGCATTCGCAAAACAACTTACCCAAAATCTTCAAAGTGGGCGAGCATATCTTCTTTCAAAAGATGAATGAGGGGCTTTTTGCTCTTGTGAATGGTAAAGAGGAGTTGCGTTCGGAAGCGTCTCTTTTCCGCGAGCATATTGTTATTAATATCTTCCCCTATAAAGGTAAGTTTCTATTTGTTACCCAAGACAAAGGCATTTACGAAGGAACACCTGCTGAGGTGAGACCTTGGCAAGTGAGTACTGGAGCGCTTACTTCTTCCCTAAACATTTACAGTTGCGAACAACTCTCTGACGGTTCTATCTTGCTGGGGACGATTGCCAATGGTGTATACCGATTATCACCAGAAGGACAACTGTGGGAGCACCTTCATCAGAAGCAAGGCTTGCAAAACAACACGGTGCTTTCTATCTTTGAGGACAAAGAACACAATGTGTGGTTAGGCTTAGACAATGGCATTAGTATGGTGAATTTCTTTTCGCCTTTCCGCCAGTATAAAGATAACGAAGGAGTGTTAGGAGCCGTTTATACGTCTATTGTTTACCAAGGTGATTTGTATTTGGGTACCAATCAGGGGCTTTTTTATGCGCCTTTTCCTTTGAAAGCAGGTCAGCCATTTCAGTTGGTTGAAGGTACTAAAGGGCAAGTGTGGCAACTGAAAGAACTACAAGGCACTTTGTTTTGTGGGCACAATTCAGGTACGTTTGTGATAAACAACCATCGTGCACAGTTGGTTTGCAATCTTTTGGGTACTTGGGATATTAAACCTGTGGAAGGACACCCTAATTGGCTCTTGCAAGGCAATTATGAAGGTTTATACCTTTTGGAACTGAAAGAAGGGCGTTGGCAATACCGCAATAAGATAACAGGATTCAACGTATCGAGTAGGTTTTTTGAGTTTATTTCGCCTACTGAACTATTGGTAAGCCACGAGTACAAAGGCGTGTTCCGGTTGCAACTCTCCCCTGATTTTACCAGAGTACTCCAAGTGCACAGAGAGACTTCTGCTCCAATGGGACGCAAGTCGGCGATTGCTAAATACCACAATGAGATTTGGTATTTCACCGAAAAAGGCTTGTTTAAATATGATATTACCGCACGTAAGTTTGTGCAAGATGAAAGCCTTACCCATCGGCTATTCGACCAAGATGCCTACTTATCGGGTACTATGTTACGGGGTAAAGAGGACGGATTGTGGTTTTTTACCCAATACAATATAGTGAAGATGAGTCAGGGTAAGTTAGACAAGGCGCTTCAGCTGAAAAAGATGCCTCTCTCGGCTGCTTTTCGCAAGGATTTGGTAGGGTTTGAGAACCTCAATGAGTACCGAGAAGGTGATTGCCTTTTAGGTACGAGCACCGGCTTTATGGATTTTGCGTTTAATCCGTCGCACCATACCGCTTATGAGGTGCATATAGACCATATAGACAAAAGCAAAGTGGAAGGCGTATGGCAACCTATTGCTCTTAACAGCACTGATAACCGCTGGGCACACAACCAAAACAATCTGCGTTTTAGCTATAGTGTGCCTGCCTATAATGCGATGTTTCAAACTGTATATCAATATAAATTGGAAGGACTTTACGAGCATTGGAGCGACTGGAGCAAAGAGGCAAGTGTGCAGTTTGATAATCTGCCTGCAGGTGATTATACCTTTCTGGTAAGAGCCAGAGTGGGAAATGCTGTTTCGACCAATACGGCTATTTTTCACTTTGTAATAGAAAAACCTTGGTATGCCACTAATGTGATGATAGCTACCTATATAGGACTCTTACTGCTTTTGCTTTTTATAATTCACCGAGTGTATAGAGTTCATTACAAGCGTCATAAGAAGAAGGTAGAACAAGAAAAAGAGAAAGAACTCGCCCTATTGCAATTGGGGAACGACCGTACGGTAATGAAACTCCAAAACGATAAGCTCCAGAGTGAAGTGGAGAGCAAGAACCGCGAGCTGGCGGTGACTACGATGAACATCGTGCGCAAGAATGAACTGCTGATGAGCATCAAAGAGGCTCTTTTGAATAGTGGCAATAGCAAAGAAGTATTACACATTGTGGAAGATAACATCAACAGCGAAGGCGATTGGGAGCATTTTCAAGAAATCTTTAATCAAACTGACCGCGACTTCCTTAATCGGCTTAAATCACTTCACCCCGACCTTACTCCTAATGACATTAAACTGTGTATTTACCTGCGTTTGAACCTTTCGAGTAAAGAAATTGCTCCACTACTGAACATCTCTACCCAAAGTATAGAAATAAAGCGCTACCGCTTGCGCAAAAAGATGCGTTTAGAGCGCAACCAGAACCTTACTGACTATATTCTAAAGCTCTAAATTAATGATTAATGGTTAATGATTAATAGTGCAAGCCACACAGGCAGATGTGAGTTGTACGAGCGAGTAGAAAACATAAATTGATTTTCTTAAAAAAATATATACATTACCTATACAACACCTCTTTTTAAGAGGTGTTTTTTATTTGTTGTTACCTTTACATCGATTTTTTGCATATAAGTTTAAATGTAAGATTTACAATGGTTTGTTTTGTAATTCTCGTTAATAGTAACTATACATTTACGTTAAAAATATTCCTTGTATATTTTTTGTATAGGTAAAATATTTTGTGTGTTGAATAATTGCGTTTATCTTTGTTGCGTGATTGAAAGAGAAATAAAAGAAAGAGAAGGTAATACCGAGTTAATGCCAAAAATGCCAATAATACTGATTGAAAAGTATAAATTTAGAGAGAGTAGGAAAAAGCAACTGAAAAAGGTGATTTGTTGTTTTGAAATTAAGGCTGTAATTTATCCTTTTTGAGATAAAACTTATCAAAAGTTACCACGGGGAATGGAAGAACGAAAGCGTACGAAAATTATTCTTAACTTTATCCCAAAAAAGAGAGGGATTTTTACTAGATGAATGATGGACTTAGCTTATAGAGAGCTTATAGGAAGCTTATACGAATCTTGGACGATTGGTATAGAAAGGGTGTATAAATAGTTGATTAATAATACAATACAACGATACCAGTAATATCAGTAATAGGTAGAGAAGCGAAAGTAAAGGGAAGAAAAGAGCAAGTTGCAAACAAGTTAAACCTAATATAATACATTAACATACCATTTAAAAAGAGCAATTCAGATGAAAGTATTTATTTTACCAATGTTGCTATTTTTATGTACGAGTTTGGCAGTGGCACAAACTTATAACATAAAAGGAAATGTGAAAGAAGCTCCTAACAGTCCGATGATGGGGGTTTCGGTGGTTGTAAAAGGCACTACCCACGGCGTCTCTACCGATTTCGAAGGGAATTTTGCCTTAGACAATGTGAAGAGAGGTCAGGTTCTGGTGTTTTCGTATGTGGGTTACATCACTCAAGAAATCACTGTGAACAATGGCAATGCGCTGAACGTTACCTTGAAAGAAGATACCCAAACCCTCGGCGAAGTGGTAGTTATCGGGTATGGAACTCAAAAGGTAAAGGACGTAACAGGTTCGGTATCAGTAGTAGATGCTAAAACCATTACCGAACTAAAGCCTGTGGATGCGGCTACTGCCCTACAAGGTACTACCTCAGGGGTGAGCGTAAACAAGGCTTCGGGCTCACCTGGAGGGAAGATAAACATTCTCATTCGCGGAGTGAGTTCTAACGGTAGCAACGAGCCTTTGGTAATTATCGACGGTTACGAAGGGGCACTGAACAGTATCAATCCCGAGGATATTGAGAGTCTTACCGTACTGAAAGACGCTCAAGCGGCTATCTACGGTATCAAAGGAGCGAATGGGGTAGTGCTCGTAACTACTAAAGGTGGACGCAAAAATACGCCTTTGGAAGTGAAAATTAGCTCGTACAGTGGTATCCAGCAAACTACCAAAAAGTTGGATTATATGAACGCTACCGAGTATGCTGCCTTGCTCAACGAGAGTTATGCTGCCAACGGACAGGCGTTGCCCTTTGGCAATTTGGCTTCTTTAGGCAAAGGCATTGATTGGCAAGACGAGGTGTTTAAGAATTCTGTTATTTCAGATATGACAGCTAGTATCTCGGGTGGAGGTGAGAAATTTAGTTATTACTTAGGGGCATCACATCTTACCCAAGACGGTATTGTAGCCCCTGAAAAATCCAACTTTAAACGCAATAACGTGAAAGTGAGTTTGGGAGCTGATATTTCACCAAAACTTAAGATGAACTTCACTGCCAATTATTACAACAACAAGCGCAAAACCATTGAGGAAAACGGCTTGGGAGCAGTGCTTTTCAACGCTTTGAACTTCTCGCCTACTTACGGTTTGCACGATGAGGATTTAACGGGCTTTTTGGGCAATGAGGTGATTAACCCTTTAGCACAAATAGACAATACCTATAATCAGTATGACGGCAATGGATTGGAGGGGAATTTCCAGTTGAGCTATAATCTCATAGAAGGCTTAGACCTCACTTCGCGTATTGGGTTTAAAACGTATAGTGATGAGAAGAAAGATTTTCAACCTCTGAGCTTTTTTGGTACAGGCAAAATCTTTAACCGCAGTCGCAGTACGGTAACTCAGGAAAAGAACGAAACGCACGCCTATACGTGGGAGACTTTTGCTACTTATAACAAAACTTTCTGGAAAAACCACAACACTTCACTTACTGTGGGAACCAGTGCGCAACGGAACTGGGGCAGTGGACTCAGCGCTACGGGTTACGATGTGCCTAATAACTCTTGGGATTTTGCCGATATAGGGCTTACTACAGGTACGAACAATAGCAAAACTGATAACTCGTATATGAACGATTCGCGTCTTACCTCTTTTTTTGGTAGATTGCAATACGATTTTAAGAGCAAATACTTGCTATCGGCGATGCTTAGGCGTGATGCTTCTTCAGACTTCCCGAAAGACAACCGCGCCGACTTGTTTTCATCAGTAACAGCAGGTTGGAAAGTATCCGATGAAGGCTTCTTGAAAGACAGCAAATGGATAGACTTCCTCAAATTGCGCGGTAGTTACGGTACGTTAGGTAACAATGCCGGTAAAAACCTTTATAAGGCGATTTTAAACGGGGAAGCTGTGTACGTGTTCAACGGACAGATAGTGCGTGGAAAAGCTGTAGGCAAATTGCCCAACCCAAGTGCTAAATGGGAAGTAGCTGAAAAGTTAGACGTTGGTTTTGATTTCAATACCTTGAAGAACCGATTATCGTTAGTATTCGATTACTTTATAGAAAACCGCAACGATTTGCTCATTTCTAATTTTCCTGTCTCAGGTATTATAGGAACAGCTGCACCAGGAGCATCAAACCCCACCGTGAACGCTGGTAATACTCAAAATAAGGGCTTTGAGGTAGCCTTAGGTTATAGAAGTGATGTAACAAAACCTTTTTCTTGGGGCTTTAACTACAATATTACTCGTTTAGACGGCAAAGTAGTATCAATCAATGGTGATGTGATTCCTGAGGGAGGGGCTTTCAGCGTAGGTCAGTTAGCGCCTGCACGTATGGAAGTGGGTCAACCTATTGGTTACTTCTACGGTTTGCAAGCCGATGGAATCTTTCAAAACCAAGCTGAGGTAGATGCACACCCTTCACAACTCGCCTTAGGAGCTCCTGCCAGAATAGGAGATATCCGTTATAAAGATGTGAATGGCGATGGGGTTATTGACTTTAAAGACCGTACTTATTTGGGTAAACCTACCGCTACTTACTATATGGGCTTAAACCTCAATGCTAAGTATAAAAACTTTGATTTCTCGACCTATATGTATGCTGAGCTCGATAAAGAGATGGTGCGCAACTACGAGCGTTCACAACCTAACGTAAACCGTCAGCGTTTATATCTTGATCGTTGGCGTGGTGAGGGCACCAGCAATAGCGTGCCTCGTGTAACCACAGGCGCAACTACCAATAATTTATTCTCAAGTTTCTTTGTAGAAGACGCCTCATTCTTGCGCGTTCAGAATATACAGTTGGGCTATTCGATTCCTGCCTCAGTGTTAGAAAGTGTGAAGATGAAAACCTTCCGCGTGTATTTTTCAGTAAACAACGCCTTTACGTTTACTAAGTACAAAGGTTATGACCCCTCAGCTACCTCTGGCGATGCCATTGGTGGAGGTATTGATTACGGCTTTTATCCACAAGCCCGTCAGTTTATCTTAGGATTTAATACATCATTCTAAAACCCATACAAACAAATGAAAACGATACATAACATACAGAAATGGACAATAGGGCTTATACTTTTTGTCTTTGCCTTTGCTTGTTCCGACGATTTTCTCGACAAGACTAAACAGTACGAAATCAATTCGGAGACCTATTTCAATTCAAAGGAAGACTACCAAAATGCGCTGATTGCAGCCTATGATTTGTTGCATTCTACGTATATAAATGTATTGATGGGCGAAATTGCCTCCGATAATACCCTTTGCGGAGGTGAAAGTGCTTCTGATGTACCTGGTTTTCAACAAATAGACCAGATGATTCACACGCCTATCAACAGCCAACTCAAAAACTTGTGGGACTGGATGTTTGCCGGTGTAAACCGCTCGGCTTATATCTTGGAATTCCAAGACAAAACAGCCTTTGAGGGCAAAGAGGTGATTATTGCCGAAGCGCATTTCCTTCACGCTTATTACAATTTTGAACTCGTGAAATGGTTCGGAGCGATTCCACTCAAAGAAAACAAACGATTTGAGCGTGGCGACGAACAAAAAATACCCCGTTCCCCTGTGAGTGAGGTATATGCTTCTATTGAGAAAGACCTTTTGGCTGCCATTCCTCACTTGCCTACAACACCACCCGACGGACAAGTAGGACGTGCTACTAAAGGCGCCGCTCAAGCACTACTCGGCAAGGTATATTTATACCAAAACAAGTTTGCCGAAGCAGCTCAAGTATTAGAAACCGTGATACACAGCAATACCTATTCACTTGTAACTGACTATGCGTCTATCTTTGAAAAAGAAGGCGAAAACGGTGCTGAATCGGTATTCGAGATACAATACACCGATGCTGAAGGTGCTGGTTTTGAGTGTTTGCAATGTAGTGAAGGGAATGTGGCAGTAGGGT
>ERZ773010.222-NODE-222-length-42906-cov-8.915335_pt1 | contig 42906 bp, 35 predicted proteins | sample MGYA00580842_ERZ773010 | MGnify/ENA primary metagenome ERZ773010 (study PRJEB29015, sample SAMEA2737982) | human oral metagenome | biome: human oral; feature: human-associated habitat; material: dental | place: China | collected 2107 ... | reverse complement strand
TTGGGCGTTTCAGACATGGCAGCGCCGGAGCCCACGTCTTTTGGGCGTTTCAGACATGGCAGCGCCGGAGCCCACGTCTTTTGGGCGTTTCAGACATGGCAGCGCCGGAGCCCACGTCTTTTGGGCGTTTCAGACATGGCAGCGCCGGAGCCCACGTCTTTTGGGCGTTTCAGACGGAGAAGCTCTGTAACCCGCGTCAATAGGGCGTTTGCGGGTAGGCACCCTGGAAACCCTTATTCTACGCGGACTCCCGGCCTGCCTGCCTGGAGAAGCCCGTTTTACGCTGGCTAGAGGGGTGACGATAAAGCGAAATGCGGAGCGCCAAGCACGGCAGACGCTGAAGCCAATGCGCCAAGGGGGTTGAGAGAGTGCAGTGGCTGACAGCTGCGGGCTGAACGCCTACAGTGACTGGCCGCAACGACTGCCTGCTAGCCCACGTCCAGTGGGCATTTCATCCATACGCCCGCTGCCTGTGCCTGCTGCGCCAGCGCATATTCCTGAAGCACTGGGTCGCACTCACCACAAGGCCGCTGCCTGCCCGCCAAGCTGGAGACACCACCTCCGCACCCCGTTTGATCGACAGCTAAATACCCAAAGATCACCTGCCGGAACCCCGCGTCTTTTGGGCGTTTCCGGAGTGCCTACCCGCCAGCCCGCGTCCAGTGGGCGTTTCAGCCATACGGCTGTCGCTACCCTACCACCAGCCCTGCCAGCTGTTTTTCATTGCGCACTGTATTCTGGCCTGGCCGTCTGCGCAACGCGCCGGGCGGGCGCCGGATCATGCTAGCCAGATCAGCGTCGCCATACGCCCGGTGACACCGTCGCGCCGGTAGGAGAAAAACCGCTCGGCGTCGCTGACGGTACACAGCCCGCCGCCATAAATGCGCCGCACGCCCAGGCGCATCAGACGCTGGCGGGCCAGGTCGTAAATATCGGCCAGATATTTGCGGGCATATGGGGCATGCGGGCGGACGGGCGCTTCGCCTGAATGCTGCGTTCCGGACGCCGCATTCGCCTCGCCGGTGGAAGCGGACATTGCGGCGCTGGCTAAATTTCTGACCGCTCTTTCGGCGTCCCGCTCGCCTTCTCCGGCAACGGCGATGGGCCGGAAAGCCGCATCCGCTGTGGCATCCGCCGCGACAAAGGCGGCCCGTACTTCCGCCCCCACTTCAAAGGCCTGCGGCCCGATCGCCGGCCCCAGCCAGGCAAGCAGCGCATCGCCCGGCGCATTCATCGCCGCGACGGCCGCTTCCAGCACGCCGCCGAGCAGCCCGCGCCAGCCGGCATGGACGGCGGCAACCACACTGCCCGCCGCATCGCACAATAGGACGGGCAGGCAATCGGCCGTCATCACGGCGCAGACGACGCCGCGCTGCCGGGCAAAGGCGGCGTCCGCAGCCGGTGCGTCTGCATTTTGTCCGCCGCTTGTGCGCGATTGCGCCGCCGCATCGACAACGCGCTGGCCGTGCACCTGTTGCAGCCAGCACGGCTCACCGCCAATTTTTTCCGCCAGCCAGGCGCGGTTGGCGGCCACCGCAGCCGGATCGTCGCCGACATGATCGCCGAGGTTGAAGCAGGCATAGGCGCCGCGACTCATGCCCCGCCCCGCCCCGCACAGGCGCGTAGTCGACACACAGCGCACGCGCGCCGGCGCCGGCCAGTCGGGAACGATGCCGATTTCGGCCAGTTCAGTCGAGGTCGGCATCATCGTCTTCACCGGTATCGTCGCCGCCATCCATTTCAGGGGAATCGCCGCGCACGTAGAAAATTTCCGGCCCATCCGCGAACGCCACTGCCATTTCTTCCTCCGCGCGCGCTGCGGCTTCGGCCGCCTGCTGCCGCGCCTGCGCCACGAGCAAGGCCATGTCTTCGGGCAGCGCCGAGGTCCACGTCATCGTTTTGCCGCTCAGAGGGTGGATCAGCCCCAAACGGCGCGCATGCAGCGCCTGACGCCCGAAAGCCGGGCCGGACGGCACGCGGCTGGCCCGCGTCCCATAGACCGGATCGCCGACCAGGGCGTGCCCGATCGATTCCAGATGCACGCGAATCTGGTGCGTGCGCCCGGTTTCCAGCGCGCATTCGAGCAGCGTGCAATCGACGAAGCGCTCGATAATCCGGTAATGCGTGCGCGCCGGCTTGCCCCCCGGCGTCACCGCCATGCGCGTACGCAGGCGCGGATGCCGGCCGATCGGCGCATCCACCGTACCGTCGCCCGCCAGTATGCCGCGCGCCAGTGCGTAGTAATGGCGCCTGACCGTGCGCGCCTGCAATTGACGCACCAGATCCGTCTGCGCCGCCGGCGTGCGCGCCACCACCAACAACCCGCTGGTTTCTTTATCCAGCCGGTGGACGATGCCCGCGCGCGGCACCCGCTCAAGTTCCGGCGCATGGAAGAGCAGCGCGTTGAGCAGCGTGCCGCTCCAGTTGCCGTTGCCCGGATGCACGACCAGTCCGGCCGGTTTGTCGATCACCAGCAGGCATTCGTCTTCAAACACGACCTTCAGCGCGATGTTTTCCGGCATCGACGCCCGGCCGGCGACGTCGGGGATTTCATCGACCTCGATTTGTTCGCCGCCCCATACCTTTGCCTTCGACTCACGCGCCGGCACGCCATCCACCTGCACGCGCCCGGCGCGAACCCAACCCTGCAAACGGCTGCGCGAATGTTGCGGACAGAGCTGCGCCAACGCCTGATCCAGCCGCAGTCCGGCGCAATCGGCCGGTATCTGCAAGGCAAGCGGGCCGTTTGCGCTATAATCGGCGACACTTTCCGCCGCCGTTCCCGGATGGTCGGGCGCACCCGGCGGCAACTCATTTTTTGGGGTTTTCATCATGCGTCGTAGTGTAGCGGTTATCGCCATGCTTTGCCTTGTTGCGCTTCAAACCGGCTGCGGTCTGTTGCCGGAGGTCAAGGATGAGACCATCGACTGGTCGGCCAACAGGCTTTATACCGAAGCCAAGGAGTCGCTCAATAGCGGCGATTACACCAACGCCATCAAATACTTTGAAAAACTCGAATCGCGCTACCCCTACGGCCGCTACGCCCAGCAGGCGCAACTCGAAATGGCCTATGCTTACTGGAAATCTCAGGAAATCCCCCAAGCCATCGCCGCCTGCGACCGCTTCATCAAACTGCATCCGAACCATGAACGGCTCGACTACGTTTATTATCTCAAGGGGCTGATCAATTTCAACGAAGACCTCGGCCTGCTCGGCAGCATCAGCCAGCAAGACATGACCGAGCGCGATCCCAAAGGCGCGCGCGAATCCTTCGATGCCTTCAAGGAACTCGTCACCCGTTTCCCGAACAGCAAATACACCCCCGACGCCACTTTGCGCATGAAGTACCTGGTCAATGCGCTGGCCAAGCTGGAAGTGCACGTCGCCCGTTACTACATGAAGCGCGGCGCCTACCTCGCCGCCGCCAACCGCGCCCAGTACGCCATCCAGAATTACCCGAACACCCCAATGATCGAGGAAGCGCTGTACATCACGATTCTGGCCTACGAACAACTGGGCATGAAAGATCTGCGCGACGACGCCGAGCGCGTCATGCGCCAGAATTACCCCAACAGCCGCTTCTACACGCAAGGGCTGCAATACAAAGACCCGTGGTGGAAGCTCTGGTGAGCGGCATACAGGGCATTCCCCAAAAGATGCCCTGATCCCCGCGTATTTAGGGCATCTCCGAGCGCCCTACCCGCCAGCCCTTTATTTATAAGGGTTTCAGAGGCGCCTGCCCGGAGCGCCTTTATCCATGCGGGTTTTGGAAGTGCCTGCCCGCAAACACCCAATCTACGCGGGGTTCGGAGTACCCGAAAAGTCCTTCGCCCCGTGGGAGAGGAATTTGGTGAGAGGATAAAAAAGCAAAAAGAGCACAGGGGAAAAATCAAATCCCATCTGAAATAACAGAAGCCAAGCCTTCGGCGTGTTGCCCTCTCTGCCCCTTCGGGGCATCTCCCCCACAGGGGGAGAATTAAAAACCCATCGACCGCCAAAGCGACGGCTCCGTGACGCCTTCCCCAAAAAGGGGCTGCCCGCCAGCCCGCGTATTTAGGGCATCTCCGGCACCCCTGCCCTGAAGTCCTTTATCCATAAGGGTTCCAGAGGCGCCTACCCGCAAACGCCCAATCCACGCGGAGTTCCGGGCATGTCTTTCCGCGTATTTGATCACGACGAAGCACCCACCCCCCTTTAGGCGCAGCCGCAGGCGCGGGGCGGCTTGGCGGGAACAAGGGCTTGATTGTTTGAGCGCAGCGAGTTATCAAGCCCGCCGACAAGCGACCCGCGGCAAGGGGTTCTCTGCGCCTGGGGTCGCCTTTCTTTGCTGACTTTCTTTGGCGAGGCAAAGAAAGTCAGCGGGGTGCGCTGCCGCTCAGCGCAACGGCATCAAAAGAAGCCTCGCGGGCGGAGCCAGCGCCTACAGTCAAACAATCCTTTCAATCCTTATTTTTAGGTTCTGCTGAGAGACTGCCCGCTAGCCCGCGTATTTAGGGCATCTCCGGGAGGTATGCCATGAAGCCCTTATAAACAGGGCGTTTCCGGGCGGATACTTCTGAAACCCTTATGGATAAAGGGCTGCAGGGCACCCAACTCTGGAACGCCCTGTTTGCGCGGGCTGTAGCGGTGCCTGTCGGGATTTCCAATTCAGTGCGTGAGCTGTGCCGATAGCAGCTGGGCGGCTTCGGCGATGCCGTCGGGGCGTGGGCGCGGCGGCCTGTTCGGCGTTTCCTCGGCATCCCGCCAGAGCGCCTTCAGGCTGCTTGCCAGGGCGCCGCGCACCAGCATTTCCGGCGCGATTTCCCGGCAGCAGGCGTTTTGTTCCAGCCAGTCGATCAGATAATCCTGTTCCGGCCAGTCGCCTCGCCGCTGGTAGAGCACGGGGATGCCGTTGCAGGCGGCTTCGACGAAGGTGCCGTAGCCTGGCTTGGCGAGCAGCGCATCGGCGCTGGCCAGCAGATCGGAAAAGGTGAAGTCGGGGGAAAGCAATGATTCGAGCGCCGCCATGTCCGGTCGCCGGATCTGCCAGGACTGCGGAACCAGCCAGCGGATGCCCGGCAGGTGCGGCCAGCGGGCGGCGCCCAGATCGTGATCAAACCCGCCGTAGGTGATGAGCACCAGGCGCTCGTCGGGCGCAAGCGCCAGTTTCTCCGCCAGTTCGGCGCGGCGCGGCATGCCCAGTGCGGCGACGGGGGCGATGGCGCGCGTGTTGCCGAAATCGTGCATCGGCATGGCCGGCGTCAGGCGCAGAAAAAGCGCCGCGCTGCGGTAGGCGGCGAGAATTTCGCCGTGGATTTTGCAACGCTCCTCGCGCTGGCGGCGGGCGGCCGCATCTTGTCCGTGATCATCATTTTCCCGATCGACGAAAAAATGGGCAAACAGGTCGGCCCAGTTGAGCGAACACATCGACCAGGCGGGGATGCCAGCGTGCGCCGCACCGGCGAGCGGCAGATAGGCGACATCGGTGAGCACGAGATCGGGGCGCAGCGTGTCCAGAAAACGCGCTTCGGCATCGACGCGCCGCGCCCAGTCCGCGTGTTGCCGGCGGTAGCGCCGCAGCGTGGCCGGCAGGTCGATATTGAGGGCGTCATGCATGGCAAAACCGAAATCGGAGGCGGCGGCGATGTGCGTGAACGCGCCGTCGATACGGCTTTTCAGCCGCGCTTCCGGCAAGGCGCTGCGCAGCGTCAGGCGCAGGCCGGGGCGCTGCCGCTGCAAGGCATTGAGAATCGGCGCGGCCTGAGCGAGATGGCCGAAGCCATGCGCGGAAATATCAACGAACAGGTGCGTGGCCGAATGTGCGGTGGGATGTGCGGCCGAATGTGCTGCCGGAGGTGTGACAGGAAGCGCGAGCGGACGGCCGCCCGGATCGGCGCCTGCGGCGACGTTATGTGTCTGCGCTTGGGCCATGCTGCGTCTGGGCGTGGGAGGGCGGTTCACCGGGCAACGGTCACGGCGCCGGTGTTTCAGGAAAACCGCGCCAACATGGCTTCCGCCAGCGGCGTCGGGCGCGGCGCGGGCAGCGGAATCCAGACGCGATGGCCGTTGCCGGGCGCCGTCGGGATCGCTTGCCCGTCGGCGTTTTCCATGCGTTCGAGGCGCAGTGTGATATTTCCCGATGGGTGGATGAGTTCCAGACGGTCGCCGACGGCAAAATGGTTTTTGACGTCGACTTCAGCGAGCTGGCGTGTTTCGTCCCAGTTGAGCACGTCGCCGACGTAGCGGCTGTGTTCGGACTCGGAGCTGCCGCGCTGGTAGTTTTGCAGCCGGGCCTGGTCGGCCAGATCGGCGTTGCGCCGCGGCCGGTAAAAGCCGTCGGTATAGCCGCGGTTGGCGAGGCTTTCCAGCGCGCTGAGCAGGCGCGGATCGAACGGCCGGCCGGTGACGGCGTCATCAATGGCTCGGCGGTAAATTTGCGCGGTGCGCGCGGCGTAGTACGGCGACTTGGTTCGCCCCTCGATTTTCAGCGAATCGACGCCGATCTCGACCAGGCGCTGGACGTGCTCGACGGCGCGCAGGTCTTTGGAATTGAGAATGTAAGTGCCGTGTTCATCCTCCTCGATCGGCATCAACTCGCCGGGGCGCTCGCGTTCTTCGAGCAGCCAGACATCGCCGGCGGCGTCCGCAGCCGCCGCGTTCAGCGTGTAGTTCCAGCGGCAGGCGTTGGTGCAGGCGCCCTGGTTGGCGTCGCGCCGGTTGAAGTAGCCGGACAGCAGGCAGCGGCCGGAATAGGCGATGCACAGCGCGCCGTGGATGAAAACTTCCAGTTCGATGTCCGGGCACTGCTGGCGAATTTCAGCGATTTCCGGAATCGACAGCTCGCGCGAGAGAATGATGCGCCGCAGGCCGAGCTTCTGCCAGAAACGCACGGCGGCGAAATTGACGGTGTTGGCCTGCACCGAAAGGTGAATCGGCATGTCCGGCCAGCGTTCGCGCACCAGGTCGATCAGGCCGGGGTCAGCCATGATCAGGGCATCCGGCGAAAGCGCGACAATGTCTTCCATGTCGGCCAGATAGGTGCGCACCTTGGCATTGTGCGGCACGACGTTGCTGACGAGGTAAAACGCCTTGCCCGCGGCGTGCGCTTCGTCGATAGCCTGGCCGAGCCGCGCCGCATCGCCGAATTCGTTGTTACGCACACGCAGGCTGTAACGCGGCTGGCCGGCGTAAACGGCGTCGGCGCCGAAGGCAAAAGCGCGGCGCATCATGGCCAGCGAGCCGGCGGGGGAAAGCAGTTCGGGAACGACCATGGCGGGACTGACGTGAGAAGGCAGGGGAAAAAAGCGAAAAGAAAGGCGGAGAGATCGCGGTAGAATGCCCGGAATTTCAACATTCTACAGCGTTTGTTTAACGCTTTCGTTTGCCATGTCAGAAGAAATTTTCATCAACTTTACGCCGCAGGAAACGCGCGTCGCCGTGATCGACCAGGGGTCCGTGCAGGAGTTGCACATCGAGCGCACCGCCAGCCGCGGTCTGGTCGGCAACATCTACCTGGGCAAGGTCGTGCGCGTGCTGCCGGGCATGCAGTCGGCCTTTATCGATGTCGGCCTGGAGCGCACGGCCTTTCTGCATGTCGCCGATATTTACGAGCCGCGCAGCAACGGCGATTCGCCGCGGCCGATCGAGCGCATTCTGCACGAAGGGCAGAGCCTGATCGTCCAGGTCATCAAGGACCCGATCGGCAGCAAGGGCGCGCGCCTGTCAACACAGATGTCGCTGGCCGGGCGTTTGCTCGTCTATCTGCCAAAAGAGAAACATATCGGCATCTCGCAGCGCATTGGCGACGAAGCGGGGCGCGAGGCGCTGCGCGAAAGGCTCGCGCAACTGGTGCCGGAGGAAGAATCGGGCGGCTTCATCGTGCGCACGATGGCCGAGAACGCCAGCGACGAAGAACTGCTCAAGGACATGGCCTATCTGCGCAAGCTGTGGGCGGATATCGAGGCGCGTGCACAAATCCGGCCGGCGCCTTCGGCAATTTACTGTGAGTTGTCGCTGGGGTTGCGCGTACTGCGCGATTTTGTCAATCCGGAGACGCAGGGAATCGTCATCGACTCGCGCGAAAATTTTCAGGCGCTGCGCACCTTTGCCGAAACGTATACGCCGGATGTCGTCCCGCTGCTGGCGCACTACGGCGGCGACCGCCCGCTGTTCGACCTGCACGGCGTCGAGGAAGAAATCCAGAAAGCGCTGGCGCGGCGTGTCGATCTAAAATCCGGCGGCTATCTGATCTTCGACCAGACCGAGGCGATGACGACGATCGACGTCAACACCGGCGGCTTTGTCGGCGTGCGCAATTTCGACGACACTGTGTTCAAGACCAATCTGGAAGCCGCGCAGGCCATTGCCCGCCAGCTTCGCCTGCGCAATCTCGGCGGCATCATCATTATCGACTTCATCGACATGGACAGCGATGAACACCGCACCGCCGTGCTGGCCGAATTCAACAAAGCGCTGTCCAGCGACCACACCCGCCTGACAGTCAACGGCTTCAGCGCCCTTGGGCTGGTCGAAATGACGCGCAAGCGCACGCGCGAGTCGCTGGCGCACATCCTGTGCGAGGAATGCCCGACCTGCGGCGGCCGCGGCGAAGTGAAGACGGCGCGCACCGTCGCCTATGAAATCCTGCGCGATCTGCTGCGCGAGGCGCGCCAGTTCAACGCGCGCGAATACCGCATTCTCGCCGGCGTGCCGGTGATCGACGTTTTTCTCGACGAAGAATCGCAAGGGCTGGCAAAGCTGTCCGATTTCATCGGCAAACCGGTCTCCCTTCAGGCCGAGCCGAGCTATGCGCCGGAGCAGTACGATATCGTGCTGCTGTAAAGTCGCCGGCCGCTTCTCTGTCCGATAATTTATTTCGTCGGCCACTGGCCGCCAGCCCTTGTCTATCGGGCGTTTCCGGCCGGCCTGCCCGGAATGCCTTATAGGACGCGGGTTCTGGCGATGGCTGCCCGGAAACGCCCAAAAGACGCGGGTTTCCGGCATGGCTGACCGGAAACGCCCTGTTTATAAGGGCTTCGGCGGTGCTATGCTGCCCGCGCTGCAATCGGTTGAGGTTTGAATGCATTTACCTGGGGGCGGTTGTTTTTTGTACGGCAAGCATTTCCAACGCAATATGAGAAATTAGGTAATGCCAGAATTTTTCATGTTCGTTAAAGTCAATCGGTTTCCCTTAGCCGAGGAATAGGTCGAGGTAGGATTTGAAGGAGTACAGCCGGGCGCGTTTCTGGCCGGTGATTTCGCTCAGAATGTCGAGGCGAACCAGATCTTTGATCAAGGCCTGCGCCGTGGGCGTGGATACGCCAAGCGCTTGTTCCAGATTGGCGGCGGCGATGATGGGGCGGCTGTATAGCAGGTTCAGTGCGGTATGTGCATTGGGCGCGCGTTTGCCCAGGCTCAGGATGCGCTGCTCCGCCTCTGTGCGTAAGGCAAGAATTTTTCTGAACGTCTCGCGTCCTTTGATCGAGGTTTCGGCAACGCCTTGCAGAAAAAAACGCACCCAGTGAATCAGGTCGCCGGAAGTGCGCACGCGGGTCAGCGCATCGTAGTAGCTGCCCCGGTTGCGCTCGAAGAAATCCGACAGATAGAGCGAGGGTTTGGCTAGCAGGCCATTGCTGACCAGATAAAGCGGAATCAACAGGCGGCCGATGCGGCCGTTGCCGTCGAGAAACGGGTGAATGGTTTCGAACTGGTAATGGCTGATCGCTACCCGAATCAGGTGCGGCAAGGTAATGGCTTCGTTGTGCCAGAATTTTTCCAGATCGCCCATCAGTTCCGGCACATTGTCGTGATGCGGGGGGATGAACGCGGCATCGGCGAGGCTGGAGCCGCCAATCCAGTTTTGACTGATGCGGAATTCGCCGGGATGCTTGTGCTGCCCGCGTACGCCGCGCATCAAAATGGTATGGGTTTGACGCAGCAGACGGTTGGATAGCGGCAGGCTATGCAGTTCGGCTATGGCGTAATTGACGGCGTCGACGTAGTTCTTGACTTCGCGCCAGTCATCGCGTTTTTCGGGGGTGATCTGCTCTTCGGGCAGGACGGCTTCGTCAATGCTTGTGCGCGTGCCTTCGATGCGGCTGGAGGTTTGCGCTTCCTTGACTACGTGCATTGCAATGAACAGGTCAATATCCGGCACGATCAACGAAAAAGCATTGAGCTCGCCCAGCGCGCGGTTGGCGGATTCCAGCAGCAGGTTGATTTGTGGGTCTTCCCAGGCCCAGTCATGATTGACCGGAACGGGTTCAAAGCTCTTATATTGCAGGCGCTGCTGCCAGCGGCCGGGGGTGAAGTTCTCGAATTTCATAGGCAAGATGGGCGGTGCCGGATAGATGGAATGATGGAAAGATGGAAAGATGGAAAGATGGAATGTGGGCTGGGTGGCGATTAGTTTAACTTAAGCGCCCGCGTTAGTTAAAGTTAACCGCTTTCCCTTAACTAAGCGTCTTTCTTAGGTAAGGTTAATCCATTTTCCTTAACTAAGAAATGGGACAAGTTAAGGTTTGAAGGTGTAAATCCGGCGAAATCGGCTACACCGGCACGTCGGTGCGGTCGACGACCCGGCGCAGGACAAAGCTCGAATGCACGCCGGTCACGCCGGGAATGCGCGTGATGCGGTTGAGCAGCAGTTCCTGAAAGGCGTCCATGTCGGGCACGATGACCTTGAGCTGGTAGTCGGCTGGCCTGACCGGAACGCCTTATAGGACGCGGGTTCTGGCGATGGCTGCTCGGAAATGCCCAAGGGACGTGGGTTTCCGGCATGGCTGCCCGGAAACGCCCAAAAGACGCGGGCTTCAGCCGAGGGGGTATGACGGCAGGCGCCAGTTCCGGCACGGCGCTGGCTCGCCGGCCAGGAAGGCAGGGCCAAGAATGGGGCTGCTTGATCTGCGCAAGCGCGTGGATGCGGCTGCGCCCGGCCGCCGGTTGTTCAGACCGGCGGCGATTACGGGATGGCAGAAAGTGATTGGCGCATATCGCAGGTTCAGCACTATGCGGCTGGGTGCGCATTTCCCCAGGTGCAGGATATGCTGTTCCGCGCCGGTGCACGAGGCAGGAATTTTGCCGAATCATACAAATCGTACGAAATCCTACGCCTTGCGCTGCCTGTGAGGGGGAGGACTGAGTACGGCATCACGTCAAAGGCGGACAGCCGTGCAAAAACTCACATCCGCCTCGCCTGTGGCCATATCGTAGCGGTGGTAACGCTCGAAGCAGGGGCGGGCATCGTCAATCTCCAGATGCGCGGCGATGATGGCGGCAATGGCCTCTTGCCAATACTGGCGGTATTGCTCGGGTGCCGTCACGGTGCGGCGCAGGGTCGCGTAGCTGCCGCCGGGCAGACGCCGTTTTTCGATGTCGCCTTGTAGCGGCACGCTGTCTGCCACCGCGTCGGGCAGGGTGATGGCGATGTCGGTGCGGCACTTTTCGGCGGGCGTGGTTTCCGGGTTGTCGAAATAAATAAACAGGCATTCGCCATCGGCCAGGCCATGCGCGCCGGCCCATTGGTACAGGCGGTTCGTGGCCGCCTCGTAGCCTTGGCCGTAAGAGCCGGTCACGCGGATGTATGCGACGGTGCAGGGGGTAAGACGTTCGGTTTTCATGGGACGCTCCTGTTGGGTTGCAGAGGCCTCATGATGCGGATTGGCGGGGGCGCTGGCGTGTCCGCTTTTGTGCAAGAGGTGTCCGATCTTGCTGTTGTGCATGGTGCGGATGATGCTTTCCAGATCGGTGCAGGCGCGAATCTCGCTGGGCGGTACGCCAAAGTGCTGGCGAAATGCCTTGGCAAGCGCCTGCGAGGAAGAAAAACCGTATTCCAGTGCCAGCGCAGTGATGTGGGCGCTATCGTCGTAAAAAAGCTGCCGGGCCGCCGCTTCCAGCCGCAAGCGGCGCAAATAGGCCGCCGGCGTTTCGCCGGTGACTGCCTTGAAAACGCGGTGAAAGTGATGCGGCGAAAAGGCGGCCAGGCGCGCCATTTCATGCAGATCAATCGGCTCGGCGTAATGCTGCTCCAGATGGCGGATGACGGGGCGCAGGCGGTGGTGGTAGTCAGTCTTCATGGGTTGTGCACGGGGTTGTCGGTACGCGGCCGGCGCTCGATCCCTCGTGCCGTGCATACCTCGGACGCACGGCATTGGCGATGGTTACCTGTAGCGCCAGCATCGGGCGGCTGCCCGGGAACGGCGCGCGGTTTGACGGCAGCAAAAGTGGAAGCGCTCCGCATTTTATAGGCGCAGTGAGCTTTTTGCTGGACAGAATGAGGACGGCTACAGAATGGAATGGGCACGGGGCCATTTCCCGATCAAAAGCGTTGCCAGGGCGTGCACGACCTCTGCGTCTGGCGGCGTCATACCGGAATATCCGTGCGGTCGACGACCCGGCGCAGGACAAAGCTCGAATGCACGCCGGTCACGCCGGGAATGCGCGTGATGCGGTTGAGCAGCAGTTCCTGAAAGGCGTCCATGTCGGGCACGATGACCTTGAGCTGGTAGTCGGCCTCCTGCCCGGTGATCAGCAGGCATTCGAGCACTTCCGGCATGGCGGCGATCTCCTGGTCAAAATGCTTGAAGCGCTCGGGCGTGTGGGCGTCCATCGAGATGTGGATGAGCGCCATCAGCGTATAGCCGAGCTGTTTGGCATCGAGCCGCGTGTGGTAGCCGGCGATGATGCCGGCCTCTTCAAGCGCACGCAGGCGGCGCAGGCAGGGCGAGGGCGAGAGGCCGACGCGGTCGGCGAGTTCCTGGTTGCTGATGCGCCCGTCCTGCTGGAGGTGCCGAAGCATCTGGCGGTCGATGCGGTCGATTTGCATGATTTTTTCCTGAAAGGGATATATTGGCAATATTCTGCCGAATATTTTCTTATTTGGGGTATTTTATTTCGTATTTGAGCCATTCTCAGGAAAAAATCGCAATCGTCTGCGCCGGCGCCCGGAGTATGATTCCGTTATCGAAAACTTGTCTGAACAACGACTTCCGAAAGAGCGCATCATGTTGAAAAATCCCGCCAGCAAATACACGCCGTTTCCCCCGATACCCCTCGCTGACCGCCAGTGGCCGGGCCGCACCATCGATAAGGCGCCGATCTGGATGAGCTCGGATCTGCGCGATGGCAATCAGGCGCTATTTGAGCCGATGGACAGCGAGCGCAAGATGCGCATGTTCCGCACGCTGTGCCAGATCGGCTTCAAGGAAATCGAGATCGGTTTTCCGTCCGCTTCGCAGACCGATTTCGATTTCGTGCGCATGCTGATCGAGGGAAATCATATTCCTGACGATGTCGCCATCGAAGTGCTGGCGCCAGCGCGCGAGGAGCTGATCCGCCGCACCTTCGAGTCGCTCCGGGGGGTAAAGCGCGCCATCGTTCATCTTTACAACGCCACGTCCAAACCTTTCCGCGAATTTGTTTTCCACCTGAGCAAGGCGGAAGTCGTCGATATGGCCGTCTCCGCCGTCAAGCTGGCGCGCAGCCTGTGCGAGGCGCAGCCAGAAACCGAGTGGATGCTCGAATACAGCCCGGAGCATTTCACCGGCACCGAACTGGATTTTGCCCTGGAAGTCTGCGATGCCGTCAGTGCGGCATGGGGGGCGACGCCGCAGCGCAAAATCATCCTCAATCTGCCGACGACGGTAGAAATGGCGACGCCCAATGTGTACGCCGACCAGATCGAATGGATGCACCGCCATCTGGCACGGCGCGACAGCGTGATCCTCAGCCTGCACCCGCACAATGACCGCGGCACGGCCGTGGCGGCGGCGGAGCTGGGGCTGATGGCCGGCGCCGACCGCGTGGAAGGCTGCCTTTTCGGCAACGGCGAGCGCACCGGCAACGTCGATATCGTCACGCTGGCGCTCAATATGTATACGCAGGGCGTCGATCCGCAACTTGATTTTTCCAATATCAACGAAGTTGCGCGCTGCTACGAACATTGCACGCAGATGCCGATCCATCCGCGCCATCCCTATGTTGGCGACCTTGTCTTCACGGCCTTTTCCGGCTCGCATCAGGACGCGATCAAGAAAGGCTTCGCCATGCAGAATGGTGCGCAGCGGTGGAATATGCCCTATCTGCCGATCGATCCGAGCGACCTTGGCCGCAGCTACGATTCCGTCATTCGCATCAACAGCCAGTCGGGCAAGGGCGGTGTTGCCTACTTGCTGGAAACCGAGTACGGCATTGCCATGCCACGGCGCTTGCAGGTCGAATTTTCCGGCGAGGTGCAGCGGTATACCGACCATTACGGCGGTGAGATGGACGCGGGCGATATCTGGTCGCTTTTTGCGCGCACTTATCTGAATACCGCCACCCCTGTGCGTTACGTCAGCCATCAGCTGTTCGACGCCGGCGTGCAGCAGGGCATCCGGCTGACCGTCGAGCACGATGGCATCGCCCAGGCCATTGACGGGCGCGGCAACGGCCCGATCGACGCGGCCGTGCAGGCGCTGGCGGCCATCGGGATCAGCCTGCAGGTGCGCAGCTACGAGGAACGCTCGATGGGCAAGGGCGGCGATGCCCGCGCCTGCGCCTTCATGGAAGTGATGGCCGGCAACGGCGAGCATGAATGCTACGGCGTCGGCCTGGATGAGAACATCGTGACCGCTTCGCTCAAGGCGCTGGTCAGCGGCGCCAATCGCCTCATCCGGTAAACCGCCGGCAAATCGGCGATCAGCCGCCGCAGTCGCTCGCGCGCAAGGCGCATGAAGCAGCCACCGATGAAATCTGAAACCTAGTTTTCCGGAGGGGTGTGCGGCGACGTTGTTGGCGTGGCCTGACGCCAGCCGAACCAGGCAGCGACGGCGGCGACGGCCTGAGCCAGAATCATGGAAATGACCGATCCGCTCCAGCCGTATGCCTCGAACGCCAGCCCGGCCACCCAGGCGCCGGTTGCGCCGCCGCCGTAATAGGCCATGTAATACAGGCCGCTGGCCAGCGAACGACCCTCGCTGACATTATGGGCAATGGCGCTGAACGCCGCGGCCTGGCAGATGAATATCGCCGAGGAACACAGCGTCAGACCGGCGAGAACGGCGAAGAGCGAGGGCAGCAGCGCCAGGCACAGTCCGCCGGAAGACAACGCCAGAGCAATGAGGAGCGCCGCGCGGCTGCCGATGCGGGCGATGAAGCGCCCGGAAAAATGCGTGATAAACGCGCCGACCAGATAGATGGAGAAGATGTTTGCCAGCGCGGCGACCGACAGGTTGAAAGGCGGAAAGCCGAGCAATACGACCACATAGGTAAAGGTGCCGATCAGCGAGAACAGTACGCAGAAGCCAACCACGCAGGCGGTGAGCAGCGGAATGTTGTGCAGATGCCGGGCGAGGATGCGCAAGGCATTGCCAAAATCGCGGTTAGCCGTGAAATGGCGTGAAGCGGGTATTCCGCGCCATACGATCAGCGCGCCGAGCGCATCGAGCAGCGTCAGCGCAACGAAGGCGCTGCGCCAGCCGAAAAGATGCCCCAGATGGCCGGTGATAAAGCGGCCGCAGAAGCCGCCAATGACCGCGCCGCTCATAAAAACGCCGTTCAAGCGCGCAATCGCCTCCCCTTCAAACTCCTCGCCGATATAGGCCAGCAGCACGACGACGATGCCGGGAATGAATAAGCCTTGCAGAAAGCGCAGGACGATGAGCATGCGCAGGCTGTCGGCAAAAGGCACCAGCGCCGTTGGCAGGCATAGCCCGAGCAGCGAAAAGAACACGACCGATTTACGCCCCGCAGCGTCGGACAGCATGCCGATGAACGGCGACATCAGCGCCAGTGCGAAAATCGTTGCGCCCACGGTGAATCCAGCTTGCACCGGCGTGGCGCCGAAGTCGCGCATAACCATGGGCAGCACAGGCTGCATGGCGTAGATATTCAGAAAGGCGAAAAACGCGCATAGCCAAGCCACTGTACTGGACAGCCGGCGGGGATCTCCGGGCTGGGATATCGGGGGAGAGGGAGGGACAGGCGCGGGCGGTCTGGCTGACATGGGCGGGCGGATGAACGTCAGATGAACAGAGGACGGATGAAGCAGATAGATAAACGATAAACGCCCAGCGGGCACGACTGCCGCGGTTGCGTAACTGGCCTGACGTGGGCAGGGCACCACTCTAGCACCAACGCCCGGCGACACCAATGCCGTATCCACCATCAGCGCTCTTGTCCGAAACGGGCGGTGGATGCGGCATACGGCCTTTCTCCGTTTGGTAGCATGAGTGCCTGTCTATGGATGATGGATATGCGTGAGAGCTATGGCGGCGCCCGCACCCGCGTGCGAGGCGGCAGGAAACTACAGCGGGAGTTCTTCAGCGTGATAACAAACTTTCTTTCATTTTCCCGAGCAGGTTTAATCTTGGGTTGCCAATAAAGAACAGGACATTACTCGCAGGAGTATCGCGATTTTGGAAGAAAGTCTGCGGAATCCCACTGCCCTACTGCCTAACAAGACAGATGAAGATGCACTTTCGGATGTAATAGTAGAAACAGGCAGTAAAAAACTTCGTCATGACGAAGTTTCTGATAGCGGTAGCGATGGTGATGCGGCAAGCAAGCTTCCGTACCACAATTCCGACATCGAAAAAGAGCAGAAGCCTGCTATGTCTGACTCAATGACCTTGAAGAAACCTTTGCTTTTGGGTATTTACAATGCACGTGCTGTCATGTTGCTGCTGAATCGTAGGCCATCAAAAGACGGTTGGATATTTATCAGATACGAGGACAACGGGCAGGATGAAGAGGTTGAAATTTCCCGTGTATGTTTGAATTTGTTGACGGCAGCGAGTTGAAATATAGGAGCAAGTTATGACTAAAGAAGCCACCATGACATTTCAAGTTGAGGCAGAGCTTCAAGCCAATTTTTACAGTGCAGCCGAGGCAGATCACCGCCCGGCCGTGCAAGTATTGCGCGAGTTGATGAGTAACTATGTGCAGCAAGTGCGTAACCGCACGGCATCCATTTCGCCAGAAGAGCGCGAGCGCAGAGAAGAAGCCTTCAAGTATGCACGTGCTTCCGTCGGACTGGAAGGCTTCAAACTTAGCGAAGCTGCAGAGCAGCATGCACTCCGCTACATCAATGGCGAAATTAGCATAGAAGAGCTTGTTAAAGGCTATCGCCATGAGCGATAAGCTGACGCTGACCCCTCAAGAGAGGTATGCGTTAGAAGCTGAGCAGATGGCTTTTCGTATCATTGATCTGCGTGCTAGTCCAGTGCGTGGCGACTTCGATGCAGCACACCTAAAAGAAATTAACCGCCGTATTTTTCAATGAGTTGCTCGGCTTGGGCTTTGATGATGTTAAGCCAGGTGAATATCATCCAACCGTAGCAGCCGGCAATGATTGGACCTTTCTTTCCGCCCCGCGCACAAGGCGACAGGTGGCTGCAGCGGGAGTTCTTCAGCGTGGATAGCGAACTTTCTTTCTGCGCGCGCGGTGGGCAGGGGGTACGTCGATGTTCATTGGCTTCCCCGCGACGCGCGTGGAGCGGCAATGCTAGAATCACCGCTATCTTTTGATCGCTGTGAAACGCTCTTGCCATGTTTTCCGGAATCATCGCGGCCATAGGCCGTATTACTGCACTGACGCCGCGCAACGACGGCGCATCAACCGTGCGTCTGACCATTGAGGCCGGCGCGTTGGATTTGGCCGATGTCGCCATCGGCGATTCGATTGCCTGTAACGGCGTCTGCCTCACCGTCGTCGAGATGAAGGATACGACCTTCAGCGTCGATGTCTCGCCGGAAACGCTTTCCTGCACCGTCGGGCTGGCCGCACCGGGCGCCATCAATCTGGAAAAGGCGCTGCGCCTCTCTGATCGGCTGGGCGGGCATCTTGTTTCCGGCCACGTCGACGGCGTCGGTCGGGTGCTGCGCTTCGATGCGCTGGGCGACAATCGCCTGCTTGTCATCCGCGCGCCGGCGGCGCTGGCGCGGTATATCGCGCGCAAAGGTTCGATTACCGTCAATGGCGTCAGCCTGACCACCAACACGGTTGAGGCGGCGGACTTTTCCATCAACCTGATTCCCCACACCCTGACGGCAACGACGCTGGGCGAACTCCATGTCGGCGATGCCGTCAATCTGGAAGTCGACCTGATCGCGCGCTACGTCGAGCGCATGCTGAATGCTGACGAAGCTGGCGAGGGCGATAATTCCCAGGAGGCGCACTGATGTCGCCCGAGCGCGCATCATCGGCCATTGCGCCGATTGAGGAGATCGTCGCTGAACTGCGCAACGGTCGCATGGTGATCCTCGTCGATGAGGAAGACCGCGAAAACGAAGGGGATCTGCTGATCGCCGCCGAACACATTACGCCGGATGCGATCAATTTCATGGTGACGCATGCGCGCGGCCTCGTCTGTTTGACCCTGACGGCGTCGCGCGCGCGCCAGCTGGGGCTGACGCCGATGGCGCGTGATAACCGCAGCCCCTTTCACACCGCCTTTACCGTTTCGATCGAAGCCGCCAAAGGCGTGACCACCGGCATTTCGGCGCACGACCGCGCGCGCACCGTGCAGGCTGCAGTGGCGCGCCATGCCCGGCCGGAAGATGTGGTGCAGCCCGGGCATGTTTTCCCGATCATCGCGCGCGAAGGCGGCGTGCTGGTGCGCGCCGGCCATACCGAGGCGGGCTGCGATCTGGCGCAGATGGCCGGCCTGGAGCCGGCGTCCGTGATCTGCGAGGTGCTGCGCGAGGACGGCACTATGGCGCGCCTGCCCGATCTGCTTGAATTCGCCGCGCGTCATGGGCTGAAAGTCGGCACGATCGCCGATCTCATAGAGTTCCGTAGCCGCCATGAGACGCTGGTCGAACGCTGTTTCTCGAAACCGGTGCGGACGGTGTACGGCGAGTTTGTCCTGCATGCCTACGCCGACCGCGCCGCCAACGACGTGCATCTGGCGCTGACCCGCGGCGAGATCGCGCCGGACAGGGAAACGCTGGTGCGTGTCCATGAACCGCTCAGCGTGCTCGATTTTCTCGATCTCGATAACAGCCGCCATACTTTTTCGCTCAACGACGCCCTGCATCTGCTGGCGCGCAGCGAATCGGGCGTAATTGTGTTGCTGCGCAGCCCGGAAAGCGGCGCGGATATCCTGAAGGCGCAGGCGACGCCGCACGAAACGCATGCGACGCGCTGGGACCCGCACATTTTCGGCATCGGCGCGCAGATTCTGCGCGATCTCGGCGTGCGCAAAATGCGCCTGCTGGGCAGCCCACGCCGCATCCCGAGCATGGCCGGGTTTGGCCTGGAGGTCACCGGCTACATCACGCGGCCTGGCGAGGCGGATGCATTGCCGCCATCATCGGCGCCGGCCGCTTAAGGCCGGTTGCAACCGACTGTTTTGATCTGTTTTTGAAGGACGCACCATGCCCCGATTCGACATTTTTGAGTATCCGAACGATCTGACCGGCGGCGGCGTGCGCGTCGGCATTGTCATGAGCCGCTTCAATCCGGAGATCGGCGAGGTGCTGCGCTCCGCCTGCGTCGAAGAATTGCGGCGGCTGGGGCTATCCGATGCGGATATCGAAATTGCCACCGTGCCGGGCGCGCTGGAAATTCCGCTGGCCCTGCAAAGCATGGCGCAGAGCCGCCGCTACGACGCGCTGATCGCGCTGGGCGCGGTGCTGCGCGGTGAAACCTACCATTTCGAGGTCGTTTCCAACGATTCCTCACGCGGCCTCATGGAAGTGCAGCTCGATACCGGCATCCCGGTCGCCAACGGCATTTTGACCTGCGAAACCGACGCGCAGGCGCAGGCGCGCACGCGCGAAAAAGGGACCGACTGCGCTCGCGCCGCCGTCGAGATGGCCCATCTGCTGCGCGCCATCAACGAAAGACCGGCATGAACGGCACGCGTGACACGAGTGGCATGAATGACATGCGCGACATGCATGACATACATACGCCCGGCCGCGTACCGGAAGGGCAGACGATGCCGGATACACAGGACGCGCAGGATGCAAAGGCGGCGCCTCACGGCCAAACGCCGCCCGGCGCGGCAAAAAATTGCCCGAACCGCCCATCCAGCCCATCCGCCCCGTCTGGCCGCGCGGCCGCCCGCTCGCCGCGCCGCCGCGCCCGCGAGTTCGCCATGCAGGGCCTGTACCAGTGGCGTCTGTCCGGAAACGACGAAGCGGCCATCGAAGCGCATCTGCGCGACAGCGAAGGTTTTGGCCGGGCCGACCGCGAATTCTTTTCCGCACTGCTGCATGGCGTGCTTGCCCAGGAAAACCAGTTACAGGCGCAATTGCAGGAATTTCTCGACCGCCCCTTTGCCGAACTCTCGCCCGTCGAGGCCAGCATTCTGCTGGCGGGCGCTTACGAACTGGGCAACAACCCGGAAACGCCGTACCGCGTCATCATCAACGAAGCCATCGAACTGACTAAAGGCTTTGGCGGCGCGGACGGCCACAAATACGTCAACGGCGTGCTCGACCGGCTGGCCGCCAAACTGCGCCCGGCCGAGGTGAATGCACGCCGCGCTGCCGGCAAGACCGGCGGGAAGGTATCCGGAAAAGCATCCGGGAAAGCGTCGGAAAAAGCGCCCGATCAGCCAGGAACGGCCGAGCGTGTCGAGAACGCCGAGAACGCCAAAACGGCGGCCAACCCGGAGAACGACGCGGTCAACCGCCAGCCCTGACCCCACGGCGTGGGCGGTGCGTAAAAGATCGCCCGCCTGCCCGCCGGTGATTCCCATCCAACGCACCCAACGCCGCTGCCGTATCGAATGCCCCGCTGAAGCCCGCGTATTTAGGGCGTTTGCGGGCAGGTGCCTCTGAAAGGCTTATGGATAAACGGTTTGCAGGCATGGGTCTCTGAAACCCTTGTGGATAAAGGAATTTCGGGTGGGTGTCTCTGGAGTCCTCATGGATAGTGGTTTTTCAGGCAGGGGTCACTGGAAGCCGCATGAGTACCGGGCTTGCAGGCGGGCATCTATGGAATCCTTGTGGGTAAGCGTTTTCGAGTAGGGGATGCTGCGTCGCCCTATCCATAAGCCTTGCCGGGCAGCCTTGGCGGAAAGGCCCTAAATACGTGGGCTTCCGGGCATTGCTTTCCCCGTTTTTTCCCATTGCCGGCGGGCTGCCGCATTGCCGGCGCGGCTTCGTCCTCCCGCCAATCCGCCGGCCATCCGCGCCCAATACACGCAACTGAACGCGCACGGCGCACCCAGAGTACCTAGAGTATCGAGCACACCACGCACACCCATCACATCCGCGCACGGAAAAACTGCTAGGCTGGGCAACGACCTTACCCCGCACACCCCCCGTATTGAAGCCCCGCTGAAGCCCGCGTATTTAGGGTGTTTGCGGGCAGGTGCCTCTGGAAGGCTTATAGATAGTGGGTTTGCGGGTAGACATCTCTGGGAGCCTTATGGATACTGGGCTTGAGGGTTGGTATCTCTGAAATCCTTATAAATGCTGGGTTTTCGAGTAGGGGACGCTGCGTCGCCCTATCCATAAGCCTTGCCGAGCAGCCTCGGCGGAAAGGCCCTAAATACGCGGGCTTCCGGGCATTGCTTTCCCCGTTTTTTCCCTTTGCTGGCGGGCTGCCGCGCCGTAGCCGAATCGTATAACATCGCGCCATGACCTCTGAAAAACGCTCCGAATTTTCCCTGATCGACCGTTATTTTGCCCGCCCGACGCCGCAGACCGCGCTCGGCCCCGGTGACGATTGCGCTCTGATCGCGCCCGCGCCGGGCATGGAACTGGCGATCACGACCGATATGCTGGTTTCCGGCACGCATTTTTTGCCGGAGACCGATCCGCGCCAGCTGGGCTGGAAAACGCTGGCGGTCAATCTTTCCGACCTCGCCGCCATGGGCGCGCGGCCACGCTGGATCCTGCTCGCCGGCAGTCTGCCGCAGGCCGATGAGGCCTGGCTGGCGGCGTTTGCCGAGGGCCTTTTTGCCTGCGCCGGGCGTTATGGCGTCGACCTCATCGGTGGCGACACGACGCGCGGGCCGCTCAACTTCTGCGTCACGGCCATTGGCGAAACTCCCGCCGGCGCGGCTTTGCGGCGCGACGGCGCGCAAGCCGGCGACGACCTATGGGTGTCCGGGCAGCCGGGGCTGGCGGCGCTGGGGCTGGCGCATCTGCAAGGCCGCACGGCGTTGCCCGCCGCGCTGGCGAAGCGTTGCGTCGACGCCTTGCAGCGGCCGCTGCCGCGCGTCGAGCTGGGGCTGGCCTTGCGTCAGGACGCTCTGGCGCACGCCGCGATCGACGTTTCCGACGGTCTGCTGGCGGATGTCGGCCATATCGCCGAGCGTTCGCGCTGCTGCATCGACGTGTGGATGGCGCACCTGCCGTGCCTGCCGGCGGGGGCCGACCCGGTGCTGGCGCGTGATTGCCAGCTCGCCGGCGGCGACGATTACGAACTGGCTTTTACGGCCGCGCCCGATCGGCGTGCCGCGCTTGCCGCGCTTGCCGCGCGGCTCGACCTGCCGCTCTGGCGGATCGGGCAGGTAAGCGCGGCCGGTCAGGGGGACGCAGTTGGGCAGGATGATGTGCCCGGCGCGGTGAATCTTATCGATGCCGACGGCCGGCGCGTTACGCCGCAACGCCGGGGTTTTGATCATTTTGAATCAGCTTGAAGTTTGAAAAGGCAAAATGTGCGGAAAATTTGTGATAAGCCGGTAATTTAAGAAGTTTGAATGTACGAATTGTCCGAATCAATCAACCTTTATTTATTATTTGACTGAAATGTTGCGTGTAATAAGTATATTGTTATTACTGTCAGGACTAATAATAATTGGTATCGGGATGGCGATAGGCAATCACGAAACCTCTATAGCTATGGTTGCTATCGTTGTTGGACTAGGTTTGGTAATAATCAGGCATGTGAATGTTCTAAATAAAAAATTATTGCTATTGGCGCTGGGGATAATAATAATTGGCGTCGGAACGGCGACAGGCTATCGCGATATGGCTATAAGTGCTGTTGTTATTAGCTTGGGCTTTGCGATAATTATATATGCAAATACTCTAGATAAAAAATATTTGCAGGAGCAAGAAAGAAGACATACTCAAAAAATAAAACAAGAATGGAACAAACTGAGGAAAATAAGTTCATGGCCTACTGGAAAAGTGTTAAAAACCGACTCTGAACTAGATCTCGGTATGTTTTTGTTTAGCCTGTTTTTTATCGTGATGGGCCCCATACTGATACGTAAAGGAATGACATTAAATCCGGTAAGCTGGGAAATTATATTAGCAAGTGGTTGCATGCTGGTCGTAGCAGTTTTGTATCTCTCTAGAATTATTCCTTATCTGGGAAAGCCAGCATTTGAGCTGAGTCAGGATGGCTTTTTTACGCCTCGATGGGGTTTTATTCCCTGGTATCAAGTTCTTGGTATTCATCTTTGGGCCCATACCGGCATATTTGGCTCGTGTCATTATTCTTTAGATTTTCGCATCAAAAATAGCCAGTCTATTTTGAAGAAACACTGGATGCGGAGAGTGCTTATTTATTTGGGTTTGGTGCGTACTCAAGACGATGATTTTAATATTGTTATTATATTACATAGTAAACATGAGACGCCGGAAACGATTGAAATTATGACCAGATTCCTTTGGGAAAAGGCTACAGGGCGGCCTCATGGTTGGAATCCATTCTTTTTTGATGAGTATAGTGAGGGGGTTAAGCGTATTTCAGAAAGCAGCGTCAATATGGAAGACGATCAAGAGGATAAGATTCTGCTTGATTTGCTAGAAAAACTCAAATCAAACGAAGAATCTTTAAAGATAATTACTGACGAATTGAATCGTGAAGAATCTCAGCGGAAGCGGATAGATAGAATAGCGCAGTATTGTTTGATATTGACTGTAATATTATTGTCACTTCTGAAGAAGTTTTTTTCATGAACGCAGGATTCATCTCCTTTGTTTTCAACATTGCTAAAGTGTATTGATATGTCCGGCATCGATATCCCGCCTTGTAAAGCACGTATGAAATTCTAGGTAATCCCGTATATTCTGATGGCAGAATATAAATGCTTATTAGTTAATGCAATACTACAGTTTATGATAAGCTGATAACTTAAAAAGCTTGAATATCCAAATTGTCCAAATCAACCTTTATTTATTATTTGACTGAAATGTTACGTATAATAATTATGTTGTTATCATTGCCAGGGATGTTAATGATTTGCATCGGAATAGCGAAAGTCTATAGCGATATGGTTATGGCTGCTATCACTATTGGTTTAGGTTTGGGAATAATTATATGCGTAAAGATTCTAGATGAAAAATATTTAAATAGTCGAGAAAAGAAGTATTTTCAGAAAGTGGCCGAAGAAATACAAAACTTGAAGAAAATAGGTTCTTGGCCTGCTGAAAAAGTATTAAAAACTAGTACTAAACAATTTCCTGGTGTGTTTCTATTTAGTCTGTTTATTGTTTTGATAGTCTCCATACTAATATATAATGAAATGACATCAACTCTGGTAAATTGGGAAGTTATATTAGTGAGTGTTTGCGTACTGGCCATAGCGGTTTTGTGTTTTCTTAATTCTATTCCTTATTTGGGAAAACCTGTGTGTGAGCTGAGTCGGGCTGGGTTTTCTACGCCTCGATGGGGTTTTATTCCCTGGCACCAGGTTTTTGGTATTGGCCTTTCGTTTTATTTAGATAGATTTGATTTGCGTCGTTACACTTTATATTTTCATGTTGAAAATAGCCAGTCTATACTAGAAAAACGTTGGATACATAGAATGCTTGCTTATTTAGGTCTGGTGCGTGCCCAGGCCAAATATTTTAATATTGCTATTGTATTAAATAGTAGTAGTAAATACGAGACGCCAGAAACAATTGAAGCGGCGGCCAAATTGCTTTGGAATAAGGCCACGGGGCGCCAGTATGACTGGAAACCATGGTTTTCTGATGCGTACAATGATGCGGTAAGACGTATTTCAGAAAACAGTATCAATATGGATGTGCAAGAGAATGACTCCATGCATGATTGGGAGCAGAAATTTGAGGAAAATCTCAGAGATCTCAAGATAATAGAAAATGAACTTTGTCGTTACGAATCCCAAATTAAGTGGTTAACTAGACTATTGATATTTGGAATATTGGCTACGCTATTATGGCCATTTTTGAAGGGATTCTTTTCATAAGTGCGGAATCCATTTCCTTTTTTCAATATTGCTAAAATGCATTGATATGTCCGGCATCGATATCCCACCCCGTAAGGTGCGCGCGAAATTCTGGGTATCCCGTATATTTTGACAGATAGTATATAAACGCTTATTGATTAATAAAATACCGCAGTTTGTAATAAGCCAGTAATTTAAAAGGCTTGAATATCTAAATTGTCAAGATCAATCCATCTTTATTTATTATTTGACTGAAATGTTGCGTGTAATAATTATGTTGTTATTATTGCCAGGGATATTAATACTTGGTGTCGGAATAGCAAAAGTCTATAGCGATATAGCTATGGCTGCTATTACTATTGGTTTGGGTTTGGGGATAATTATATGCGTAAATATTCTAGATAAAAAATATTTAAATAGTCGAGAAAAAAGATATATTCAAAAAACAAAACAGGAAATACGCGAACTGATAAAAATAAATTCTTGGCCTGCTGGAAAAGTATTAAAAACTGGCACTGAAAGACTTCCGGGTATGTTTCTGTTTAGTCTGTTTATTATTGTAATAGGGTTTATACTGATATATGATGGGGAGATATTAAATCTGGTAAGTTGGGAAATCGTATTAGTAAGTAGCTGCATACTGGTTATGGCAGTTTTGTATTCTTTTAATTTTATTTTTTATTTAGGAAAACCTGCGTGTGAGTTGAGTCGGGACGGCTTTTTTACACCTCGATACGGCTTTATTCCATGGCGCCAGGTTTTTGGTATTTATCTTTCGTCTTATTCAAGCAGATTTGACTCACGTTATTACACTTTATATTTTTATGTTGAAAATAGCCAGTCTATACTAGAAAAACGTTGGATGCGGAGAATGCTTGTTTATTTGGGTTTGGTGCGTGCCCATGCCAATTATTTTACTATTACTATTGCACTAAATAGTAATAGTAAACATAAGGCCCCGGAAACGATTGAAATGGCGGCCAATTTGCTTTGGGAAAAGGCCACGGGGCGCCAGTATGATTGGAATCCATTTTTTTCTGATGCATATAATGGGGCAATAAGGCATATTTCTGAAAATAGTGTCAATATAAAAGATGGGCAAAAGAATGAATTCTTGCCTGATCAGTTGGAGCAATTAAAGCAGTGCGAAGAAGATTGTAAGATAATTGCAGATGAGTTAAATCGTAGGGAATCTCAGCAGAAGCGAAAGATTAGAATAGCGCAATGTTGTTTAATATTGTTTGTAATATTGTGGTCGCTTTTGGATCTGTTTTTATGAGCGCCGGGATTTATTTTCCTTGCTTTTAACGGTTAAAAGGCATGCATTGATATGTCCGACATCGATATCCCGCACCGTAAGGCGCCGTCCTTGCGTTTTCTCTTTTCGCATCCGGCGCATTTTGTCGCCTGCGGTTTTGGCAGCGGCCTGTCGCCGCTGGCGCCGGGGACGGCCGGGACGCTGCTGGCCTGGGTCTTGTTTCTGCCGTTGCGGGCGTGGCTGGGCGATGCGGAGTTGGCGGGCCTTTTGGCCGTGTGCTTTGCCCTCGGCGTGCCAGCCGTGCAGAAAACAGGCGCCGATCTGGGCGCGGTCGATCACGGGAGCATCGTCTGGGATGAAATCGTGCCGTTCTGGCTGGTGCTGCTCTGCTGCCCGCCGGGCTGGACGTGGCAAGGCGCGGCGTTTTTGCTGTTTCGCTTTTTCGACATCGTTAAGCCGCAACCGGCCCGGTATTTCGATACGCAGGTGAAGAATGGTTTTGGCGTCATGGCCGACGACCTGTTCGCCGCCTGTTATGCGATTCTGGTGTTGGCCATCGTGCAATTTTTCGGAGTTTGAGGAGGGAAAACATGACGGATGCCGATCCTATGCCTGCTTCTGCGCCTATTTCCGCGCCTACTCAGGCAGCGCTTGAAGCACTGGCTGCGCGTGTGGGCGAGATGCTGGGCGCACGCGGGCAGCGGCTGGCGACAGCGGAATCGTGTACCGGCGGCTGGGTGGCGCAATGCCTAACGGCGATTGCCGGCAGTTCCGTCTGGTTCGAGCGCGGTTTCGTCACTTATTCCAACGCGGCCAAGCAGGAGATGCTCGGCGTCGATGCGGAAACGCTGGCCGTGCACGGGGCGGTTAGCGAAGCCACGGCGGCAGCCATGGCTACCGGTGCGCTGGCGCACAGCTGTGCCGATTTTGCGCTGGCAATTACCGGCGTGGCCGGGCCGAGCGGCGGTTCGGCGGAAAAGCCGGTCGGCCTGGTTTGTTTTGCCTGGGCGGCGCGGAGCGGTGCATTGCGCGTCAGCACGCGCCGTTTTCCTGGAACGCGCGCCCAGGTGCGGGCGCAGGCGGTGGCCTATGCCTTGAGCGGCCTGCTGGCGGAACCTGAAGATAGTGCGGTCGGCGTCATGAGCGCATAAGCAGTGCGCATAAACAGCGCGCATGATTGGTTTTTACGGACAAAAGCTGTATATAATTACAGTGATCCGGTATATAAAGATCGCGTATTCCGCACATGTGCCTGTCCGGCATCGTGCGATAATCCGGCCGTATTTGTTTCGCCTGGTTGCCGGGCAATTCGGGCGACGGACGGCATCATTCAGATAGACGAAAAGGACGAAGGAACGAAAAGGATGAAGAGGACACGCCATGGACGATAACAAGGCAAAGGCGCTAGCCGCGGCGCTGGCCCAGATCGAAAGGCAGTTCGGCAAAGGCTCGATCATGAAAATGGGCGAGGGCAGCGTCGAAAAGGATTTGCAGGTGGTTTCGACCGGCTCGCTCGGTCTTGACATTGCGCTGGGTGTCGGCGGCCTGCCGCGCGGGCGGGTCATCGAGATTTACGGCCCGGAATCTTCCGGCAAGACAACGCTGACGCTTCAGGTCATCGCCGAGATGCAGAAACTCGGCGGGACGGCGGCTTTCATCGACGCCGAGCATGCGCTCGATCCGGTGTATGCGCAGAAGCTGGGCGTCAAGCTCGACGATCTGCTCATCTCGCAGCCGGATACCGGAGAGCAGGCGCTCGAAATCGCCGATATGCTGGTGCGTTCGGGCAGTGTCGACGTCGTGGTCATCGACTCGGTGGCGGCGCTGGTGCCCAAGGCGGAAATCGAGGGGGATATGGGGGATTCGCTGCCGGGCCTGCATGCCCGTCTGATGAGTCAGGCCTTGCGCAAGCTGACGGCAAACATCAACCGCACCAATACGCTGGTTATCTTCATCAACCAGATTCGCATGAAGATCGGCGTCATGTTCGGCAACCCGGAAACGACGACCGGCGGCAATGCGCTCAAGTTCTATGCCTCGGTGCGCCTGGATATCCGCCGCATCGGCGCCATCAAGAAGGGCGATGAGGTGATTGGCAACGAAACCCGCGTCAAAGTGGTTAAAAACAAGGTTTCTCCGCCTTTCCGCGAAGCGATTTTCGACATTCTGTACGGTGAAGGCATTTCGCGCGAAGGCGAGATCATTGAGCTGGGCGTAACCCACAAGCTGATCGACAAATCCGGCTCCTGGTATGCCTACAACGGCGACAAGATCGGCCAGGGCAAAGACAACGTGCGCGAATATCTGCGCGTCAATCCGCAGGTGGCGGGTGAAATCGAGGCGAAGATTCGCGCTGCCGTCAATGTACCGTTGCCGCAGGCGGATGAGGCCTAGGCAAGGCGCAGCGGCGGATCAGATGCCGATGTGGTGGGAAGAAGCGCGCCAGGAAGGTAAAGCCCGCCGATTCGGGCACAAGGCTGAATACGGCGCCGAACAGGGAATCGGCGGTGACGGAAGCGGCGTCGAAAGGCCGCCGGAAGATGCGGCAAGGCGCCTTGACCGCGCGCGCAATACGGCGAATTCCGGCATCAGCCTGCGCGCGCGGGCGCTGGGCATGTTGGCCCGCCGTGAACATTCCCGCGCCGAGTTGGCGCGTAAACTGGCCGCATACGCCGAGTCGGACGAGGTGCTGGCTGCGCTACTCGACGATCTGGAAGCGCGTCGCTTGCTCTCCGACGCGCGTTATGTGGAAGCGCGCCTGAATGCGCGCGGCGCGCGTTATGGCAATCGGCGTCTGTCGCAGGAACTGCGCGCCCGTGGCGTCGACGCCGCGCTGGTCGAGACGGCGCTGGCCGCCTGTGGGGATGAAGTCGCGCGGGCGCGCCAGGTGTGGCAGCGCCGGTTCGGTGCGCAGCCGCCAGCGCCGGATGCCGCCGGACGGGCGAAGCAGGTGCGCTTTCTGATGCGCCGGGGATTTTCCGGCGAAACCATCCGTCGCGCCCTGGGCGCGGATTTTGATGAAGAATAAAGCATGAACGAAGCCGAAAACAGCCACGTTGACAGCAATGCCGACGGCGATCCTGTCGAGAATCCGATCCGCATGCAAAGTACGCTGGCGACGCAGGATTTACGCAAGTGTTACAAAAAACGCCAGGTCGTACAGGGCGTTTCGCTTGAGGTGTGCAGCGGCGAGGTCGTCGGGCTGCTGGGGCCAAACGGCGCGGGTAAAACCACCTGCTTTTATATGGTGGTCGGCCTGGTCGCCTGCGATAGCGGCGAGGTGCTCATCGACGGCCAGCGGATCACGCACCTGCCGATTCATCGCCGCGCCCATATGGGAATTTCCTATCTGCCGCAGGAAGCCTCGGTGTTCCGCAAGCTGAGCGTGACCGAGAATATCCGCGCCGTTCTGGAGCTGCAAGGGCACTCGGCGGCGGAAGTCGAACGCCGCACCAGTGATTTGATCGAAGATCTGCACATTGGGCATATCCGCAACAGCCCCGCGGCAGCGCTGTCCGGCGGCGAGCGGCGGCGTGTCGAGATCGCACGCGCTTTGGCGACGCAGCCGCGCTTTATCCTGCTCGACGAACCATTCGCCGGAATTGATCCGATCGCCGTGCTCGACATTCAGAAAATCATCCGCTTTCTCAAAGAGCGCAACATCGGCGTGCTGATTACCGACCATAACGTGCGCGAGACGCTCGGTATTTGCGATCACGCGTATATTCTCAATGACGGCATGGTATTGGCGGCCGGTCGGCCCGATGAAATCATTTATAATGAAGACGTCCGTAAGGTGTATCTCGGCGAGAACTTCCGCCTCTAAATCGCCGCGCGGTTTACCGATGGCCAGCCCGGCCTGATCCGGCCATCGCGCGGTTCGATCGTCCGGGCGGGCGATACGTTACCGATCATTTTATGAAACCGTCCCTACAGCTCAAGCTCTCACAGCATTTGGCGCTGACGCCTCAGTTGCAGCAGTCGATCCGACTGCTGCAACTCTCTACGCTGGAACTGGAGCAGGAACTGGAAAAATTCCTTCAGGAAAATCCGCTGCTGGAGCGTGTGGAAAACGAATACGCCACGCTGTCCAACGCCCATGTACAGGGCGATGACATGCATGTAAACGGGGGGATTCCGGATGGGGCGGGCGATACGCACGATGTTCCGGAGTCCGCCGACGGGGAAAGGGAGGACAGCCTGCCGGCTTCCCTTGCCGATGACGGCGAAAGCTGGTTTGCCGACGCCGATGAACCGCATTTTTCGGGGCCGCCCAGCTCGCCCGATGACGATGACGGTGATTACCAGGACATTCAGGCCGCCCGGATTTCACTGCGCGAACATCTCACGCAGCAGGTCGGCTTGCTGAAACTGTCCGAACGCGATCGTGTGTTGCTGCAATGCCTGGTCGATGCCGTCGATGAAGGCGGGTATCTGACCATGTCGCTGGAGGATGTGGCCGAGGCCTTGCCCGCCGAGCTGGAAATCGAGCCGGAAGAATTGCAGATTGCGCTTCGGCGGCTTCAGCACCTCGAACCGGCGGGCGTCGGCGCACGCAATGTCAGCGAATGCCTGGCGCTGCAACTAGCGCTGCAGCCGGCCGGGACAACGCGCGATCTGGCGCTAGCTATCGTGCGTGACCATCTCGATCTGTTGGCCAGCCGCGATTTCGCCAGGCTGAAAAAACTCCTCGCCTGCGACGATGACGCCTTGCGCGAAGCGCAATCACTGATCCGCAGCCTCGATCCGCGTCCTGGCGCGCCTTACGATACGGCCGATACGCGCTATATCACGCCCGACGTGGTGGTACGCAAGGTGCGTGGACAATGGACGGCGAGCATCAATGCCGACGCCTATCCGCGACTGCGCGTCAACAGCCTGTATGCGCAGATTCTCTCCGGCCAGCGTGGTTCCGGGCTGGCTGGACAGCTACAGGAAGCGCGCTGGCTGATCAAGAATGTCGAACAACGTTTCAACACCATTCTGCGTGTGGCGCAAACGATCGTCGAGCGCCAGCGGCAGTTTTTCGACCATGGCGAGATCGCCATGCGGCCGATGGTGCTGCGTGAGGTCGCCGACCTCCTCGGTTTGCATGAATCGACGGTATCGCGTGTGACGACGCAGAAATACATGGCGACGCCGCGCGGCATCTTTGAACTGAAGTATTTTTTCGGCAGCCATGTGGCGACCGATGCGGGCGGCGCCTGTTCGGCCACGGCTATCCGGGCGCTGATCAAGCAGTTGGTCGCTGCCGAAGACGTGAAAAAACCGCTCTCCGACAGCCAGCTTGTCGACTTGCTCGGCGAGCAGGGGGTTGTCGTGGCACGGCGAACTGTGGCGAAATACCGGGAAGCTTTGGGTATTCCGCCCGTCAAGCTGAGAAAGGCGCTTTAGGTACGCGTGGGCGTACCGGACAGGCGCCGGTTGGATTGCTGAATTGGGGAGTGGTTTCAATGCGCCTTGCAGGATGCGGTCCAGCCCGCAAGGCATGAGGGCGGCCGGTAGCGGCCGGTAACACGAAAAGAAAGGAGTCACGCATGAACCTGAAAATCAGTGGACGTCATGTCGAAGTTACACCGGCGATTCATGATTATGCGCTGGAAAAAATCGGACGCGTCGTCCGCCATTTTGACCATGTGATCGATGCCAATGTGACCCTGTCGGTGGAAAAACTAAAGCAGCGTGCCGAGGTGACTGTCCGTATGCCGGGCAAGGATGTGCATGTCGAGGCGGATGAAGCCGATCTGTACGCCGCCATCGATGCGCTGGCCGATAAGCTGGACCGCCAGATCCAGCGCTACAAAGAAAAACTCCAGAATCATCGCAACCAGAAGGCAGACGTAAACTGAGCGCGCCGCCCGGGCGCCGCACCGGTAACGGTGCGCAGCGCCTGGCACCCCGACGCTGGTAAGGTCAGATTTTTTATTGTCTTTTTATTGCAGTCAGCTAATTCCCATGAAGCCTCTTTCCCGCCTACTGCCCCCAGAGAATATCCTGCTTGATTTTCAGGCAACCAGTAAAAAGCGGGTGTTCGAGCACATCGGCCTGCTCTTTGAAAACAATCAGGGCATTGGGCAGCGCGTTGTCTTTGACAGCCTGCTGGCTCGCGAACGGCTCGGTTCGACCGGTCTGGGGCAGGGCATCGCCATTCCGCACGGGCGCATCGAGGGACTCAGGGCACCGCAGGGCGCCTTCATCCGCCTGGCCTCGCCGGTGCCTTTTGAATCGCCGGACGGCCTGCCGGTGTCCATGCTTTTCGCCCTGCTCGTGCCCGAGCAGGCGGCGGAACAGCATTTGCAGATTCTGGCGGAACTGGCCGGGCTGTTTTCTGATCGCGCACGCCGCGAAGCCTTGCAGGCGGCGGCGTCCATCGACGAGGTGCGCGCCGTTTTTGCCTGCCGGGAGGCGCCGGCATGAGCACGGCCCGTTCGCTCAGCATTGCCAGAATCTACCGCGAACATGCCGAAAAACTTGGCCTGCGCTGGATCGTCGCGCAGGGTATCGACCGTGAAGTCGAACTGGCCGATCACGAAGTCTTCGGCCCCGACGTTGTCGGCCACTTCAACCTCATCTACAGCCATCGCATTCAGGTGATCGGCAACGCCGAGTGTCGCTGGATCGCCCGGGTGGGCGAGGCAGACTGGCGGCGTCAGGTGGAGATGATGATGGCCGCCCGGCCGCCGGCAATCATCGTTGCCGACGACTATCCGCCGTCCGAAATGCTCACGACGCTGTGCGAACGCCATAGCACACCCCTGTTTGTGACGCCGAAGCCCTGCTCGATGGTTATCGACGCGCTGCACCTCTATCTGGCGCGCGAATTTGCCGACACCGTGTCGATGCACGGCGTATTCATGGATGTTTACGGCATTGGCGTACTGATTACCGGCGATGCCGGCATCGGCAAAAGCGAACTGGCGCTGGAACTCATCTCGCGCGGTCACGGCCTGGTGGCCGACGATATTGTCGACCTGTCGCATACCGCGCCGAATACGCTGGAAGGGCGCTGCCCGCCGATGCTGCGTGACTACCTTGAAGTGCGCGGCCTGGGGATGCTCAACATCCGGACGATCTTCGGCGAAGCGGCCGCACGCCGCAAAAAGCGGCTCCGGCTGATCGTACACCTGCAACGGCAGGTCGCGGTCGCGGAACTCCCGCGTCTGCCGCTGGAAGCGCAGTCGCAGGAAATTCTGGGCGTATCGGTCAGGAAAGTGACCTTTCACGTTGCGCCGGGGCGCAACCTTGCAGTGTTGCTCGAAGCGGCCGTGCTCAACCATATTCTCCAGTTGCGCGGCATCGACAGCATGGGCGAATTCATCAGCCGCCAGCAGCAGGCGCTGCGCGACGGGCAGGACGGCCGATAAAAGGCCGATCAGATTTTTCGGCGCCTTCTTTTCCTGCTCTACCGGAAAGCGACGAGTGTTCGGAGGTCGGCGGCAAAAACGCGCATTGGGTGAATTTTCCGATGCGCTGGGGACGAGCCGCCGAAAAGCAGTCGCCCGAAATTTCATGAGGATGTTGTTTCCCGAGTGGCGATGTGCATTCGCGCATTCATCGAATATTTCTTTTGTCTGAAATACCGCCGTTGCTGGCCATTTCCGGCAGCAACGCCAAAGTTTATTGGGGCGCGCCGTTCTTTCCCAATCAGGGCAAGACAGCGCGCCGCGGCTGATGCGTATTCCCGCGTTGAAACAGTGCCGCTAATGCCTCCCAAAAATGCCCGATGATGCCGATCCTGAGCGATCCGGCTGCCCGGAACCCCGCGTGAATTGGGCGTTTCCGGCCGGCTATCCCGCAAGATGCATAAATGAGGGCGATTGGGGCGCGGCCATGCACCCGCCTGGAATGTGGGCGGCGGCACTGTCGTGAGGTTATGGCTCCGCGCGGCTGACTTGAAACGCGATCTGCGGGATGGCCGGGTCCTTCGTCGAACCGGCAAGGCCGATGAGGCCCGCTTCGCGCAGGACGATTTCCTGACGATGCAGATAAATTTCCGGTGCGTTGCCGATTTTGACGAAAGTGCCGTTTGTGCTTTGGTCAAGCAGGATGAAGCGTCCGCTTTCTTCGTGAATCCAGGCGTGCAGGCGCGAGATGTTGGCGCCGGTAATGCAAAGATGACAGCTTCGGTTGCGGCCGATGGTGAAGGTTTGCTGGTTGCCGTCGAGCACGATGCGCGTGTCGGCGTGGGTGAGGTAGAGGCGGGCAGGCCCGGCCGGCTGCGTGTCGTGTATGGCGGGAACCGGCGTCTGCGCGCGCGGCGGTTGTGCCGCCGGAACGAGAGAGGCATGGCCATAGGCCGCGGGCGCGGCCATTTCTGTGGCGTCGGCATCGCGAGCGGCCAGGTATCGGTAGAAACGGTGGCCGGCCGGCAGGCGATGCGCCGGCGCATCAACTTCCGGCTGGAAATGGCGCTGCAAATCGGGCGAAAGCGCCTTGAGCGTGTCCGTATCGATATGCATGCGTCCGGCGACCTTACCCGTCATCAGGGCGTCGATGATGGGCGAGAGCTTTTCCATCAGAAGAATGCCGGTTTGCATGCTGACGTATTCGCGCTCCTGGAGGCAGATGATCGGGATGCCCGGCGTGGCGCGGCCGCTTTCGGCCGCCAGCAGGGCGGCGGTTTTTTCGCGGATGACGAGCGCCGCCCGGCAGGTGGTGTTGGCCGAGCTGAAGGCGGCAATGATCGGCGCTGATTGCGGGCTGGGCGTGTGTCCGCCAAAAATTTCGATGCAGCGCAGGGTCAGTCTACGGCAATGTGCGATAACGGCCTGCATGGCGCTGTCCGTTGGACAATCGCCGTGGTCGATGCCGATCAGCAGCAGTGAGTTTGCGGCGTTCCCGTGCGTGTTCATGGTTTGGGGCTTTCTATGGAGCGGAGCCTGCCGGCAGCAGCATCAGCGGAAGAAAATCGCGGGGCAGCGTGGCGACCGCCGGCGCAAAGGGATCTTCGTCGAGTGCCGCGCCGTCGCCAGCAGCTGGTGGCTTGCCGGCCCGCAGTCCTTTGAAGTCGAAGCGCGCCGTGTCCGCCAGGTGGGAGAGAACAATATTTTGCATGGCGGTAAATACCGACTCGGTCCGGCCGGGGTAACGCCGGTCCCATTCGGCCATCATTTCGCGGACTTTCTGACGTTGCAGATTGTCCTGCGAGCCGCACAGGTTGCAGGGAATGATCGGGAAAGCCATCCCGCGCGCGTAGCGGGCGATGTCGCGCTCGTTACAGTAGGCGAGTGGGCGGATGACGATGTGCGCACCGTCGTCGGTCAGCAGTTTGGGCGGCATGCCCTTGAGCTTACCGCCGAACAGCAGGTTAAGGAACAGCGTATGCACCATATCGTCCCGATGGTGGCCGAGCGCGATCTTGTTGGCACCCAGTTCCTTGGCGATGCGGTAGATCACGCCGCGGCGCAGGCGGGAGCAGAGCGAGCAGGTAGTTTTGCCCTCCGGAATCTTCTCCTTGACGATCGAGTAGGTGTCCTGTTCGATGATGTGGTATTCGATGCCGAGTCCGGCCAGATATTTCGGCAATACGTCGGCCGGAAAGCCGGGCTGTTTCTGGTCGAGATTCATCGCGATCAGGCGAAAGTCGATGGGCGCGCGCTTGTGCAGCGCCATCAGCAGCGCAAGCAGGGTGTGCGAATCCTTGCCGCCGGAGAGGCAGACCAGCACCGTATCGCCCTGTTCGATCATGTTGTAATCGGCAATCGCCTTGCCGGTCTGTCGTTCCAGGGTTTTGGACAGCCGCTTCAGGGTGTTTGAATGTTCCACATAACCTCGACAACTGAAATGGGAGGATGAAATGAGCGTAACGGCCACATGGTACACATGGCACGGGTTTCGGAGAATGTACCACTGAGCATCGGATCGGCAAGCCTAAAGATGCGCCGTGCGCCCGCCGTCGATATTGATCACCTGACCCGTAATGTAAGGCGCCTCGGCCAGCAGGAAGCGCACTATCCGGGCGATATCGGCGGCTTCGCCGGTGCGTTTGAGCAGCGTGTGGGCGACAATGCGCGCCCGCTCATCAGCATCAAAGCCGCAGGCGGAGGAAGGGGAAGGGAAAAAGGAAGGGGCGGACGGTGTGCCGGTATGGGAGGTTTCTTCAGCTTCCGGCCAGAGGATCGGGCCAGGCGCCACGGCGTTGACGCGCACTTCGGGCGCCAGCTCGATCGCCAGCGCCCGCGTCAGGCCGAGCAGCCCGGCCTTGGCGGCGCAGTACAGCGGGTAGCCGGCCAGCGGCCGTTCGGCGTGCACGTCGGTCATATTGACGACGGCGCCGCGCGCCGCGCGCAGATAGGGAGCGGCCGCCTGCGTCAAAAAGAGCGGCGCCTTCAGGTTGCTGCCGATCAGGTCATCCCAGGCGGCGGTGTCGATGCTGCCCAGCGGCGTTGCAAAGAAGGTCGATGCGTTGTTGACCAGCGCATCGAGCCGGCCAAAGCGGGCGATGACAGCCTCGACGAGCCGCTCCGGGGCTTTTGCCGCGCGTAGATCGGCCGCCACCGCGCAGGCCGAACCGGGACGCACGGCATTGAGTTCCCGAACCAGCGCCTCGGCGGCTCCGGCGGCGCTTCGGTAATGCACCGCGACGCAGGCGCCCGCAGCGTGTAGCTCACTGGCGATGGCCCGTCCCACCCGCTTTGCCGCGCCGGTAATCAACGCCGTTTTTCCGTGCATGTCGTTTCTGCAAATCTCATTGATCGTTCAAGCGCAAAATTCTAGCGGATTCTTCTCGTTCGATGCAGCCGTTTTTCCAGCCGGCCGAAGCATGGGCAATGGTGGTGTTTCTACCGGCCCAGCAGACCCATGCCGGCCGTTAGCCAATCTTCAGGCGTGCAGAGCGGACAAATACCTGCTGAAAAATGGATGTATCGACATCAATGTGTCGATCAGGCACCGTTCATGCGATCAGGCCAGGATCACTGCTCTGTGCTTTTTTCTCGCAGCGTGCCGTTTTCGTATGTGTCTGATGGGTCGAAGGCGATATTCGGCATGTACACCGGCTCAGGCGTCAGTTCAACGCCGAAAATTCGCCGCACGTCATTCTGCACGGCATGCGCCAGCGCCAGCACGTCCCATCCCCTGGCGCCGCCGTGGTTGACCAGCGCCAGCGCCTGATGCGCATACATGCCGACGGGGCCGAGACGGCGACCCTTCCAGCCGGCCTGTTCGATCAGCCAGCCTGCGGCCAGCTTGACCCGGCCGTCCGCCTGCGGATAGACGGGCAGGCCCGGATGCGCGGTGCAAAGCGTTGCGGCGGCGGTTGCCGCGACGACAGGGTTCTGGAAAAAACTGCCAGCGTTGGGCAATACGGCCGGGTCGGGCAGTTTGCGCCGGCGCAAGGCAATCACGGCATCGGCAATCTGCCGGGGCGTGGGGCAATGGCGCGTATCGGCGGGCGTCGCCGTCGTCATCTCCATCGCCGTTTCGATGCCTCGCATCGCCAGTTCCTCGGCGATACCGGCATAGCGGATGTTCGGCCGCCAGTGTTTAGGCAGGCGAAAAGTGACTTCGGTGATGGCGAAGCGCCCGTCGAGATGCCAGCCTTCCTGCTTGAAAACGCTGTCGCGGTAGGCAAAGCGGCAGGCGGCGCGGTCAAACCGGCGGACTGTGCCGGTATCCAGGTCGTATGCCGTCAATGAGTGGATGCGCTCGGCAACTTCCATGCCGTAAGCGCCGATGTTTTGCACCGGCGCGGCGCCGACTGTGCCGGGAATCAGGGACAGGTTTTCCAGCCCCGGCCAGCCCTGCGCCAGCGTCCATTGCACGAAATCGTGCCAACGCTCGCCCGCGCCCGCGGTGACGTACACGGCCTCGGCGTCTTCGCCCGTCTTCGCCTTGCCGGCGATCGCCATGTGCAGCACCAGGCCGTCGATGTCGCCGGTCAGCACCAGATTGCTGCCGCCGCCGAGTACGAAACGCCGGGTACCGGCAATGTCTGGCGCGGTCAGCTGCGCCGGATCGGTGATTTTCAGATAACGTGCGGCGCAGCTGGGCAAGGCCAGCGTATTGAAGGGCGACAGGTCGACCGAATGCGCAACAGGCCAGGCGTGCGGGGCGGGAGCAACGGCAGACGTGGAATGCTCCGCGGCCAGGGGCGCCGAAAGGGGCGCAGTAGTGGATGCGGTAGCGGACGCAGCAGCGGAAGAAGAATTGGCTGGAAAAACGGATCGGTCGGCAGACATGGCGCGCATCTTACCGGCTAAGGGTGTGCCTGGCGAATGGTTGTGCCGGCAATAAGGCGGAGGTATTCATTGCGGTATAGAGGCGGCGTGGTGAATACACAGACCGATCAAGCCTGTTCTGCACGAGGTGCAGCAGTGCTGGCAGCGCTCTTCCCGCATATTTCTTTTCGGGCGGCCATGCGTTTGCCAATTACAACAGCGGTGCGAGCCAGCGTCGGGCCGCGTCTAGCGGCATGCCCTGGCGTTTGGCCCAATCTTCGAGCTGGTCGGCGGCAATCTTGCTGACGCCGAAATAACGCGCCTGCGGGTGCGCGAGGTAGAAACCGGAGACCGACGCGGCCGGTGACATGGCGAAGTTTTCGGTCAGCGTCATGCCGGCGTTGCCGGGTGCGTCGAGCAGGGTAAAGAGCGCGCCCTTGGCGGTGTGGTCCGGACAGGCGGGGTAGCCGGGCGCGGGGCGGATGCCGCGATATTCCTCGCGGATCAGCGCGCTGTTGTCGAGTTGTTCGTCAGGTGCATAGCCCCAGTATTCACGGCGCACGCGTGCGTGCAACCACTCGGCGCAGGCTTCAGCCAGGCGGTCGGCCAGCGCCTTGAGCATGATGGCGTGGTAATCGTCGTGCGCCGCCTCGAACTCGGCGAGTTTTTTCTCGATGCCGATGCCCGCGGTGACAGCGAATGCGCCGATCCAGTCCGGTGTGCCTTTGTCGGCAACGAAGTCGGTCAGGCAGTAATTCGGCTGGCGTGTCGGCCGGTCGTGCTGCTGGCGCAGGTTGTACCAGACCATGCGGCAATGCTGGCGCGTTTCGTCGGCGTAGATTTCGATATCGTCGTCGACGGCATTGGCTGGATAGAGGCCAAAGACGGCATTCGCCGTCAGCCAGCCTTCCTCAATGATGCGCGCCAGCATGGCCTGTCCATCCGCATACACGGCGCGCGCTGTTTCGCCGACAACGGCGTCGTCGAGAATCTTCGGGAAAGCGCCGGCCAGATCCCAGGTCTGGAAAAACGGCCCCCAGTCAAGATAGTTGGCCAGCGTTGCCAGATCGACGCTGCGCAGGATATGCAACCCCGGCTGGAGGGGCGCCGTGGGGCGGTAGGCGGGGTCGTCGTTCCAGACGAAACGGTTTTGCCGCGCTGCGTCGAGCGTGAGGAGCTTGAGCCCTTTTTTCTGCGCATGCTGTTCGCGCACGCGCGCATAATCATCGGCGATCTCCTGCCGGTAGGCGGCGGATTGTTCGGCTGAGAGCAGGCGCGTGACAACGCCGACGGCCCGCGAGGCATCGGCCACATAGACCACTACGCCTTCGTAATTCGGCGCGATCTTGATGGCGGTATGCGCGCGGCTCGTCGTTGCGCCGCCGATCAGCAGCGGGACATTCATGCCCTGCCGCTGCATTTCGCTGGCGACAAAGCTCATTTCTTCCAGCGACGGCGTGATCAGGCCGGATAGCCCGATGGCTTGTGCGCCGTGCTCGCGCGCCGTGTGCAGGATTTTTTCGCAGGGCGCCATGACGCCGACGTCGACGACTTCGTAGCCATTGCAGCCGAGGACGACGCCGACGATGTTTTTGCCGATGTCGTGTACATCGCCCTTGACCGTGGCCATGACGATCTTGCCCTTGCTGGCCGCGCCGGTACGCCGCTTTTCTTCCTCGATGAAAGGCACCAGATGGGCGACGGCCAGTTTCATGACGCGCGCCGATTTGACGACCTGCGGCAGGAACATCTTGCCGGCGCCGAACAGGTCGCCGACGGCATTCATGCCGGCCATCAGGGGGCCTTCGATGACGGCTAGCGGCGGCCGGCCGGCGGCCTCAAGCGCGGCGCGGCATTCTTCCGTGTCGGCGACGATGAACTCGGTAATACCCCGAATCAGCGCGTGTTCAAGCCGCTTCTCAACGGGTTGCGCACGCCAGGCCAGATCGGGCGCAGCGTTTTTTGCCGGGCCGGATGTCGCTGTCCGCGCGAGCTGCTGCGCGTATTCGACAAGCCGTTCGCCCGCTTCCGGCGAGCGGTTGAGCACCACGTCCTCGACCTTTTCGCGCAGGGTGGGGTCGAGGTCGTCATACACGCCGAGCATGCCGGCGTTAACGATGCCCATCGACAGCCCGGCCTGAATGGCGTGGTAGAGAAATACCGTGTGGATGGCCTCACGCACCGGGTCGTTGCCGCGAAAGCTGAAGCTGACGTTGGAGACGCCGCCGGAAATCTGTGTCTGCGGTAGGTGGGCGCGAATCCAGCGGCAGGCTTCGATGAAGTCGACCGCATAGTTGTCATGCGCTTCGATGCCGGTGGCGATGGCAAAGATATTCGGGTCGAAGATGATGTCTTCTGCCGGAAAGCCGATGCCGGTCAGCAGCCGGTAAGCGCGCTCGCAGATTTCGATCTTGCGCGCATACGTATCGGCCTGGCCGCGCTCGTCGAAGGCCATGACGACAACCGCCGCGCCATAACGCCGGGCCAGGCGGGCGTGTTCGATGAAAGCGGCCTCGCCTTCTTTCATCGAAATCGAATTGACGATGCCTTTGCCCTGGATGCATTTCAGCCCGGTTTCGATGATTTCCCATTTGGAAGAATCGAGCATGACCGGCACACGGGCAATGTCCGGTTCGGCGGCGATCAGCTTCAGAAAACGATCCATCGCCGCAATGCCGTCGAGCATGGCATCGTCCATATTGATGTCGATGATCTGGGCGCCGTTTTCGACCTGCTGGCGGGCGACGGCCAGGGCTTCGTCGAAGCGCGCTTCGCGGATCAGGCGGGCAAAGGCCTTCGAGCCGGTGACGTTGGTGCGTTCGCCGACATTGACGAACAGTGATTCGGCATCAACATTGAACGCTTCCAGCCCCGACAGGCGCAGCTTTGGCGCGATGACCGGCCGCCGGCGCGGTGCAATATCCGCTACGGCGCGGGCGATGGCGGCGATGTGCTCCGGCGTCGTGCCGCAGCAGCCGCCGACAATATTGACGTAACCGTTGCGCGCCCAGTCGGCGATCTCGGCGGCAAGCTGCTCGGGCGTCTCGTCGTAACCGCCGAAGGCGTTGGGCAGCCCTGCGTTGGGGTGCGCCGAAACGAAGCAGTCGCACAGGCGGGAGAGGGTTTCCACATGCGGGCGCAGGTCTTTTGCGCCGAGCGCACAGTTGAAACCGAAAGACAGCGGCTGTACGTGGCGAAGCGCATTCCAGAAGGCTTCCGGCGTTTGTCCCGAAAGCGTGCGTCCGGACGCGTCGGTAATCGTCCCCGAAACCATCACCGGCCAGCGCCGGCCGGCGTGCTCGAAGAAGCTTTCCAGGGCAAAGAGCGCTGCCTTAGCATTAAGCGTATCAAAGACGGTTTCGACGAGCAGGAGGTCGGCGCCGCCTTCTGTCAACCCGCGGATGGCTTCGGTATAGGCGGCGACCAGTTCGTCGAAGCTGATGTTGCGGTAGCCGGGGTCGTTCACGTCCGGCGAAATCGAGGCCGTGCGTGAGGTCGGCCCCAGCACGCCGGCGACGAAGCGCGGCTTGGCCGGGTTGCGGGCGGTGAATTCGTCGCAGACTTCGCGCGCCAGGCGTGCGCCGGCAAGATTGAGTTCATAAACCAGCGCCTGCAATCCGTAATCGGCCTGTGACGGGGCATTTGAATTAAACGTGCAGGTTTCCAGAATATCTGCGCCGGCTGCCAGGTAATCGGCATGGATGCCACGGATGATGTCGGGGCGGGTGAGCAGCAGCAGGTCGTTATTGCCTTTCAGGTCGCGCGCGTGGTCGCGGAAGCGTTCGCCGCGATAGTCGGCCTCCTGCAAGTTGTGGCGCTGAATCATCGTGCCCATGGCGCCGTCGAGAATCAGCAGGCGCTGCTGTAACAAGGCCTGGAGTTCGGCGCTACGGTCGGTGTGTGCAGGTGGCATCAAAAATCCTTCGCTCTCTTTCAATAAAGCCCCCGCGATCGGAGGCAAAGTGATTCTATCGACAGCGGATTCCGCAAAATGTTGCCGGAATGTCTGTCGGCTGTTCGGGCGGCAAGTATAAAGCAATCAGCAAATGAGATGCCCGGAGCCCCTTTATTTACGGGCATCTCCGAGGGAGTTGATAGCGTCTTCCTTTGCCAAAATACTACGTTGGCTTCGCCTTGCCGTACTGGTGTGTACTGTCTGCGGCTTAGCGCCTTGTCTTTTGGCAAAGTCGAGCCGCTATATTTGGGGGGTCTCAAATATCGATGCCCCGAACCCCACGTATTTAGGGCATTTCCAAGAGTGGTGCTCTGAAACCCTTATAAATAGGGCATTTCAGGGGTGCCTACCCGGAAACGCCCAATCTACGCGGGCCTCCGGGCATGCCCTTTCGCGTATTCGATTACGACGAAGTACCCACCCCCTTAGGCGCAGCCGCAGGCGCGGGGTGGCTTGGCGGGAACAAGGGCTTGA
>ERZ773010.219-NODE-219-length-43204-cov-14.807759_pt1 | contig 43204 bp, 55 predicted proteins | sample MGYA00580842_ERZ773010 | MGnify/ENA primary metagenome ERZ773010 (study PRJEB29015, sample SAMEA2737982) | human oral metagenome | biome: human oral; feature: human-associated habitat; material: dental | place: China | collected 2107 ... | reverse complement strand
GGTCAGCGTGGCGAACGGCGGGATGCTTCCCTTGATGTGACAGTAAGGCACGGCGACCTCACTTGCTCTCGCCGAGCTTCGTCTTAATCTCCTCGAGGGACTTCAGAATCAGGTCATCCTTGTAAGAGATGTTCTTCAGCCAACCAACGAGGGGGCCGTCGAAACGACGACCGGCGATGCCGGCACCAGTCTGGTCGGAGACCTCGACGAGACGGTCCTTAATCTCGGCGAGCAGATCAGTAGCGTGTGACACTTCGAGTTCCTCTCCGCCGTCGCTCGTGCCCTGAGACGGACGGCCTTTGTCATACCAGTAGCGACATGCATCGGAGAACGGCATGCCGTACGCTTCGTAGGACCCGTACATGGTCCCGGAGTTGTAGCGGGACCCCACACGACGGAGGTCCTCATAGGAATCGCCCTCGGCCTCGATGAGACCCTTGAGGATGGAGCAGCCGACCTCGGCCGACTTCTGCGGATCCCACCAGGCTCGGTCAGGATCGTTGATGAAATACCCGTTGTAGGTGATCTGAAGCGGACCGACACCGTTTGAAGTGCCCCACTCGGAGACGATAGGCCAGAAGTAGTTCTTGAAGTTGTGCTCCGTGACCTCACCCCAGCCTGAACAGGCGCCTCCGGCATCATGGCCGTAAATGTTGGCGCCCTCCTCGCCGGTCTCCACCTTCATGCAGCCAAGAGCGGCCCACCAAGGACACCCAGTGGCATCGGCGGCACGGAGAACGGCTTCCTGAATGGAGGTCCCCGCAGACGACTCAGCGTGCGAGGGGACCGAGCTGCCGTGGTTGTCCCGTCGACGCAGGCAGTGCGTCCAGGATGCGGACTGGGTGTAGGGATGATCGTCGTATGCAATCGACCGGACTTCGCCACCGGTCTGGTCACCCATGTAACCGTCGATACTTCCGTCTTCGGCGATCCATGCCTCGGAAAGAATCGTTGGGTTAAGAGCGGTCACTATGGCGACATGGCCTCGACCGCCTGAAGCCTCCTCGGACAGGACAATATCGCCGACCTCGAATCCGCCGTCAGGCTCGTTGCCCGTCCAGGAGTCCGAGATGTCAGCGAAGTTGCGCTGCTCGCACTCCTCCCGCAGTGACCCGGTCCAGGTCGAGCGGGGGAAATAACCAGCGGTGAAGGGCTCGCCCCACTCGTGGTGAGCCGCGAGGTTGTAGCAGCCGGCGACGAGGGCCGAGCAGTCAGCGTTGGCAGGCGAGTTGATGAGCCAGCCATCCCAATCGGACTGATCGTAGAAAGTCCAGCGATCCGGCTGCGAGTAGCCGACATCGGCGACATCGGCGTAGTACCTGGCGCAAGACGCCGCGTATTGAGATACAGTCATTTTGACCTTTTCAGCCGTTGGGATTCTCGATAGGGGCGAAGACCGTCGGGACAATCCTGGATCCCTCGGCCGTGATCAGCATAAACACCTTGTTGTCGCCTCTAATCTCAATCATTGAGCCATCGTCGGACCCGTCGGCCTTCGGAAGCGGGAAGCAAGCTCGAGCTTTCACTTGGTATGCCGAAGGAACAGTAACGAGCTGACGCAACTTGTTGATAGGACCGGTGAACGGGAGTCCCTGCCAGATATCGCCCTTGAGTCGGATGTAGATCACACCGGCCATAACCCGATACTGGTAGGTGCCCTTTCCCATCCCTTCGGCGATGTCCTTCCAGCCGGTGTCGAACGTCCCGTAGCCGGAAGCAGCCCGGGAGTTGAACCAGACAACCTTATCTGGCATGGACTCCTGGAGGTCGATCACCTTCTGGTCCGAGCTGCCATCCTTGCGGACGACCCGCAGAACAGCCTTGGATCCTTCGTAGAAGGGGACGTCCAGCTCGAAGTTGGGATTCGCACCCAGAGTGATCGATACATCAGTGACCCCGTTGGTGGGCGAGATGTAGACGGTGCTAAACGGACTGGACTCTCCTCGAACTGTTGTGTGGAGGAGAGGGGTAACACCAGGCATGCTAACCTCTTGACTTGTACTTGGCCCGTCTCGCCGCGTTCAGAGCCTGATTCTGTCGAAGCGTGGCGGCGGTCGACATCTTCTTGTCGGGTTGGTTCTTGACGTTGCACACTCGAACGAGCGTGAGAAGTCGGTGAAGGTGCCAGTGCTGACACTCAAATGGAATCTGGAGAGCGACCATCCAGTAGTAAACCAGCTCCGATGTGATAACGTTCCGTGCGGGGCTCGAACCCTCGGCGTCCACGAACGTTGTGGCCGTCATGGGGTTGTCAATGTAGTCACGGATCTGTGTGACGTTCTCCCTGGACAAGTGCGAGTAGACGACGGGGTCGACGTCATTCAAAGTCATGCACTTGATGTAGTCCAGGACCTGCTCTTCGGTGAGCTTCTCGTTGCCGATGTATGGGATGTGCCACTTTGACTCCCATTTTGACAGAGCGACGAGACTGTGCTCTAGCTCAAGGTCGCCCTCGAATCCGTTGATGAACTCATTGCGATCCTCATCGTAAAGCTCATCCCCGACGACGTGAATCGTCAGCATTCGTTCCTCCCTGTGGTCACCACGGACCCCGGAGCGAATCACGGGGTCCGTGGGAGTTGTCAGACCGCAGCCTTGACCGCGGCGATGACCTCGTCGGGGGTCGGGAGCTTGGAGTTGGTGGCTCCGTCGCCCCAGATCAGCTTCTCGATAGCGGTCATTCCGGCCTTGCCGACGACACTGGAGTCGAGGGTGACGACACAGGTCGGCTTGTGGTCCTTGACGTTCACCGGGGTACCCTTGAAGGACCACGAGAAAGTGATCGCCTCAGGGGAGTCATTAACCGTGCCGTAAGAGCGCTCCGAGGGGGAGGCCGCCAGGCCGTACAGAAGGTGCAGCTTGTAGGCAAAGTTGTTCTTCTGCTGGTCGTTACCCTTGATGGTGCGGTAGGCCAGACCGAAGGAGGTGCGCTCCTGCTGACCGATGACGACCTTGTCGACGATGGCCGAGCCGTCACACTGGAGCCACTCGTCGGGGTAGGTGTAGGCCTCGATCTTACCCTCGAACGTCTCCGCCGAGGTCAGAGAAAGGTACTTGATGTTGTCCGCGTACAGGTCGGTCTGCTCTGCGCCGGTCGGGGTCTCGGTCACGTTGGTGAGACCCGACCAGGCGACACCCTGACTGTAGGCGCCAGTAGCGGGGTTGACGGGGAAGAGGACCCCACGGTCCACACCAGTCTCATAGTACTTCTTGCCCGTCTCGTCCCATGTAAGGACTGCCATCTATACTCCTTGGTAGATGTTGAACACGTCGTGATGAAGGTTGTGCGAGACGAAGTGCCTCTCGAAGGTGCACATAGGCATGTCGCCTAGGACGTCCAGCACCGGCTCGTCGGGGTTCCTGCTGATGAGGGTGACCGAGTAGCGCGGAGTGTACATCCAGTTGGTGTTGTCCCCGAACTTCGAGTCGGCTCGACTCCGTTCGTACACGATGCACGGGTAGGTGAGCTGGACGGACTCCGGGGGTTGGAAGTAGACGTTCCTAGAGCCCAGCGCGTCAACGAGTTTCTGGTGGAACTCAAGGCGTTGGACCATTGTACACCTCTCCGAGGTTGAGAATGAGACGGGGGCGGCGGACCTCCACGTTTGTGACGACCCAGCGCGCCCCCATCCATCTCACATACTTGATGGCAAAGAAGTTCTCCTCGGCGTAGGAGTCGGCCACGATGGAGATCTCGTTGTTGAGGCGTAGATTCTGGAGAACCTTCGGCTCGCTGTCGTACTGCTTCTGGGAACGGTTCACGTCCCCGTAGTACTCCCTCTCCGTGACCTTGTCCTCGAACACTCCCGGCGTTGTCTCGACGGCGTGCCCGTAACCTATGCTTCCGAAGAATCTTGCCATTTTGACCGGATCAGGCCGTAGCCTTCTCGATGACGATCGCGGACTTGTACTTCGTCAGCGCGCCCGAGCAACGAGCCTCCAGCAGGTACTTCTGCTGGTTGAAGTCGATGTCGAACTGCTCGAAGAAGGAGGTCTCGCCGCCCTTGTCAGCACCCAGGGTGTAGTCCTGCATGTTGACGATGATGCCGAGCAGGTTCTGGTTCTTGCCAGCGACCTCGCGCTTGGCGCCCTCCATGACCTCAACCTCGATGACGTCCGAGACGTTCAGAGCGTTGGCAATGGCCTGCTTGGTCTCGTAGATGTAGCGCTGGTTGACGTCCTTGATCTCGAGCATGTCGCAGACGAACGCGTTCGTGGTGAACAGGACCGGCATGCCGGAGCCCTTGTAGAACTTCCGAGAACGACGAACGGCGTCGATGATGTCAGGAGTCTTGGCGTCCTTGTCGATGAGGACCTTGTGGGAGAACAGCTCGTCATCCTTCCAGATCGGACGGATGTTGGTCTCCTTGATCTTGTCGGCGTTAGCCACGTCACGGCCGTCACCGATCAGGACAGCACGAGCGAGCTCCTCCTCGAGGGCGAAGCGCAGGTTCTGCTGCATCCAGGCGACGACGTTGAACGTGGTGATGTCGAGGACATCGTCACGGTCGATCTTCGTCTTGTTGTAGACGGTCGTCGGCTCGGTCTTACGGTTGGCGACCTCGTAGACGACGTCCTTCTTGCGGCTGGCCTTGACATAACCCTTGGCCCGCAGGTCGTCAGCAGTCAGGTTGGACCACTGGGTCTTGACACGGGAGAAAGGCGTGTGCTTGGCACCCTGGAGAACCTTGGCAACCCAAGAGTTCTCGCGCATGATGCGCTGGGGCTCCGGGTCCAGGTTGGTGGCGTCCGGGAACAGCAGCTCCGGGTTCTTGATACCGTAGTCCGCGGCGTGAGCCAGGACAGCGGTGCGGAGCGTCATACCGGGCTGGCGGGCCTCGGCGAAGATGAGCTCCTCATCGGCGTGGGAGAGGTGCGGGCCCACGTTACGGCGAGCGTCGCCCTCGAAGATGTTGGAATGCATCAGAGTATCACCCCCAGAGTCGCCGTGCTCGGCGTCCTCCTCGTAGTCTTCGTCATTGTCCTCATCGAACTCCTCGTCCTCGTCGTCGAAGTCCTCATCGTCGTCAACGTCACCGCTGATCTCCTCGATGAGGGCTGCGACGGCCAGACGCTGGTCGTCGTCGAGGGTCTCGAGGACATCGGCAACCGTGAGGTCGTCCTCGTCGTAAACCTCGTCTTCGTCCATGGATTCTGTGTCCTCCGTTGTTTCTCCGGAATCGTGCGAGAGCGTGAGGCCTGAATAAATGATAGCCTCCTCCTCGGACTCGGTCCATGAACCATCCGAGTGCTCCAGAGCAACGTTGTCGATCAAGGCGCCCGGGTTGGCCCCGGACAGGACCATGGAAACCTCGACGATGTTGCCGTGAATAACGTCAGCCCCTCGCTGGTCGAGGCGGTTGGCGTAGATCGAGAGAGCCTTGACGTCGCCGTGCTTGACAAGCTCCTTGGCGTTCTCCGCGCCAGGAGTGTCGTTGAAAGCACAGTAGGCGTAAACGCCCTCATCCCGATTCTCAAGCAGGGCGTGCCCGAGAACGTTGTCGACGGCGTTGTGCCCATGCTGCCACACAAGCGGCACGCGCTGGCCGTCATTCTCCTTGAACGCATTATGCTTGATAGTGCGCCCGTCGGAGCAGGTCAGGTCGTTCTTAGTGGCCCAGCCACTGAAGTCGAACTTCATCCTTCTCCTCTGACTTGGCTCATCGGCATGCTGAGCACTGACTGAACATCAGGACCGCTGGTGTCCGGAATATCCCCCTCGCCGTCCAGGGAGGTATCACCCATCTGCGGGTTGATGTTCGGGTTCTGCAACTGGTCCGCCTGCTCGTTCGGGGACGGCGGAAGACCGATCCTCGTACGGGCCTCGTTCGGCGTGATTACCTGGTCCCTGAGCATGGTGTCCAGAGATGTGACGATCTGGCTCGGAGGAACGTTCTTGAACGGGTCACGAATGTACTGCACAGCCTGCCCCTGGGTGCGCGCGGTCTTCGTGAGGAAGGCCTTGCTCATCCCATCGGCGAGTGCCGAGAGTACAGGCTCCACAGCCCGGTTCCAGTAGTGTGTCCAGACGATCTCTGTCGCAGTTCCCTTGAAGACGTCCTCCGAAATCCCCAGTCGACTCATGAGCTCGGCTGTGAGGAACTTGATCTGATCGAGCAAGTTGTTCTCCGCCGGGCGGTTCAGCTGAGTGATCTTCTCGGAACCGTCGGTGTAAGCGATCCCGTGTCCGCCCTTGCCGAGCTGGTCCTCGATGGACTGGATGCGGTTCTCCGCCCGCTGGCGCATGGCCTCGGTCTTGACGACGTAGGGGAGCTGGATGATGATGTCCAGTTTTCCGGTGTACGTCTTCTCGTCGGCCAGGTCCAACATGGAGAGCTTGCGGCTCAGTCGCTTGAGGGTGGAGTTCGGCTTGTTCATCACCTCGTAGAGAGGGTTCTCGATGATGGCGACGGTGCGCTTCGGCAGGATCACCCGCTCCTTGGTAGAGCGAGCTTGGTTGTAGACCTCCACCTCGACCTGCTCGGGGAACCACTGGGTGACCCGCCCGACTCGCAGCTGCTTGATGTCGAAGCTGTTGTTAGTCCTCGGGTCAAGGTCAGACTCAACCGGAACGATCGCGATGACGCCCTCGTCGAACAGCGACAGCACGGCATCCTGGATGAAAGCTCGACCGCTCTGATCGATGTTGGGCTCCAGCATCAGGCAGTCGTTCAGGGCCGAGCGCCGAATACCGATGAAGGTTCCATTTTGAGCTGTGTCGACATGTCGGATCGGCGTGGCGGACACGTCGATGGCGATCATGTTGAACAGTGACGAGATGATCGACTTGTCGGCCGTCCATCCGAGCGCGAGCCGGTCGGCCCGTACGCTGTAGGAAGGACCGAGGTTCGATCGGTCGATGTCCCTGCCAGTGAAGGCGTTGTAGGCGTGCTGTAGTCTATCTCGCAGTCCTATGTCCTTCACCTCCTAGTCGAACATGTCCTTGTTGAGTTTGTAAGCGACCCAGGCATCCATCAGGGCGGCAACCGAGTCGATCTTGTTCTCCCGTCGGGCCTTCAGGAGCTTGCGGTTCCCGTTGGTGTCCTCCAGGGTGATGGCGTTCCCCATCGTGAAGGTCATCATGGACTGGTCAAAGAGGAGCTTGCGATCCTCAGCCATGTCCTTGATCTCACCGAGGGGCACGGACTCAGTCCGGGCTCCCTGGATCACCTTCTCGATGCCGAACGGTCCGTTCTCGTTCTCCCAGCGAGTTACGAACTCCTTGGCGTTGTAGGGGTCGAAACCCAGGCAGCGCACGTCATACTCGCATCCGGCAATGAACGCCTCGAGGTCCTCGTAGACGTTCATCATGTCGAGAACCGTGCCCTCGAGCACCATGAGCGAGCCCTCCTGTAGGAACTCCTCGTACTTCTGACGAGTGGCTCCCGGAAGACGTAGCATGGTGCGCTCAGAAATGTAGCAGCGCGTCTTGACACCAAATCTGCCTCGGCTGAGGGGGAACAAGAATGTGAAGGCGGTGAAGTCATCGCCCTGCGACAGGTCGACGCCGATGGAGCAAGGCATACCCCAGAAGTCCTGACGGTTGTGCCGCAGGGTCTCCTCGTAGGTGAAGAAGTACGTGTACCCCTCCATGGGGATGCCAAACCTCTTGGCCAGGATGTCGTTCCTAGCCGCAGGTACGTGCTCCGCTCGTTCGACGTCTCGCTGATATGTCTCGTAGGAGACGGTGGCCCCGAGGTTGGGCTGGGCCTTCAGCCAGGTCGACGGATCCCCGACCTCCTTCAGGTCATCGAGCCTGTAGTAGAAGATGGAAGTGTGAGGATCCGAATACTCCCCTCGAAGAATGTTGAGTAGCTCCATCTTCATGTTGTCACCAGCCGAGTTCCTGACAGTACCTTCCGAGGACACTGCCAGGATAAGCCAGTCATCGACCTTGGACGCCCCCTGCTCGATGGCGCCGACCACGTCTTCACGAATATCGCCCGAGAGCCACTCGTCCACCGTGTTCATCTTGGTGCGGAGGCCCTGGAGCTTATCAATTGACATGGGGCGAACCTCGAGCAGGCTGTTTGTCATGAAGTTCTCGATCCCCTTCTTGGTGGGGACGAGCTTCTGCCTGAGAGCGCGGCTGCCGGTCGTGTTCTGGAGAGACCCCTGAGTCATGAAATCAAACAGGGGGCCCTTGGCCCTTGTGATGGCGGTTCGAAAGGGCTGCATAACCTCCTCGGCCTGCTTCATCGTCGGCGCTGTCGTCACCTGGTGTGTGGTCGACGTGTCGATTGTGAGGAAGTAGGCTTGAAGGAGGGTTTCGTACAAGGACTTCGCCCCGCCTCGGGCGACAATGATGTACTGCTTGTTGATGAGGCGCTGCTTCACCCGGCGCTTCTCGAAATGGCCGCCAGCCTCCGTCTTGTTCGGGACGTAGACTGATCGCTCGGTGAAGAACCACCATCCGAAGATCTGCTCAGCCCAGAGTTTGAAGCTCGGTAGGAGTCGAAGATCGGATCCGTCGGTAAGAGTCATCTCCGCTTCCGCGAAGCGGATGAATCCCTCCACAGCGTCGCTATCGTAATAAAAACCGGGATTGCGAATCCGATCATCGATCCTGTTCATCTCCATCTCGATCTCCTTGCAAATCGGAATCCGACCTGCGAGGACATCGTCTCTGAACTCGGCGTAATATCGCGGGGTAGCGGTATTGGAGAGCATGGTCAGCGACGGCGCTTCCTCGAGCGTCCACCCTTCCTACCAGCCGCGATCTTCCGTTCAGCAGCCTTGGCTCCGGCCGTACCAGCGGCGAGGCCCAAAGCGGAAGATCCGGCACCGACAGCGGCAAGCTGCCCGACAGTCTTTCGACCGCCGCGCCTGACGACCTTGGTTCCGGTGGTAGCGAGCTTCCTAAGCCCGACGCCGCCGGAGCGAACCTGAGTCGAAAGCTCCTTGCCGGGAGTCTTCTTGCTGAGCTTGGACGCTGCCGAACCAGCCGCCGACTTGGCTGACCGTGCAGCCGCGCCTGCTGCGGACTTCAAACCACCTGTGCCGCCCACAGCTGCCTTGCGCGCCTTGTTACCGGCCTTCCAAGCCTGGTTTTTGGCCTTGGTGCCGGCGCTGCGAGCCGCTGTAGCCGCCTTGAACTTGGCGGCGTTGGCGCCGAGACGAGTGGCCTCGGCATACTTGCCGGCCTTGCTGGTCTTCAGCTTCTCCGCTGCGCCCTTAGCGTTGGCTGACTGGGCTTTCGCGAAACGCTTGGCCTGTGCCGTCTTGACTCGGGCCTGAGCGCCAAGGTTGCGCCCCTTGCCCTCGGCGTACTTCTTGGCGGAGGCTCCGCCCTTCTTAGCCAGAGCAGCAATCTTCTTGCCCTTGCCTGACTTGTGCAGGTAGTACCCCGCGCCTGCGGCAGCCGCCGTGCCGAGAACACCGGCGATAGCGGCCTTCTGCTTGCGAGAGAGTCCCTTGCGCTTCTTGGTTGAGCCAGCGCCTCCAGAAGCCGCCCGCTGCTTGCGGACGCCCCACTTCATGCCTTTGACGCCATGGTGTGCGAGGACCTCGTCCTCGTCGATGAAGAACAGTGTGTCTGTCATGTCATAGTCCTATTACTTGAACCGTTTGGCGCCCTTGATAGCGGCGGATCCGCCCTGGCTGGCAGCCTTCTTCAGCCCCTTCTGGAGGATGCCCTGCAAAGTGTTGAATGCAGCCTCCTCGGCTGCCTTACCCGCCTTGCTGCGGTAGCGCTCCATCCGGGTCTGGGTCAGCTGACGGTACTCTTTCTCTAACCGAATCCGGTTGTTGATTCGCCGAAGCTGATCATCAGACATACCATCTATTTTGGCCTGCTTACTGGAACTCCACCTCTTCGCACCCTTGATGCGAGACTTGCGGACTCCCCAGCGCATACCCTTGATACCGTAGTGGGCGAGAACATCATCGTGCTGAACGACTCGCTTGATCTTTCTCGCGCCCTTAGCGGCTTTGGTAAGCAGTTCCCGCTCGTTGGGGACTACCCCAGCCCTTTTTGCCCCCTGATAGCCTAGATAGGTAAGAGCCAGGGCGCCTCCGGCCCGGCTGACGTTCCCTGAGGCGATGTTCCCAACGCCGCGAACCGTCTTGCCCGTGGCGTTGCGAGCATTCTTCCGACCTCGCTGCCTCTGAGCCTGAGAAGCCCGCTTGGACATGTCGGTCTTGGAGACGGCCTTGTCGAACTCGCTCTTGTAGAACGGGTCCTTCGAGCGAGCCTTGACAGTCGCCTTGATCAGCTTCCGCCGATTGCCGGCCCCCTCGCCGTAATACATCCTCGCCATTGTGTATTCCTTGGCGTCACGACGGGCACGGCGGCGAACGCCCCACTTCATACCCTTGACGCCGTAGTGCATCAGCTCCGAATGGCCCATTCGCTTGTTAGACCCCTTCTTGTAGTACCTACGAGCGGCTTCAGCGAGAGTCACGTCGGTTGAGTAGGTCTTTCCGAGCTGTCCGCGGTCGAGTTCGTTGTAGTACTTCTCTCGACGCTCGGTAGCAGTCAGCTGACGATTGCGCTGGTTGGCGAGACGAAAGTTCTTGACCTTCTCGGCGAGCGCCTTGCGCTTCTTGATATGGTCTTCGATCATCTTGATGTCATGATCGCCGTACTTAGCCTTGAGCCTGGCCTCGTACTTGGCCCGGCGCTCGGCGTTCCGCTCCTCACGACTCTTCCGAGTGCCCTTGCGCATCCCCTTGACCCCGTAATGCATGAGTTCGTCGCTCATGGAGTCTCCTTCTGTAGGTTGATGCGCCAGGCATACTCCTGAAGCTGCTTCTCGATCGCCGTGACAACGAAAGAGTTCGCAGGCGGGTCGAATACGAGACGCACTTGCAGGTACAGGTACGTCTTAACGGCTGCTAAGTTCTTCGTGACGCCATTGAGGTACTGTGCCCAGGTCTCTGTCTTTCCGGTGATCTTGAACGAGGGGAGACCGATCTCCTCTGCGAACATGAGCGCCGTGTTTGTGTGGAGAATGATCTCCTGATCGAAGGCCGTGTAGTCCTCGGTGATGCCGAGAGCCTTCTTGATGTCATTCAGTATCGAATCGGCCACGGTCACCTCCAGGGTATCGTGTCGTTCGGCGTTCTCTCGACTAGAGGCTTGGGTAACAGGCTCGCATCGCCGAAGTGAATCGCGTTGTGTGTGTCGTGTCGCACGCAGATCAGGTACTCGGGGTCAAGGATGTCGGAATTGAACTCTCCCTCGAGGTCCTCAGGCCGAATCGGGTTCATATGATGAACGAGGATCTTGCCGTAGATGTCGTGACCTGGGACCCCGAGGTCGCATGCGTCGTCTCTGAGGATTACCTTCTGCCTTGCTTGACGCCATTCGGCTGAGTGGTAGAAGGACTGGTTCAGATGCCGTTCGAAACCGAACGTCTGATCTCCTGGATCCTGGTTGAGACGTAGGTACTCGTACCGTTCCTCGAAGGATTCGATGCGAGAGAGTTCATGATAGGTCCGAATCCTGCTCAAGGCCCACACCTCCTCCGGCGTAGGACTTGAATGCTTCGAGAACCTCCTTGTAGGCCTCCTCACCTCGAGCTGAGGCCGCCAGAGCATCGGCTTTGGCCTTGAGCATGTCGTTCTCGGCCCTGATCCGCTCCTGCTCCAAACGCTCTCGGCTCGTGGCGAGCTTGAGGTAGTGCGTGATGATGGAAGGAGGAGCCGTGCCGTCCAGTAGCATCTCCTCAGCTCGCTGGACTGCGAGCGAAATGAGTTGATTCTCCTGCTGCTCCGGAGTGGCGGCCCGTCCTCTGGGTGACTTCTTGGCCCTTGCCACGGAGTTCTCTCCTATTCCGGGTTCCTTTGCTGCTTTCGAACCCGGGTTTCAGGTAGGACAGGACGACTTGCGTACCCCTCGTTGGGTAGAAAGGAACGAACGCAAGAAGACCCCAACGACACAGGTCGTCCTGTCTTATCCGAAACCCGGGTTCGGCGTGCCCGAACTCACCTCCGGGGAAAATGAGAGGTGCGGGCCGATGACGGGGGGTGGGCCTTTTTGCGGACCCTATCCCCCCTCTTTCGAAGTTTGAAATGGACGAAATGGACGAAACTTCGTCAGAATTCACGTTCTACAACTTGATAGTTTCCAGTCAAGTTGAGTTCGAGAATCTCATTAATCGCTTCATTCGTTGCTTCGACTTGATCGGCTTCGGTGAGGTCAGTGCTAGTGGTAGTGACCCGTGCCAGGTAGGCGCAGGTGTGGTAACCTTGAGTAACATCAAAGTTAAACCACTCTTCGAACTCATCGAAAGGATCGTAAGGATTGTCCTCAGTAGTCAGTGCTAGGCGTAGCATGGCTCTATACACCTCGATTCAAGGACAATGGACAGCTTGACAATGGACAGAAGGCTAGCCATTCAGGTACTCCCTAACTCTAGCTGTGCTAATGCCCAAAGCCTCAGCGATCTGTGCTGTGTTAGCACCGTTTGAGCGAAGAGTCTTGATCCTATCCCTCTGAGCAGGAGCAAGATCAAGCTTCTGCTTGGGCAGAGCCATGGCCTTGATGGTATCAAGGTCGGCGTTGGCCAGAATCTGTTCCATCATAGAGTTGGAAATAGCACCCTTCTGAATGGCCTCCCACTCACGAGGGGTGGGGATCACTCTTGTGCCGTCCCTATCGTAACCAAGGCGGCGCCGGGCGGTCTTGATGGCCATGGCCTCCAGCTTAGCCCGTTCCTTCTTGGTCAAATTTGGATTTGATTCAAGCTTTTTCTGCACAACACCTTGTGCCACCAGCTGTGCCTGGCGCTCCAGGGGCTTCTGTTTGAGGGCCCGGTTCAATTTGGCGCGGAGGGTAGAGACTTCTGGGGCGTATGCCTTTGCTGCCCGGGGGTCTCGTTTGATGGCGGGGGTTGAAATGGCACGCTTCCTACAATCGTTGGCCATGGCCTTCAATTCATTGGCGTGCTGTGCGTAGATACCCTCCATCAATGTGCCGGAGGACAGCTTCCTAGCATCGGTGGCCTCTGCCATCCTGGTGGTCTTGGTCTGCTTCTTGACCAGCTTGCCCTTCTTGTTAACATAGGACTCACCAGTCTCCTCGTAGACCCTGCGACCAGTGGCCCTGTCATATGGACCGCCCTTCGCTGCACTGCGTGGCTTGCGATGGGGTACATACTGGACACCCTTGGACCTGGAAATAAGAGTGGCTGCACCTTTATCGGCGCCACCCTGGTACTTCCTCTTCAGTGCGGCGATGCCGTTGTCAATCTCGGACTGCTTGTAGTTGAGATTATGCTTCTCGGCATCAATGACAACCATGGAATGACGAACGGCCCGGGACAGTTCATCAGCACTGGCACCCTTGAGAGTCATGTCGGTAATAAGGTTGGACACCTTGCCCATCTGGGTCTGAGTATCCGACATCCTCTTCATACCGGGGTAGCCAGGATATGTCCTCTTGGGGTCGAATCCCTTCAGCCCTTTGAGCGGAGCGGTAGAACGAACCCGGGTCTTTCCTTTGTTGGGAATTACCAGGACGGAGTCGCCGTCGAAATCAGCACCACTAAGACGCTCAGCGACAGAAGGATGGATACCAATAGCATCCCTAGCATTGCCAAGAATACTTCGAGACTTCTTACCTCGGTTGTTAACAGTGAGCGTAGGAATCTCGAAAGTCCCGCCATGAGGATAACGAACGAGACTAACAACGTCGCCATCACGGTAGTTGGGAGCATACACCTCGCCCTTCTTGAGATGGGGCATCGGCAATAGCACCTGAGACGCTTGGCCAGGGAGAGCCTTGGCCTTGAGATGTACCGAAGCCGAATCGCAGTCATCGGCCAGGGACATGAGCATGCGCTTACGAATAACAGGATTCGTAAGGGCCATGATCTCATCGAGCTGTTTTCGCTTGTCATCACGGACAGCCTGAAGCTGACGCTTGGCCAATTTGGGGGACTGCTTGGATAAGAACTGTGAGGCCAGGGACTGGGACCATGAGTCCCACTTACCCTCCTCATTCACAATGTTGAGTGCGCTCAGTTCCTTCTTACCGGTCTTCGGATCCTTAAACATCTTCTGCTTAACGACCGCACCAAATGGATTCTCGGGATCTTCCTTCATGGGCTTGAGGACCGTGTGGTCCTTGGAGCCCAGCATGGGAGTACCCTTCTTCTTGTTGGTGTTGAAGACTATGTCCTTGCCCTTCGGAATATCATCCGAGTACATGGCCATGCCCTTGAGGTAGTGCGTTCCGTCAACCGAAATGCGAACCTGGGCGTAGTTGGAGCCACCGAGGCTGAGCTCTTTGACCCCCCGACGGAGCAGAATAACCCCGTCCATGTCAGTACCGCCGTCCTCAGCGTACTTGACAGCCACCTTCTTCGAGGATATGGCTCGAGGAGTGCGAAGCCCGGTCGACAACAGCCCCTTCTCGTCAATAACCACGCCAGGAGTGCGGATCTTGTCCCTCTGTGCATGAATATCAGCCGGTTTGGTGCCGGGAGGGGCGAGAACCTTGAGAATGGTGTAGTTATCGCTATTGGCCTGCTTGACCTTGACGTCGTGAGTAGTATATCCCTGAGCCTTCAGGGCCTCGACGGCGGTCTTCAAAGATGTTGACGAACACTGGAGGTTCTGCTCAACGCCGAGACCGTACTCGATGAACTTCTTCTGCTGCACCTCGTCGGCCAGAATATCCTTGACCCGAGTGATCTCGTCCTTGCGATATGCTGCGTTGGGCTTGAGAAGCTCGCGAACCGAGGACTCGTTGAGTCCCATGCGTCGACCGATCTCCGTGTTGGGCAGACCAGCGTCCTTGAGACGAGATGCTCGAGAAATGTCGCCAGCCTTCTTCTCGGCACGAGCGATACTGTTCAGAGCACGGTACTCGGTGGTGCTCATACCCCAGGCCTTGGCAATATCGACCTCGGACATGCCCTGAGCCTTGAGCTTGTCTCGCTCGGCGAGGAAGCCTTGGGCTGACTGATATGGATCCTTACCGGAGCCCCACGGGTAGATAACGACCCGAATGGCGCTTGGTGCCGTAGTGCATCAGCTCATCACGAGTCATGGGCCTCACCCCCCAATATGGTCGAACGTATATCCTTTGGTCCGCAACTCCATCAGGAATCCTCAGTCTTGATCTCCTCGATGAGCTTGTCAAACCAGACGATCTTGTCCATGATATGGGCGATGTCGTCGGGCTGTGGTGTGTCGACCAGAATATCGTCGTTCTGGTAGATGCGAGTCTCGACGTTGATCTCGCCGGGCAGCTTCTCGTACTCCAGGCAGAACAGTGCTGCGTAGACATGAAGCTGGACCATGTTGGCACGTGTCACGCCAGTCTTGAGGTCGTGAATACGAAGCAACTGCTTCTTCTCGTCGAATCCAATAGCGTCGGCGGTCCCGTATGCGTTCTCGCTGTAATATAGAACGACCTCAGGATCAAGACCGTAGCCAATGGCGTCGTTCACGTAGGCGTTGAAGGTAGCCTTGTTCCTCGGCATCCGCATCTTGAGGCGAATATGCTCGGCGGCCAGGGCGTGAAGCCTGGTCCCCATCGCTGCTGCCTGCGCTGTCCTGAATGCCTCGCCCAGCTTCTCGTCGTCGTAGTTGACCCAGCTGTGCTTGCTGGCGCTCAGAAATGCGTGCAGGCCCTCCAGCCTTGAGTGTACGTTCCAGTTCATCGAGCGTTCCTTTCTCGTTCTCTGGGTAAATGAATGATGCGAAGGACCATGCGCCGAGCTTGTCGACAAAATAGTCCTGGTTCGGTCGGTGAGGAGCATCGGCGCTCCTCTTGACCTCGAGTGCGGCCCACTTGGATCCGAATATGACGATCAGGTCGGGTATGCCCTGATTGTGGTTCGGATCGTTCTTGAGGATGAGGCAGCCCGGAAAGCGTTCCTCGATCCTAGATATGAGTCCGCGCTGATAGTCGCGTTCGAGCATGGGGTCTATCCTCGAATCAAGAATTATGCCCACGGCTGACCATGGCGCCACAGATGCCGGCACTCGTTCGTTTGTTGGCAATTACATGTGGTGGTGTGTTAGCGTAGTTCTGGCCAGCCGTGGGAGCTGAGGTGAAGCGAGAGGGGTCGAAAATATAGAAGGCCCATCTCCTTCATTATGATACATGTTCGCGACGCGGTCTATTGTACATGTCGTTGGATCTTGCCGTACAGGGGGCCGGACTACATGTACAGCACCCTTGTACCAAAAAACCACCAAAATCTCTATACTCCCTATATATATAGATAATTTACTCATCTTCTAGCAACTAGAATAAAACTGGTAAACTGGTCTATGAGAAGTAAAACGTTGGAATTGCAACGAAAAGTCGCGGCCAGTTCTATGACCACCCCTGGTTCAAAACTGGTCATCCCCTCTAAAACTGGTCATGTTCAGCGCACAAGTACAATACAAATCTCAAAACCGTCAGAAAACTGGTCACAAAAACTGGTCATAACACCCGCCACTCCAGTCACACAAATAACAGAATCGTTGTCCACCCGCCATACCAAGTGGTACAACGGGTGGTACAACAATCACCTCAGAGAGTCGTAGAACCCCCTCTCATTGAAGATCTCCTTGACCCGAATCGCCCTCGAAATAGCTTGATCGATGGGCGACTGGCTCTTCAGGTAGTAGTAGTTCAAGACTGAATAAGGAGTGTTCAGCCTGTCGATTCGCCCCTCGCACTGCTCCATGATCTTCCAAGAGTAGTTCTGAGAGAAGAATATCATCGTGTCACAAGTGGTGCAGTTCCAAGCCTCCGCACCCGCTGTGTACTGTACGAGATACACCCATCGAGGTCCTTCCGGCAAGGCCTCGTGCTTGTGCCCGTTGTACTCGGCTATCGGTACTCCGAGAATATCCCCCAACGACCGCAGCATGAAGAGCTCATAGTCGAAATTATAGAAGACTATGACCCGAGGGTGTATCTCGCACAGCCCTCTCACCGCCTCAAGTCTCACAGGATCCTCATTCGTCACACGTCTCAAGACATGACAGAGGCCTCCAGCATTCTTGATGGGCTCCTCTTTGTACGGATCGAAGCGGTACTTCTGGATCGTACGATATGGCTTCTCCTCGTATGGCACCGGAACGTCCGTCCGCTTCTTAAGAGTCTTCTTGACGAACGGCATGTCCACGAGCACCTTGTTTCTCAGCTTCAGCAGCTTCCTCTGCCCAAGATATCGCTCAAGACGAGGATAGCCCGCCCTGTAGTTGAACTGGCAGTGTTCTCTCTCGAACTGGGTGCGGTTCTTGAAAAATCCGTTTGCCACAAATACCGGACAGTAGTCCAGCCAGTTGTCACCAGGCGTACCGGATAGCATGATCCACTCATTACTACGAGCCATCTTGACAAATGTCTTGGCCCATTTGCCGTTCCCGATGGCTCTCTGCTCGTCGAATATGATGAAGGAGTCACGGACGTTACTGTAGTTACTGATGTTGTTCCACGAATCGACCGTCGTGTAGTGTGTCAGCCCATACATCGAGACATCCCCCTGCCAGTCAAGGTCATCTCTCTTGCGAGCAGTGGTGATTATATATAACCTGGGTCCTTCGGCAAGCCGCCTCGGAAGATCGGCCGGATGCCGCACCCCCAGTACCTTCTCAACGTAGTACTGGAGGGCGACAACCGACTTCCCCGAGCCCGGTTCACCAGTCAATATACAGCCATTTCTCAGGTTCTTCACAGCTTCGACCTGATGAGGCCACAGATCAACCGGTCCCAAGGCTCAGTCCCTTTCGGTCTGGATGTAGACGAACGGCGCGTTCACGACCATGGATCCGATCGGAAGATCCTCGAATACGACCTCGTCCTCGACGGCATCGCGAATAGAGACCGCAAGTCCGTAGCCCTTGGCGACCGTCCAGATGTTGTAGTAGCCCTCCTTCTCGTAGATGCGTTTGCCCCCTCGGACAATGGTCAGAATGATTTCTGTCGCAGGGGTCATAGTGCCTTCCTGTCAAGTCGATACTTCGAGATACCGTTCTCTTTAGGCATCAGAGTGACGTCCCAAACCGCCTTGTCGAACCAGATACTTTCGAAACCACTGTTGTTGAGCCGGTAACCACCAATAAACCTACGGTCGTCAACTTCCCTGTCAGACTCCGCGCTGGTGACCGCAATCACCTCGAGTCGTCCCTGATCATCCACTTCAAGAATCATGTCAATTCCCTTCCTTAGGACTCTTAGGCTGCATCCCGACGGTCGTCAGGTGGTTGACGTCGTCCTTCTGGTCCCAGTCGGTACTCGAGAAGGTCATGACCCTACCGTCATCAAGACGAAAATACCAGACGACCCCACCGTTTGTATCAACTTCCACCCAGCGCTCACTGAACTCAGCCTTCTGGATCTCAGTCCCGTACTCCCAGATCAGGATATACGGGTCATGCCCGTCGTTGTGCGGGCTCCTGTACTCGCTCACCACAGAACTCCTTGGTAGATCTCTACCCACTTGCGTCTCTTGGCGTCCCATGCCCTCTTCATCGAGTCGCTGTGGGACTCCAGGAAGAGATTTGAGAGCCTGTTGTCGGTCCGGTCACCGTTCAGGTGGGCGATGTTCTGCGAGGGCTCCAGAGGGGTGTTGAAGGCCTCCCAGACCAGTTTCTGGACGTACTTCGTCCGTCTGATCCCACGATCCCACAGGGTGATCTGAATATACCCGTTCGATCTAGTACAAACACTCAGGACCTGACCAGTCGAGATACGACGGACCCTACCGAGATTGCTGACCTCAATATCGTCGACGCTGCTGGCCCTGAATACCTCAGTATCCGAGGCGACAGTGCTGGGGGATACCACTCTCCCGCTCTCCCTTCACTCCGTCAGTCATGTAGATATAGTACTCAAGAGGCATGTACTCCCTGCCGTCCTCCTCGATAACCTTGCGCGGACGCTTCGCCACGGCGTCCTTCAGATACAGGTTCTCCAAGGAGCAGTTGCTGGGATCTCCGTCCTTGTATGCGATGCGATTGGGGCTAACTCCTTCCTCCACGAACGTCTCCCACATGATGAGACCCGCGGACAAGGTCCGACTCTTCCCGTTGACACGGAATGAGAACATGAGCTTGTCCTTGCTCGGAGGAAGTATGGGCCGGATCCGATTCATGGTCTTTGTGTTGAGTAGCACGGCGTCCCTGCTGATGGCGAATTCGGGGTAGCGCTTCAGCGGCGTGAATTCCTCACTCAGGTCCCTCAGATACAGATTATCCAAGGAGCAGTTCCAGCAGTCTCCGTCCCTGTACTGAATCTCGTGGAGGAACGGGATGTCCTCGCCGCGGAAATGAGTCCAGATGACCCTGTGGAGTAATTGGGTTTTGCAAAGACCATCGCGGTAGTACTGAACCTGCGGAAGTCCGCAAGTCGCCGCCTTGGGCGTGAGGGGCCTTCTGGTCCTCTTGTTCCTGATAGTCCCGTCCTCACAGATATAGTAGATGTCCGGGTCGGGCATCACGTCACGCATTGCCATCAGCGGCCTCCATCACGAGATTGTACGCCTCGAGCATGCTGTCCGCCACTCCGAGGATCTCCTTCTTGTGCCAGGCGACCCAGCAGCCGTCCTGGCGTTCCACAGTATATGCTTTCATGCCCAATCCTCCTTGACAGTCACGGTCTCGTCCGTCCACTTCTCACAGACGAACATGTCGAGTGGGAGATATGTGAGAGTGTCATCGAGCTCGGTGATGACCATAGCGGCATTAGGATCCACGTCCGCGACGTCTCCCTCGAGGCCGAAGTCCTTGATCTTGCGCCTGTAGTTCCGACCGTCAGCAGTCTTCAGAACCAGTTCCATCTAAGGCTCCTGTTAATGTACAATACGGATAAAATGAGCGCTGCGGGGGCCCCAGGTCTCCCCAGGGCCCCCGTGGATATGGATGTCAGCGCAGGACGGGATCGTAGAGACCCCAGAGCTCGCCCTCAGTCATGATGTCGAACTTGTTGTCGCCACGACGGACGACCCACTTACCGATGGTCCCCTCATGAATATCAACCTGAGCCCTGAGGTCGCCGGAGGTCCAGTCTCGGAGCAAGTTGATGTTGTCCCTGGTGACCTTGGCTGCCTCGCAGACGATACGGCGAGGGTTGACGAGCTTGATCTCGAAATCCATCAGAACGGGACCTCCTCGGTGTCCTCCTCGTCCTCAGCGTACATAGCCTCGAGCTCGTCCTCCACGATGGTGAAGAAACCCTTGTCGAGATATGCCGAGCAGAACTCCACCCCGGCACGAGTGCGCCCGTGGTAAGGACGGATGGCGATATCGGCCCGCTCGAGATCTGCGAAATCGAGGGCACCGACCGTCTGCTCGTTCAGGAGCGTACGATTACGCCCAAGGATCGAGACGATCTTGGGCGGACGGCCGCCGAAGTTGACCTTCACCTTGAGGAAGGGAAGAGGCTCCTCCGTGTCGTCCCGAGGCTTCAGGGTCTTGATATTGAACCCCTCGGTCCGGAAGTCCTCGACAGCGTCGTCGGGAATGATGACGCAGAAGGTCCGCGCCGTGGACCCGAATCGGTCCTGAGCACCGGCGAAGTTGCGGAAGAGGAGTTTGGCGTTCTTGATGGTGTAGGTGTTGACAGGCATGTTGCGTTCCTTTCTAGGGTAGTGTATCTGGACTAGAGGGTAACGATACCGCGCTCTTGGAGCCTCCGGATGAGCCAACGGGCGTCCAGCTCATCCCTGAGAACATAGAGCATCCAGTCGAGCCAGTCCTCCTGCTTAGGAGTGTTCGTACCTGCGACTTTAAGTACCTCGACCTCGTCGATGATCGCCTTGATCTGGTTATCGGTGAGCTCCTCTGTCTCTGGTCGCAAGTTCTCGAGAAACCCCTCTAGGCCCTGCTTGCCGTTGTGGAGAATACGAATGGGTTTGAAACCGAGGTCACTCATTGGTGTCGCCCCCGATGGAGCCGATGCCGACAACGAGACCCGCCTCCACAAGGCACCGCACGAGGTCTCGGTCGTCCAGCTCCTCGCGGCAGATCTCGATGAGTCCGTCGACAGAGGAGTGGCGATTGGGTCCGTGAGTGCTGTCGGCACAGGACTCGAGCTTCTTGATGAGCTCGTGGATCTCGTCCTCCGTCATGTTCACCAGCTCGTCCCTGAGATAACGGGTGTATCCGATGAGGATATCGGAAGCGGTCTGGGTGCCGTCGTAAGCAGAGGCGATCATAAGTTCGTTCCTTTCTCGAGAAACCTAGAACCCGAGTTGGGTTCTAGATATGAGGGTGTTCAGTTGGTCTTGAATGTGTCGCTGATGTTCTTAGCCATAGCGAGCATGTCCTCTTTCGTCGCTGAGCGGTGGTGCTGGTCGCAGAAGTCGCGTGTCGCGTTGTAGGCGAACGTGGCAACGGCGAGGCCAACACCCATCTCGGCGAGGTGCATAAGGACGTACTGCTGGGCGAGGGAGGGGCAGGACATGATAGTACCTTTCTATATGGGGGTCTCATTATATGCCCTGCCCTTCTCGCGAGTCATGCTGTCAGGAACGCGTCGACGTCGGTGTACTTCCGAATCTGCCCCAAGGCAGCGTCCACGAGTTCCCTTCCATATCGATTGTCCAACTTGCTTCGCCAGTCGTCTCCGGCGTCTTCGTAGTTGATCCAGAGATAACCCTTGCAACCGCCGACATCGCCGTACGAAATGACCTCATTACCGTCCTTGTCAGTTCGATGATTCTCCCTGACAAGCCGTCCCGCCCCGGGGGTTCCCGGCACAACAGGAATGAAGCTCCCGACACGTCCGATGAACATTCGGTCTTTCTCGCCGAACTCGAGGAACATTCGTGTGGTAACTGAACGTGTCTGGGCGACATCCTCGAGATCCAGAGGATCTCCTGAGAAGAGTGTCTTGAACACGACGGGCTCTTGGAATTGCTTCCCCGTGGCATGCCATCCGTCTTTGTCGTGGGCGATGTATACGGCATCGTTGACCAGCAGCATACGATCGTAGGTCGCTTCGTGCTCGAATGTGTAGCCGTACTTCTTCCCAAACTCGAAGACCTCCGATATGATTCGATCGTCGGCGTTCGGGATCTTGATCGAGTCGGTCTTGATGTGGGCAACGGTGTATCCTTTCTCCTGAACGAAATGCTTCAGGTCGACCATGAACAGCGCGCCGCGCTTGGCGACGATGTTGTCCACGTTCCGGGGGTCTCGGAGTGGATTGTCGAATTTGGCGGCGGTGAGTCCGTACGTCGAATTCAGTGCGATCTTCAACGCATAGGCCAGAGCGTCGAGGTTCGAGTCGTTGTCCAGATATGGAGCCAGCGCCCCATTCAGGATCTTACGAGCCTCGTTGAGCTCCTTATGCTTGATCAGGATGCGAGCCTTCTTGAGCTCGCTGTACCTCTTGGTGTAGGGGCCGAAGAGGTGGAGGTTCTCGATCGACGTAGGATGCATCGACGCAATATCCAACAAGGCCACGTTCTCGTGGTGTCCTGGTTCGGCGTAGACGTAGCCGCCCTCGCCGACCTCTTCGCCACGATATGTCGACTTGCCATACTCGTACTTGTAGCCGGGGAACATCTCTGACAGGTCTGTGTACTGCAAGTACTTCTGAGTGTCTCGCTGACCCTGGAATATGATCTGAGTGGTCAGCTTGTTGGTGCTGGCGTTGACTGGAAGACCCGCGATCGCTGCAAGGATCTGACGGGCCTCCCAGTCCGCCTCCAGATGGTCCCACACCTTCTCAGTGGCGATGACGTCGTTGTCGCAATATGAGGCGACCTCCTCCCACTTCTCCTCCGGCACCGGTTCGTCCCAGGGGAGGCCGAGCTCCTTGTGGTGGATACCCAGCTCGATCTCCCACTTCTTCAGGGACTGCTTCTTGGCGGCGAAGTCGTAGATATCGGTGTAGGACAGGTTGTATGCCTCTCGGAATCCCTCCTTGATAAGGTTGTTGATGATCTTGCGGGAGAGGTGGTAGAGCTGCTCGTTCGAGTAGCCCAGGATACGACCGTAGAGGATATGGTTGTCGTACCGTCGGTTGTTGAATCCGACGAGCCTCTTCTCCGAAAGATCAGAGATCTCATTCGGAGTCGGGTTGATCATCCTCTGAATCTTGCCGGCGCCACGGACCTTCCAGTTCACAAGGAACAGGTTCGGAAATACCTCGACATCGTAGATGATCGGCGTATCGTCGTCCGGCTCCTCATAGGTCTCCTCATGGTCGCTCTCGGAGGAGAACGGCATCTCCTGTACCAGCTTGATGCAGTAGTCGGCCTGATGGGTGGACTTCATGGCGAACGTGAGGACCTTCTGCCTCATGTCCGACACGTCGTAGTCCATCCCTGACTCCTTGGCGTCCGTCAGCACCTTCATGATGAAATCGATGCTGGGCTTCGTCCCGGGGTGGATCTCTTTCCTAAGGTTCCGCTCTATGAGCTTCCGGATAGACTTCTCGTTCTGCATGACCTCCTGTCTGATCAACGGCTTCTCCTTGACGGGAAGATATCCGTCCTCAACCGTGGTAAGGCCCTTGTGGCTGGTGCACTTGGTGAGCCGTCGTCTGAGGGCGGACTTTCCAGAGTAGACCTTGCACTCGACTCCGGGTCGGACCATTCTGGAGAGCTCGGACGGGTCTCCTGAATATCGGTAGTGGATATGGACTCCACCGCCTGATCGGCTGAGTTCGGCGTAGGAGGGGATCCATCTCCGAGCTTCATCAAGGCAACGAACCAGGGATTTGTCGAGGTCGATGTCGATAACGACGTCCTTCTCGGGTACGAGGACATAATGCTCCTTTCTAGTGTCCAAGTCCTTCAGTGTCGTCGTGACGTCGTCCCAACGCTTCGTCGGGAGGCCGTTGTCATTGGCGTACTGGGCCGGACGGTCCTTGTAGAGCTCGTCAAGATATGACGGCTGCTCCTTCATCTCAGTCCAGTCCGGAATCGGGCTCTCCGTCTTCTCCCCCTGGGAAAATTTGGATTTCAATAACCCTTTGTACACCTTGCGCCTGTAGCTCCCGTCGATCCATAGACGATCGTGGAACTCCTCGAAGTAGTCCCGGATCTCGTCCTTGAACTTGTACATGGGGTACATAGTTCCGTCCGAATATGCCTGAGAGTACTCCTTATACATCTCGTAGATGCGCTTGAGAGGGACGCCGTCCTCATCGTCCAACTCATCCCGATAGAAATCGAGAAAGTTGAAAACGGGATTGGTCTTACTCATCATGCCAACGGGCTTGTAGTCGTCGTAATACGATGAGCCCTTGGACTTGTACAGATCCACGCAGTGATTGACGATAGCTCCGCGCTCGTCCTCGATTTGAGACATGATCTCGTTGTACCGACGAATATCGAGTTTTCGTCCGGAAGGTTCAACATCGATAAGACGCCTCGTCAGTCCGCTCTTCGAGTCGGTGATGCGGACCGGCAGGTTGGTGCCCACGAACAACATCGCTTCTGGCTTGAACATGTAGAGGGATTTACCCTTCTCGTTCATGACCATCGGCTCATGAGATACGAGGCTGTTCAGGCGGCTGTTGTCGTTGATCCTAGAGAGGTTGCCGTCGTGTTGAATGGCGACTCGAGGGTTCGACTTGAACGGCTCGAGAGCAAATTGGTCGCTAGGACGCCCGAGGGCCGCTGCGTCGAACAGGCCGATATGACCATCCAACAGTCTCGAGAGTAGGTTCAGAACGGTCGACTTACCAGATCCGCTGGAACCATACAGTACGAAGAACTTCTGGATCCAAGCGGAGTCTCCGGTGAATATAGATCCGATACCCCACTCGAGTTTCTCCCTCTCGTCTGGATCGTAGAGGGTGCTCATGAGCTCCTCGTAGGCAGGGCAGGGATCATCACTCATAGAATATGATAGCGTTCTGGTTACGTAATCCTCCCTTCGGGGGGTCTGATTGGCGAACAGTATCTTGCTGTCAAGAGGCTGATGGATGTCCGGAACTTTGGACATCCACGCCTTGTAGTCACTATATGTCTTGGAGTCGTAGTCCCCCAGATACCGTGGCCAGACGGACCCGTCGACTCTCTTCGAGGCCTCTTGGAATCGACGGGTCACGTCGGCATCCACGATACGTATCAGTTCGTACTCGTCAGTACTCCAGAAATGCGTATCGGGATTGTACACGGCGTAGAAGGACTTCCCACGAACCATGAGATCCTTGAATTGGTGCACACGCCAGGCCGGCCGTACCTCGGTGGTGCCCGACTTCAGGGCTCGCTCCTTGATTTCGTAGAAATCCATTTGACTCCTTATATGTCGTAGTTCTCCGCGAGGTAGAGCTGCATCTGGTACCAGAGCTCGAGACGATTCTGGTTCTGGAACTCATTCGACCCGTCGAACTCGGGAACGAACTTGAGGGGGAATATACCCCCGCGTCCGTGGTCGTCGTACTGACGACTCATCCACCGATGAAGGGTCTTGTCGACCTGTCGATCGGTTGCAATGCCTTCATCAAACTCGTAGTCTGTGAAGTTAATTCCGAGGTTGTCAAGCATCTCCCAGAAATATAGGTCGAGGCCTTCCCCGTCGTCCAACTCGAATGCCATGCGATCGGCCAGTCCGAGGAGAACCTCGAGAACACTGGCCGGACGCTTGAGAAATGCCGGCGGGAGCTCTCCGCCATAGCGGTTTCGCCACTCACGGCCATCCATGTCTCGATTGCGATCCATCATGGCGGAGTAGCGGAACTCAGTACGGTAGAGTTTCCGCAGGAGGTGGTAGCTGTCGAACGTGCTCGGCAGCAGGCTCTCGTCATCGTCCAAGAACGAGAGCAGGAAGTTGAAGTACTCCTCTTCCATCAGCGGGATCCGGAGTACGAGTCCTCAACGATCTCGAGGCGAATATCGTAGGAGAGATTGAAGTTTCGGATCCACATGACCGTGATGTTATCCGGTCCGAGAACGAGCTCGACGTCTCCGAGCCACTCGTCCTTGTTGTCGATCGTGATCATGTCCGAGTCGCACAGGACTTCGTCGTCGACGAAATACATCAAGTTGACGCGCTCGAAGCCGAATGCGCCCTCGTCGTACTCCCGCTCCGAGATAGCCCGGACGGTCTCGCCCTCCGCGACCTCCTCGTCGTCCTCTTCCTCGGGAGCATTTCCGATGACCTCGGAAATGTCCTCCTCCATGGGGAACGTGAGATACTCGTCGTTGACGATCTCCTCGTACTCGTCCATCTGCTTCTCCTGCTCTTCAGGTGTCTCCTGGATCTCGTCCAGAGTCTCTACGGCCTTCTCCTCAGGTTCCTTCTTCTCGCTCTTCAAGTCTTGTACGGCGAGAAATGTCGCCGTAAGACCGACGACGAGCGCTGGCAGCAGTTTCATTATCGTTACCTTCGCTTAGTTGCTCGAATGATGAGAAAAACGATCAGGATCAGAAGCAGAGTATTCATCGGATCTCAAGCCTGTCAATCTGGTCGTAGATAACGCCGTCGACGTTGAAGTCGAGTACGAACTTGGTGACCTCGCGTCCGAGGACCGGGTCGTAGTCGCGGTAGTTCAGGGCCTCGAAGTTGCCGAACTCAACGATGCCGTCGCCGTCGTCGCTGTCGTAGACCCAGCCGACCACGGAGCCGGCAGACGTCTGGGGAACCCCGAGGGCCTTGTACACCTCGTTCAGGAGCAGATATCCGCGAGTCCGCAGGATGTCGTTAGCGTAGTTCTCCTGAGCGTGGAGGATCATGAGGCTGTAGTCCTCGTTCCCCTCCCAGGCCTTCGCGTTCTGGTCGAACACGACAGCATATGGCGAGACCCCGAGCTCACGCATGAACTCCTCGGGCTTGAGCTGGAACTCACGCCCCGTCTCGTTGTAGTAGTCCATCTTCGCCTTGTCCAGAGCGTCGGTGTCAGCCTCAGCGAGAATACGCTCAGTCTCCTCCTTGCCGAACCCCTTCTCGATGCGCTCCTTGTAGCTGCGGAAGGACTCCTCGAGCCCAGCGTAGGCCATGGACAGACCAGCAATCCGATGCGCAGAAATGCGGTGTGACAGGATCAGGGCAATGGCGGAGGCCGTACCCAGACTCAGGGGCAGGGCGTAGTGCTTGACGAGGTGCTTCGTCAGGTTGCCCCAGGCACGGGCCTTGGCGACCTGGATCTCCTGCTTGGTGAACCGCTCCTCGTTCTCGGCTGCCTTGACTGTCGACAGCTCGTTCAGGTCCTCCCAGGTGACCTCACCGACGCTCAGCGTCTGCTTGGCAGTGAGGACCGCGGTTGCGGTGAAGCCGGCGATACCCAGCCCCGTCAGGATGGCGGGAGCGTGCTTGGAGACGATAAGAGCACCCTTTCCGGCAAGGCGCGAAATAACTGTAAGGCTCATGATGCGAAGTACTTCCTCTCGTTAAGACTCTTGTAGACTGCGATTACCTGACCGTCGCTCATGCGGTCAACCTTGGTGACCCAAGCCGCCGTTCCTCCGTATGCGGTGCGCAACTTAGCGCGCATCTGTTCAATGCTCATTCGTCTCCGTCCTTCCAGATGTCGCCTAGGAACCCCGTGACACTCCAGATGGTGGTAGCGAGGAGGGCTGTGATTACGAGCCAGACCTGCTGAGTAAAAACCCCAACAAGGATTGCGATAGCAATAATGAGGGCCGCGAGGCCGTATGCGGTCGACAGGTTCTCGTCGTTCATCGGACGTCCTCCGGTTTCGGCAGATCGAGAATATAGCCATTGCGGGCACGGACAGCACGTCCGCTTCGGAGATCCCGCCATCCCCAGTTCTCATCAGTGTATGACTGGGAAATGCCGGCCATACCGTACAAGTCCCCGACAGTCGCCACGTCATACTGGTCGCAGATGCTGATCAGGTGGTTCAGGACATCCTCGGCCTCGCTGCGGGTTGCGAATATGATGGACTCGAGATTGTGCTCCCGACGGTCCCTCTGAGTGTACGTACGCTCAGTCGGAGTCTCGCGACGCCCGTAAGTCCGATTGGCGTACGAGGTGTAAGTCTTGCTGCTGCGTGAGCGCTGAGGACCGCCGTCGCCTCCGAAGAGCAGACGGTCGATCCCAGACGTGAAGATATCGCTCACAACGTTCTTGATGCTGGGCAGGGCGATGTCCCAGAGAAGGTAGTTACCCACCTCCTTGACGTCCTCGGCGAAGAACGCCTGAAGCGCCTGCTTCCCGAGGCTACCCTGGTCAATTCGCGCCGGAGTCTTGACGACCCTCTCGACGGCGGGCTTTGTCTTACGTGAGTTGGCGGGGAAATCGCCGCGCACGGGTACGTTGTCGCTCATGTTCGCTCCTTCTGATATGCGGGGCCCCAGGTCTCCCCAGGGCCCCGCTTGGGTGTCTCAGGCCTCGATCGATCCGAACACGTCCGGCCGCTCCTTCTTGGCCTGCTCGAGGAGCGCCTTGGGCATGATGCCGTTAAAGAACTTGATGCTCTTGTCCTCGTCCTCCAGGAGGCTCAGGACAAACTCGTCGTAGAAGATGCTGTCCTTAAAGTTGGCGAGGATCTCCGGTGACTTCTTGAACCGCTTGCCGTCAGACGACCGCTCGCCGTAGGCCTTGTCAACCATGGTGCGGAAGTAGTTGAACAGCTTGAACTTGTCCTTCGTGGTCCAGTCCTCGGGCTTACGAGACATGAACGCCTGGAGCGTGTCGACGAAGCCGTTGGGCTCCGACTCCTGGAGCTCGATCAGGTCCACCTTGTTCATGTGGAACCAGAGGGTCTCGGTGACCATGTCGCCGTCGAAGGTCTCGGCGCTGACGTTCATCTTGATCATGGATATGCCTTTCAGTCCATCAAGTTGAGAGTGATTTCGGCGAGCGACTTGGTCTGCTCGACAATATGGTCCCACGAGGTCTTCTCGTCGAACTTGTCGCTCTTCTGGATGACGCGCTTGACAGTCTTGCCGTTCTCGGTGAGGGTAACCACCACGGCCGCCTGAAGCTCCATCGTTCGTCCTTTCTGAAAAATGAGAAACCTAGAACCCGTGTTGGGTTCTAGGGGTGAGTAGGATCAGTCGTCGGTCTCTTCGACGAGCTCAGCGTCCACGACGTCGTCTTCCGAGTCGGTGTTGGTGGGAGCCTCGTCGTCGCTGTCGTTGGAAGCGAGGGCCTTCACCAGAACGAGCGCGGCGAAACCGGCTGCGGCGGGCAGCACGTAACGCGCACTCTTCTTGGCGACGGCACCGAGCTTGGTCCAGTTGACAGTGACGATGGGGGTCTCGTCCTCAACGGTCTCGGAGGTCGGAACGGCGGTGGCAACGGTGTTCTCGGACATGAGAGTTCCTTTCGAGTTGATGGGGTCTCATTATAGGGTGTGCAGGATTTGCGAAAGCCTATGCCCTCTGTTTGAGGGCACGGGCGGTCTAGTTGTTTGAGGACTTCTTCATGGAGTCGACGGTCTCAGCAAGGACATCGGCATAGCGTTGGCCGGCCTTGTCGCCGACATATGTGCCAAGGACACCACTACCGATGCCATATATGGCGCTCAGTACCAATCCGGCTGGAGGGCAGAGAGCGCCGACAATGGCACCGGCGGTGATTCCGGCGGATGTCGAGGCGGCAATAGACACAACCTTGTATCCGGTAGTCTCTTTGAAACTCATGTTCTTTCCTTTCTAGAGGGGTCTCATCATAGTCCTTGTTTTTCTTACGACAGCTTGAACCACTTCTCCGTGGGTTCGACGACGAAATCGACGACCACGACGGCCTTCCCTTCGTCCGAGATCCGAGTACCGTAGTGCACCTCGATCTGCCTCTGCTCGTTCCACCCGAGCTGATCACCCAGGGAAATGCCTTCGAGGCCGATGCCTGCGTAGAACTCGTTGAGGCTGACGCACATCTCTCGGAGGAGGGTGTAATTGAGTTCGTTGATGACCCGGTCGATCTTGTTGATGCTGGACTTGAAATAACGACCGCTGTAGGCGTCGTAGAACAGGTCGACGCCCTCTCCGTAAACCAGAGCGGCCTCACGAGGATACGGCTCCATCTTGGACGCGGCGTCCTTAGCGATCTCCTTCTCCTCAGGGCCAAGGCGGTCCTGGACGGCGGACCGATAACGGTCGTACACCTGGCGTGTGCCCTCGTAGGCGAGGAGGAGGGATGACTCGCGCTTGACCGAGATGCTGTGAGCTCCGATGATGCATGCGCCGGTGGCCAGTATGGCGATGGCTGGAGGGGCGTAGATCTTGGCGTAAATCTTGATCCGCTGCTCCTTGGTGATGCGCTTGAACTCGTCCATGTCCCAGTCCTGCATCTGACGGTCCGCACGGACGCTCAGGGCAACTGATGCCCCGATGCCCAGCAGCGCCAGGCCGGTGAGGATATGGTGCGAGTTGCGTACGACGAAGTCCTGGGTAGCCCTAACCAGTGCGAGATTCACTTGTTCTCCTCCTCGATCTTGCTTACTCCGCCCCAGACGGCGTTATAGAATACCTGCCTAGTGAACTCGGGGTCGACGTCGGTGGGGGCCTGGATGGTGACCTTCTGCATGTTGGTATCGGGATCCGCTTCAGAGAATTTAATCTTGATACCGTCGTGGTCCATGTTCGTTCCTTTCTTACAGAGATGATCGTCAGTTGACGGGCGTGTCTTCCCCCCAGACTGCGTTGTAGATTATCTTTATGGCTGTCTGGGGGGCGATGTTTGCCGGCATCGTGAGAACGGCAGTCCGGGTATTAGTCTCGGGATCCGGCTCGTAGACGTCCATCTTGACTTCGTCATCCATGTTCGTTCTTTTCTCGAGAAACCTAGAACCCGAGCTGGGTTCTAGGAGTGAGTGTCAGTTGGTGGGAGCGTTCTGCTCCGCGACTTTCTTGTCGAGGGCCTTCTTGAACTCCGCCTCAAGCACCTTGTTCATGTAGTGCTTGGCGACGAAAGAAGCGGCGAGGGCGGCAATGACAAATCCGAAGCGGGTCATGGTGGTTCCTTTCCGATGAGGTCTCATTATAGGCCTTGCCGAATCTGCGAAAGCCTATGCCCTCGGTTAGAGGGCACGGGCGTCAGAGACTGGTGTCGATGTGGATGGGCTTGGAGAAATCCGGCTTCGAGGCCTTGCGGCGAGAGAGCACCCACTTGACGATGGCGTAAATGCCAACGCAGTAGATGACAGACTTGACAAGGCTCTCGACGAGGCGGGAGATCAGCATGGTAATTCCTTTCGGTCTATAGGTCTCATTATAAGCCCTGCTGATCCTGCGAGAAACCCAGAACCCGTGAGGGCTCTGGGAGTGAGGATCACTTCATGGTGGAATTGTGTCGGAAGAGGTTCTCGACCTCGGCCCAGCTCTCATCGAAACGCTGCTTCGCGCGGTCAGGGTCCTGAGGAAGCGGAGTCGAGGCGGACTCGAGGAGGTCTCGCTGGCGGCGGACGACCTTCTTGAGCTGCTCGATCTGCTTGCCCTGGGTGTAGACGGTGTAAAGAGTCATAACGAAGAAGAGGATGCCAAGGGTGATAAAGATGGCGGACATGACAGATTCCTTTCTTGAGGGGTCTCATTATAGCCGCTGTAAAATCCGCGTTCCAAATTTCCCACCCGGGAATTTTTGGATTTTGAAAAACAGAACCTTTGCAAAAACCTAGAACCCTTGTGGGGTCCTAGGCTTTCGTGTCTCAGATGCGGATCTTGGCGACGAATCCGAGTGCCTTGGAGGCGACGGGGAAGATCTGCTCAGCCTTCACGATGGCAAGGATTCCGATGATGGAGCCGGCGGCGCCCACCACGGCATCGGGGCTGGGGCAGAAACGGCGGTGTTTAGCGTCCTGAATCTGCTCCAGCTCCTTGATGCTGCGGAGAGCTTCACGGTAGGCTTCACTGTCGGGATCCATGCCGTCGATGAATGCGTAAGCATCTTCGAGTGCCTTCTTGGCGTTCGGCTTGTTGTCGGACATGGTATTCCTTTCAAATGAGGGGTATCATTATAGACCATGTCGATCCCGCGTGGTCAGGCGACCTCGGAGACCTTCAGAGTGGCGGTGTCCTTCTTGGTCATGTCCTCAGCAGGGGTCTCCAGGGCGGCGTAGACCTCCTGGTTCTTGTGGTCCACATGGAGAACGCCGTCGACCTTGGGTTCATAGCCCTTAGCCGCCAGACCGAGCAGAGCACCCAGGAACGTGTCCAGAGCGGTGATGGTGCCAACAACAGCCTCAGGGTGCGGGAACCCCCAAAGACCCGCCAGCGCCAGATACAGGGTGGCGAGAGCAGGCAGCAGGATCTGAGCAACCCACTTCAGCGTGTTGTAGGTCTGATTCGACAGCGACATAGCGCTTGTCCTTTCTTCGGTTGTCGGGAAAATGGATCGGAAGCCGGTTCACGGCGTCCATGACCTTTTCAGCAGTCCCGTTTCCGCCGAAATTGTGGTAGGGCTGGTACAGATACTTCTGCAAGTCCTCGAACTCGTCAATGGTGATGTAGCCGCGGGACAGATATGCGGTCCCTAGGGCTACAATCTGATTATGGGCTAGGCCCAGCATCAACTGCGTCTTGGCGTCATACCTCTCGGCACGGTTCTGGAAATACGCCCATAGACCAGTACTGGTGAGAACCGAGCCGAATACGGTGATCACCATCTCCACAGTGTGAGACATTCAGCCTCCGATAGAAAATATTGGTCGAACTCCGTACTTGTCGGTCCCCTCGCCCCAAGTGATTCGACGCTGATCGCCATAGTACAGCGCAAATCGGGTCTTGGTGATCTGATCCCGGAGCCAGAAGGTCTCGGCCGGGTTCGGAACGGGATTGCCGACGCGGAAATATGAGAACTGCCGAGGGACCTGCGTGACAGTGTTGTCGTCGCCGTTGACGCGGTTGTGCAGGATGGACGAACCGAACATCTCGAACTCGGACGGGATAGTGACCTGCGGAAACTCCCATCTCCAGTCCGTCTCAACGCGCTCCCAGGAGTTTCCGGTGTTCACATACCCGTGCGGCTCGTGAACAGGGATCGTCCGGAAGTTCGAGCTGTCGAAGACCTGGAGAGCCGAAGCGAAGCGATTCATGCCGTTGGCGTAATCGTTTCGCATCTTGGTGCCGTTCCAGCCACCATTAAACCAACCGGGACCGCCGATATTGTCAATTCCGAGATTACGGTCACTCGTGACTGTAATACGGTGCTGGCCTTCGCCGTACATGTAGTCCAGTGTCCGGTCGAAGTCAACGATGATCCACTTGCAGGAGTTCTCGTTGTACTGCCAGTAGTCGCCCAGCCACAGGTTCTCAAATGTCCCATTCTGAATGGCAGTCTTCTGGGCGGGCGTGATGGTCGGGCCCAGGTTTTTGCCACGAGTAATGACTCGCTTGAGATTCGGGTCGTTGTTGAAGGCGTTAAGGAAGTCGTCCTTGTTCCTCAGAGTGATCTGCTGTGGCTGCATGACGCTCTGAGCCCACTGGGCGTACTGGAAGCCAGTATGGCCACGACAGTCGGTGATCTCGAAGATCTCGTTCGTCTTGGCGCCCCTGGGCACCCTGATATAGGCGAGGAGGACCTCGAAGTTCTCGGACGACTGGGTCGGCTGAGGAACACTACCGCCAACTACGCCCTGCACAAAACGGAGACCGCCGATGCGGACGTCGGCTGCCTTGTTTACCCTTAGGAATATGGCATCATAGCGGTCTCCGTCCGTAGGGCCCTCATTGACGGAGAAGAGCTTGTTCGCGTCGTTCTCGATCCAGTGTCCCTTGATCCAGGCGCGGCCAGACTGGACGATGATCTCCCGCCCGGCGCCCTTGATAACCTGGTACCCTCGACCCCAGTTCTGGAAGATACCGTCCGAGATGACTCCGTCGAACATACGGCCGAAGTCGTCAGCGGAGTACTTCCGGTCTCCATTGATAGAGACGAAGAATCCTGATTTCTCTGTCATGTGATGTTCAACCCCGGTTTCGACTTCTGAATATCGGACAAGGACTCGAACGTCGGATAGAAGACGTCGCCCTCCGCGTCCGAGGATGTTCGGATGTACTCAGTCACCCGAGCGATGTCTTGCTGCCCGAACTCATTCTGGATCTGCACGAAATCGCCCAGGAAGAAGTCCTCGTTGTAAACGTACATGGACTGCTGAGCAGCCTCACCCGAGAACATCTCGATGGGCATGTGACGCCACAGCTCAGTGTTGCACTGCTCATGGATCTGGCGATGAATGGAATTTGGGTCAACTGTAGCAACGCCCTTTTGCCCGGTTGCGGACTGCATGTATCCGTTGGTGTGCTCGATTGACGGGTTCTGGAAATAACCTTCTCGCAGGCCGAGACCCTTGGTGCCGACGGTAACAGAGTTGTTCTGCATAGCGGAGTCAGTATTCTGATCCAGGTACTCCTTTTCGGCGCCGTTAAGGCCGAGCACCAGATTCATAGGGACCGTGAATTTGACGGCCCCCGAGAATATCTTGGTGCGGGTTCCCACCTTCGATTTGAGGTATGTCGCCTTGGACAGGTTGTCGTAGTTCGGTGAGAATACCACAGGGGGACGCTCTCCCTGATTGAATGTCCGATTGACACCGTTGTAGCTGTAGCCGTACCAGTAATAGGGGTCGTCCCCGTTGTACTCGATGGCCCATCCGGACATCGTCAAATCGGTAAGGTTCTGAACGATCTTATACCAGGACCCCTCCATTGAGTACGGATCCTTGGCGTAATCGGGGTGGTTTGTCCAGTCGTGGGAGTAATTCATCGGACGAACGTCCCCGGTGCCGCTCACCTGAATATTGCCGATGTCCAACGACGAAACCGGGCGCCCCTTGCGAATCCCATCGGGCAGTTCCTCGACCGAGTACCAACCGAAACCTTTGACATGACGCTCGTGCGACGTGTCAAGAAACCCCCGTTGCTTGAACAGCAAGTTGGTGTAGTCCTTGATGACGTCCTTAACCTTGCCGCGGGTTCGTTCGTGCTTACATAGAAGCGTTCCCTCCCACATCGGATAAGGATGCATGACCCGTCGGTCCAATATGGACTCGAGGCTGCGTCCACTGATCGTCAGCATTGACTGCTTGTGATACTCCGTGTTGAGCTCGATCTGCTCGATAATCATGAGCTTGTTCGTGCCCTTGGTGTACAGATAGTAGTCCAGCTGATAGGTCTTCAGGTTCTCAAGGGTTCCCGGAACCGTGAGCTTGAAGTCTCCGAAACCGTGGAACCTCTCGGTCCAGATGATGGACTTGTAGTCCTCGCAGATATGCTGGAGAACCATGGATTCATCAAACACAGCAAGATACATGTCACACCCCCTGGTAGAGAACGTCAGTTTCGAAATACACGTCCGTGAGAGTCGGATCATTCATGGCGATCTGGAACTCGTTGACTCCGGGTCTCAACTTGAGCCAGTCCGAGTTACGGTCCAGCGCTGCCAGGAATTTCCACTTGCCACCGCCCCGGGTTCGGGTGATGGTCTTATGCCCCACCCTGGAATTGACAGTGACGACGTCGCCGCCCACGATAGGGTCGACCTTGTAGTACGTCTTGTCGAGAAATGCCCCGGTGAGCTTGAACTTGTCGCCGGAGAACGCCTCGGTCACGGTGATCGGGAGCTTGGCCCCGGGACGGAACGTGAAGACCATGGTAAATCCGGTCTCAACCTCGCCCTGGTAGTCGATCACGGCCGACAATACGCCGCGGTCCTTGCTGAACTCCAGCGACGGGGTCGGCTGGTCCATGAAGTCAAACTCGAAAGACGGGATATCCCTGGACCATTCGAGGTTCTGGGTGATTCGAGTGTCCGCATCATGCCAGTAGGCATCCGGACACAGGATGGAGATGTTAATCTCCTCGTCCTTCGAGAATATGTCCGCCTCCACGGACTCGACATACCCCTCGGTCTTGACCCTGCGCTTGTCGGTGTTGATATACACGGACATGAGCTGCTTGATCTGGAACCAGGAGTATATGGCCTGCCTTGTGGTCTCAATGTCAGGCATGGGCAACGGCGCGAGTTTGATCTTGAGGTTCCTCATTCCCGCCCTCGCGCCGTTGAATATAGCCACATCGGTAAGAGCCAGCTCAGTCGTATTGATCGAGGCCTTCGTAGCCGACAGGCCGTCAACGGATTTGACAGCCACGCCAGTCCCCCAAGGATCCCTCAGGGGCAGAACAACGCGTTGCTGTCGGTACGTAACGAACTCGATTGACTCGATCATAGCTCGTACATGGCTCCCTTCAACTGCTCGATCTGGTTGTGAGTCTGGCGGTAGATCTCCGCCTCAGACAACGCCCTCGGCGAGTTGTTGTACTGGTTGAACACGAGGCTTGTGCCCTGGTTGTACGTCGCACTGGCGTTGTCGCCGTCCGACTGCGCAGGAGTACTCCTAACGGCTCGTCCAGCGAGCTGGGCGGTTGCTGTTGACGTGAGAGTGCCGCTGATTTCCTCCTGGGGGAAGAGTTCATCGAGATGATTTGCCTGATCCTCGACCTGCGAGAGGTCTAGAACCGGCTTGATCGTCGGATCGGCGTTCTCTCCGAATGCGTTGTTCCAAATATCCTTCGCGTTACCGAAGCCCTTGGAGAACGCGTCAACAGTATCCGTGGCCATGGTACTTGCCGCCGCGATGCCCTGCTCAGTGTTCTCGGTGATACCGTTTGCGAGACCCTGCATCATGAAATCGCCGATCTCGTACATCACTCTCGAAGGGGAGTGGATGCCGAATGCTTCCTTGGTCTTCCGGACAATTGTGTTGCCCGCATTCCTTACCGCGTTACCGACAGCGTGGAGCTTGTCCATGATCGCATTCCTGAGACCCTCGATCATCCGACGCCCCGCGTCTTTCATCCCCGAGACTCCCGTGCTCACGAGAGTCGTGATACCGTTCATGATACCGTTCTTGATGGCCGTGATGAGACGCATGCCCGCATCAGCCATAGCGGCGGAGTTGTTCTCGATCGCGTCCGCAAGTCCGTTTACGAACTTGATGATGGTCTTGAACGCCGCATCGGTGATTCTGGGCATCTCGTCGCCGATACTGGTAATGAACGCCACGATACAGTCCGTAGCCTTCGTTCCGATCTCTGGGATCTTCTGACTCAGACCATCCAAGAAGGATGTGAGCATATCAGAGCCCTTCTCGACCAACTGCGGCATGTTCTCGGTAAGAGCATCCGTCAAGGTGATGATCAAGAATATGGCACAGTCGATGATCTCCTGAGCGCTGTCATACACGACCTGAATGATCGCATGAATGATCGTGAGCATGAGCTCGACGAATGTCGGGATAGACTCGATCATGGCCTGAGCGGCGGACGTCAGAACAACCTTGATGTATTCGACAATGGTGTCCTGGTTGTCGACGAAGACCTGCATGAAGTTGATGAAGGCCTCGCCCATAGCCGTACCCATCTCGGGCATCCGCTCGATGAATCCGTCAACGGCTTCGAGGAAAGTCTGGACACCCTCGGATCCCGAGGTAGACAGCTCTGCAATGGCCTCGACCAGATGGGCGATACCGTCGGTTGCCAGACCGACCCCCATGCCAATCATCAGGACTGCACCGCCTAGCGCAAGCAGACCGACTGCCGCGAAGTCGGCAACCGCGCCGATTGCTACCAGAGAACCCAGTGCTAGGGCCATAATAGCGATGCCCTTGCCGGCCGTACCCCAATCCATTTCCCCTAGCATCCTCAGTACAGGAGCCAGGAGGGCGAGAGCAGTCACGGTCAGAAATAGCCCAGCCGCACCAGCAAGACTTCCGCCCCCGATGGTGCTGATTGCCGCAAGAATGCCCAGGGCCACCGACATCATGGTCAGACCCTTGATGTAGTCGCCCCACGGCATGGTGGCGAAGTCCTCGATATCGTGTGCAATGAGTTTGAGTGTCAACGCTAGGACAAGCATTGCCAGAGCCCCGACCAGGGACTTGCCGCCCCCGACTTGGTCGAGCCTTTGGACCGTGAAGGTCAAAGATGCCAGGCAAGCATCCATGGCGAGGACTCCCTTGATCGTGTCGCCCCATGAAAGTTCACCGATCTCGGTCAGGACCTTCGCAATCTGGCGCATGGTGAATGCTAGCGCTAGGAATGCAAACGCCGAGGCCTTCTTAACCTTGATGGTCCCCATCTGCGACATCATGGTCATCATCTTCATGATAAGACCAAGCGCAATAACACCCTGAGCCAGGTCGGACAGGCTCATCTCGCCGAGCGGTTTGACCGCATTGGCGAGTAGGAGAACGCCGACGCCCAGCGGAATCGCCGTGAGAGCGAATGCCAGGATATCCTTGTTCTTCTTGGTGGTCGTATCGGCCATCATCAACATCATCTGTATGACCGCGTAGAGACCGAGAGTTCCCTTGAGGATGTCGTCCCAGTCCATGGAGCCGATGAGGTTCAGAGCCTTGCCCAGAATAAGCGCGACTCCGGCCAGTACGACCAGCGCCAGCATTCGCTTAGCGAGGCCCTTCGTGTCCTTGCCTTCGCCGGAGCTGGTCAGCTCGTCCTCTGCCTTCTTGAGCATGTTGAACATGAAGTACAGAGCAGCGCCAGCAGCCGCGATCTTACCCGCCGGGACCTGAGCGACGACCCAGAGCGCAGCGGCCAGAACGAGAACAGCACCGGCGAGAATAAGGATAGTGGTAGCCTTGACCTGCTTGGTCGTGGCATCCATCGAGTCCTTGAACCCGTCAATAACGTCCTTGACACTGCCGAGGATTCCGGCGAAGTTAGATCCAGCTTCACCAAACTCCTTGAGGACATTGATAACCTTGCGGGCCATGACGACGAATGTAGCCAGGGCTCCAGCCTTGAGGATGCTGTCAAATATACCCTTGTAGTCACCCTTGTCGGCCATGTTCTTGAGCTCGGCGAACGCGCCCTTGAACGGTTCGAAGATGGCCTTCGCGGCGATGAGGGCGTACTTACCGACGGTGCCCAGAGCCTTGACAACCCCGTGGATAACCTCCACGAAGTTCCTCCACCCAGACGCAGCCTTGTCCTTGAGCTCAAGGTTGGAAATGAAGTCCTTAGTGGTATTCCAGCCGTACTTGACCGACTCGGCATACTCGCCCATGAGCGTCTTGAGGTCGCTGAACGCCTTCTTGAACGGCTCGACGTCAAAGTGGAAGTTCAGAGTTGCCAGGTTCTTGACGACGCCCCAGATGCCGGATCCGAAGGACTTGAGAATGCCGCCGATGGACGACAACCAAGCGATATCGGGCCCGTTCTCCATGGCCTCGGCCCACTGGCGGAACTTGGTGGACACCTCGACGTAGATCGCGGCCAGTTTCTCCATCTTGGGAGTCAGCCAGTTGGTGACGACGATGGCCTGCTTGTTGATGCACTCGGTCAGCCAGTTGATGAAGCTGGTGAGCTTATCGATCGCCGGAATAAGATGGTCGGCCAGGTGCTGCCCCCAGAAGTAAGACTTCTGATAGGCTTTCTCGAACAGGTCGACGATCTTGTTCTTGAGCTTGGTGAACTTAGATTCGTTCTCCTCGGCCGTCTCACCGGCTTCCTCGGTAGAGTCACTGACGATACCGAGCGACTGACCGACCTCCTGGGCGCCCTCCTTTAGCTGCTTGAATGGACCAACGATGGCCTCCTTGATCCCGGAGCCCGCGTTCTTCAGAGCCTCCCACAGATTGTCCCAGGCCTCCTTGAGGCGCGTAAGGCTGGGCGTGATCTCATCATGGAACCCCTCAGAGAAGTTGCCCCAGATGCGCTTGAGCCCCTTGCCCGTCCAGATGATGGCCTTGATGACGTTCTCGGCGACATTCAGGCTGTCGTACCACTCCTGAATGGCCACCACGTGATCCCTGAGCTGCCAGGACCAGTCTGCGGTGTGGCCACGTAGGTTGGAAATGATGGCTCCCAGCCCCTTGAGAGCTCCGCCGGCGATCCATCCGATCACCTTGGCGAAGTCGGTGAGGACCATGACGCCTATTTTGACGATCCGGAAGAACGCCTCGAAGTACATGCCGATCGACTCGACAGTGGTCTCGCTGGGGACCAACTTGGCCATGAAGTTCGAGAACGCCTCGGACATCCGGTAGAGACCCTCGGCGGACGGGCCACTGAAGACCGCTGAGAACGCCTGACCGATGCGCTGGAGCGGATCCCACATGGCGTGGAACATGGAGGCGAGGCCCTCAAGGATTCTCTCCCTACCGCCGAGGTCGGCCCAGCCCTGGAGGAGGGCGTTCCTGGCGTTGCCCATCTGGCTGATGATACCGCTCGGGCCAGTAAGGAACACGCCGACCTGGGACCACAGGGCCTTGGCCTGCTCGAAGTCGCCGAAGATGATTCGGAACGACTGAGCCCAGGACGAACCGAGCTCCTCACCAATAACGCCCATCAACTGTGAGAACGTCTTGATGTCCTGAGCCGCAGACATACCAGTCTTGGCCAGTTCCTGGATCTGAGCGATCTGCTCCTCAGTGTAACCCATGGAAGCAAGCTGCTCGTCGGTGTACTCGCCGGCCATCTGCTTCAGGGTCTCCATCATGATCTCCTGGGTCAGCCACCCCTCCTGGAGGGAGAGCCTGAACGACCCGTTCTTTTGGATCATGGCGTCGACGCTCTTGCCGTGGATCCTAGCGGTCTGGATCAGCTGGTCCTGGAACTGCTTGGTGGCAATACCGGCGTTCTCCAGAGACATCCAGTCCTGAAGCTTCACCGTTCCCGCGGCCATGGCCTGCGAAAGCTGGTACATGGCCCTCGATGTGGACTCGGAGTTGGCACCGGCGACGGCCGCCCAGTTAGCTAGACCCTTAATCGACGCTACAGAGTCGTCCAACCCGATACCGGCAGCGGTAAACTTACCGATGTTGGACGTCATCTCACCGAAGTTATAGATGGTCTGGTCCGCGTAGGTGTTCAGCTGGTCCAAGGCCGCGTTCACGGTCTGGATCGTCTCGCCCTTCTGAGCAGTGTTGGCGAGAATGGTCTGGACGGAGTTGAGCTGAAGCTCGTACTCCTTCATACCGTCGATAAGAGGCTGAACGGTGAAGCTCGAGAGCATCGAGGAGCCGACTTCTGCGATCTTCCCGCCAATACTAGCAAGGGCGCCGAACGCGATCGACTGGAGAGCCGAGAATTTGCTCGTGGTCTCGGCGATACCCGCCTGGGCCTCCGAGAAATTAAGGTTCTTAGCGGCATTAGAGACCTGGTTGATCCCCTCGACACCGCCCTTGAATGCCAATCCCTCCTCGAGCTTCTTGACTCCGTTGAGGGAGTCCTGAACCCCGTTCATGAACTGGCCGTTGTTGAACTTGAGAGCGACTACCCGCTCCTCGATTGACGCCACTAGCCTCTCACCGCACTTTCAAGCTGCTTGACGATGCTGTCGAATATAGGCCTGAGCGCCGGATTTATATAATCCACGCCCTGGACATAGCCACCGGTCCTGGTACCATGCCCGTACTGCAATATGACTGCGATCGGGACACCCTCCTCCACATGAGAGTTGTACCAGACCAGCGAGACCCGCCTAGCGCTCCGCTTTATCTCGTAGGACCAGCAGGACGCGGTGTACCCGGACCTGACCGGGGTAGCGGCGGCTAGTGCAGCCACCCCGGCCTGTCCGCAGTCGTCGAGGAAATCGAAGAAGCGGCCCTCTTTGAGTCTCTCGAGCCACTTCCCCGTGTCCATCCTTGAATCCATCTCCAGCGTGAACGCTGGACTCATGCTGCCCTCTCAACGACTGCTGCAATATCAGACACAATGGAGCCCGAGGCCCCTAGGGACCACGCAGTCTGGAGCTGACTGGCGTTGGCGGGAATATGCGCGACCGTTGGGAGACCTGAGGCCTTCAGGGAATCCCATGTGGTCTTCGGAGCAGTGAACTCCATGGATAGAATATCACAGATTTTTCCTGAGAGAAAGTCCGGATACCTTGCCTGGCCGATGTTCGAGTTGTAAGCGTACCCCCAGGTCTTGAAGCCGCGCACTCGTACCGCGTCGAACATCCACTTGGAATCCCAATATGCCTTGATGATGATGCTCTGCTCCATACCCTTAAGCATGTCGCAGACTTCCGCAAACTGGGTCATCGGATACTTGGGATCAACCACGAGGACATGACTCGTGCCGTACGTCTCAACCAGCCAGTCGAGCCTTGCTGGCATGTACTGGGTCTTCGACGCTGCTGCGGTGATCTCGGCCCAGCTGTACTCCACGGCCTTCTTGGTCAGAGTTGGAACAAGACGCGCCAAACCCTCGTCGTGGCAACCGAACCAGACGCCATCAGTGCTTCGGGCCACCGAGATTTCAAGCGCGTGCGCATGGTAGTCAACGGCCTGAGTGTAGGCGACCTCGGTATGCTCGGGCCAAGACAGGGATCCCCCCCGATGCGCCACGATGAAGTGCGGCGTATTGATCAGATCCGTAACTGTCTTGGCGCCCTCCGGAATTGCGCGCATCGAGTCGGTTGGCGTCTCCCGTGCACCATCCCATACGGCGACGCGGACCTTGGAGCCATCGGCGAGAGTAGGATCAAGCGAGCCGGTCGGCGCCTGAAGTTTAACGTCGACGCCGAAAAGGGATTTCACGCCAGGAGCGCTCGGCGGAGCGTACGCCGACTGAGCGTACCCGATAACAATTGACGACCATGGCGCGTCGGTTGCCTTGCCCCAGGCGCCGTTGGTCAACGCCTCGACATTACCCGGGAATGTTGCCAGCGGATTGGTTGCCGCGTCATGCTGCACGAATCCTGTGACCTGAGGAAATGGTCCGTTCTTCCAGTCGTCGGCGTTACTCGCAGGTAAACGAGGCGCCAGGCTCTTGACCTGGGCCCCGTCGAATACCGCGAGCGCCGCAACGTGCCTTCCTGGATGATTGCCCCCGGGCTTCCACACCACGTTCTGCGTGTCGGCAGGATTGGCAACCATTTTGACAGCCACGGTGCATGACCGGATGTTCTCGCTGGTGGCGTGCTTACCCGTCCACCCCGCAGGCGTGCAGTCCTGCATGTTGCTGATTTGGCCGCCCACTACGAGCAGCGCCCAGTCTCCAGCAGCCGACGGAACGCTGAGCTTCTCGTCCGGGTTCTTAGAGACTGTGATACCCTTCATGTGGGAAGCCATAATCAGGCCTTTCGTACGATAACCGTGTTCGGGGGGGTGCCGGCGGGCACCTGCTCCTCACGACCGAGGATCAGGACGTTCCCGTTACCGCCGCCTCCACCAGCTGGACGGTTAGTCTTGATGGTGACGTCAACGACGTTATCCTCGCTCAGAGCTACCGTCTTGGTGGCGGGCCAGCCCTGGTCGTCCAGGAAGAGACGAGCGCCAGTACTGCGGAAGAACCACACCAGGCCGTCGATCTTGCCGTTCTCCCCGGCAGTATCGACATAGGTGGGCCCATCGTCAGGGTCAACGGTCAGCGTGGCGAACGGCGGGATGCTTCCCTTGATGTGACAGTAAGGCACGGCG
>ERZ773010.216-NODE-216-length-43778-cov-10.349953_pt1 | contig 43778 bp, 39 predicted proteins | sample MGYA00580842_ERZ773010 | MGnify/ENA primary metagenome ERZ773010 (study PRJEB29015, sample SAMEA2737982) | human oral metagenome | biome: human oral; feature: human-associated habitat; material: dental | place: China | collected 2107 ... | reverse complement strand
AATATTTTTATATATAATTAATAGAGGCAATATTACATATTTTAATACAAATAAGCAAGTACAGGTTTAAAAAAAGAAGAGAGAAAGTGTGGTAGGGGAATAAGAAGAAAATTAAGAGCATTGTAAAATAAAAAGGGGATATGCTTTACTGCCATCCCCCTATTCTTACTAAGCTGCCGAGTATTACCATTAGTACCCCAATAAGGGTTACACAGATGATATGCACTGCCATTTCGGGTAACTTGTTGAGCTGTCCTTTGCGCAGTTTGGGCAATACTCTTGTTTGTGCCGAAATAGCAAAGCATACAGTGGTGAGCAAGAAAGTGAGTTTCAGTGATACCACGCGCTCAATAGGGGTGGCGAATGAAAACCAAGAACTGAAGCCAGCGTTGTAGTCGTAAGCCATTAGGATCCCCGTGATGATTAACACGGCTAATGAGGGCATACCGATAGGCTCGTAAGTCTTTTCGAAATTGCCTATATAGCTGAAATCTTTGCGTTTGAGGGCTTTTGGCAAATAGCCAATAGCCAATACTAAGTGTCCGCCTACCCAAATGGTGGCAGCAATGAGGTGCAGAACGAGGAGAATGTGATGTGTGTACATAGGTCAGGGGTCAGGGGTCAGGGGTTGCGCTTCCTATTTCCTAAATTCTAATTTCTAAATTCTAATTTCTAATTCCTATTTATTATTAAAGGTGTTCATTGTAATATTAAGCCCTGCTAAGCCATAGGAAATTACGGCTTCAGCGCATTTTTCTAAGCGTTCGGGGAGGAGGTTTTGCTCTTCGGGAGTCCACTCGCCGAGTACATAGTCTATTTGCTTACCTGACTCAAAATTGCTGCTAATCCCAAAACGCAAACGCGCGTATTGCTGGGTATTGAGCTGGGCTTGAATATCTTTAAGTCCGTTGTGACCGCCATCACTTCCTTTGCCTTTGATGCGGATAGTGCCAAACGGAATATTCAAATCATCGGTGATGACTAAGAGATTTTCTAACGGAATGTTCTCTTTTTCCATCCAATAGCGCACCGCTTTACCGCTGAGGTTCATATAAGTAGAAGGTTTTAGCAGTATGAAAGTGCGTCCTTTTACTTTTATTTCTGTCAGGTCGCCTAATTTTTGAGTGCTGAAGGTAGCATTGTGTATTTTGGCTAAGGTATCAGCTACCATAAAACCGATATTGTGGCGTGTATTTGCATATTCAGCACCTATATTGCCTAAACAGGCGATTAAGTATTTTTTCATAGAACGGATAGTTACAAGTTATTTGTTTTGATGTAATCTATGATTTGTTGAGTGAGGTGAATGTGGTCACTGCCTCTCACTCCGTGGGCGTGCATTGGGTAGATAAAAGTATCTATAAATTTATTTTTCTTGATAGCATCGCGGGTGATAGTCATCAGGTGTTGAGGGACAACTACATCGTCTATACTACCGTGAATGAACAACAACGGACGATTGAGGTTATCGAGGTATTTACCTACTCGGCTGTTCTCATAACCTTCGGGGTTTTCTTTTGGGGTATCCATATAGCGTTCGCCATACATTACCTCGTAGTATTTCCAATCGGTTACAGCCCCTCCAGCTACAGCGGTGGTAAACACATCGGGGTGGCGGGTGAGCAGGCTCGAAGCCATAAATCCTCCGAAGCTCCAACCGTGTACAGCTATACGATTTCCATCGACATAAGGCAAACTCTTGAGGTATTCTACCCCTTTGAGTTGGTCTTTTATTTCAGTTTCTCCTAAATGGCGGTGGATAACACTCTCGAAAGCAAATCCTCGGTTTTCACTGCCGCGATTGTCCAAAGTAAAAACGATATACTGTTCGTTCTCTACGAATGAATGTAACCACAAATAAGTATCGGCTAACCATTCGTTTTTCACTTGTTGAGCGTGAGGACCTCCATATACGTAAATAAGTATGGGGTATTTTTTGTTAGGGTCTAAAGTAGTAGGTTTGTGCAATTTGCCGTAAAGAGGCGTGCCGTCTTCAGCTTTTAGAGTAACAAACTCGGTAGTTCCTACAGCTATACCTTCCAATGGATTTTTAGCAGTGAACAAACGTTGCTTGCTGCCTTTATCGGTACTGATAAGGTCTATGTTTTGAGGGATTGTAATGCTGCTATAGCTATCTAACAGATAGTTACCACTATGGCTTAACTGTACATTATGAGAGCCTGCCTCGGGAGTAAGCGCAGTTATTTTTTTAGAGTTTTTGAGGTCTATTTTGAAGGCGTGTTGCTCACGCGGGTCGGCACCTGTACCTGTGATAAACACATATTTACCTTGCGCATCGAAGCCTAAAATATCTTGTACTACCCATTGAAAATTAGTGATTTGCTTGATGAGTTTGCCATTGGTGTTGTAGTGATACACATTGGTAAATCCGTTGCGTTCGCTCAACCACAAGAACTCATCGGCTTTGTTAGGCAAGAAAACGGCAGGTTTTTCGGGTTCAACCCATTTAGCATTGCGCTCTTCAAAAATGGTATTTACTTTTTTACCTGTGCGCGCATCGTAGCGGTTGAGAGCGAAGTGGTTTTGATCGCGATTTACTTCGGCTAACAAAATATAACGTTCATCGGGACTCCAAGCTAAATTTGTAAGGAAGTGTTCATCAGTGGTATCGATATCTAAGTACAGCACCTTTTGGTTTTGGAAGTCGTAAATCCCTACGGCAGCCTGCTCACTGGGTTGTCCTGCCATTGGATATTTTATAGATTTGAGTGTTGCAGGGGTAGTGGTGATATCTACTAAAGGATAATCGGCGACTTTGCTTTCATCTTTTTGATAGAAAGCGACATAGTTGCCTTTAGGAGAGAAGAAAATTCCTTTGTTGATACCAAATTCATTGCGGTGAATTGCTTTTCCGGCTACTATATTGGTATCGGTAAATGAGGTAATCGCTTTTTTATCACTTTCGTTGTTAGCGAAGTACAAATTGTTATTGAGTGTATAAGCCACTACTTTCGCTTGAGGGTCGTATTCAGCATTTTCACTACCCTTAGGAAGAGCAATCGTTGCCAAAACCTGCTTGCCATCACTGTTATAGCGGTAGAAGGTATTTTCGGATTTGGTTACGATTTCATTTTTGTCAATCAGCAAGATATCGCCGTTTAGTTGTTCAGCGTTTATACTTCCTACTTGCTCCCCTTTTGGGTTGAAAATAAGATAGTTTCCGTCTTTAGCATAAAGATAGACATCACTATCTTTGAACCAACGGAGGCTCTCGAGAGTTTCGGGGAATAGATAGCGGTATCCCATTGGATTAGAGGGATCTTGCACGGCATAAAACACCGATTCGGCTACTGAGAGTTTGCGGTTTTGAGCAAGAGCTGAAAGGGAAAAAAAGGTTCCTAAAAGGAAAAGTGTTATTCTTTTCATAAAATAAGATTTGTGATGTAATTATTTTTTCTTGTTTAATTCTCTCCAAATAAAAACAATTTGCACGACTACCAAAAAGGCGTTGGGCAGAATTACGGGAATACTATGGATAAAGTATCCATAAATTACAAAAAGAGCACACCCCACCAAGTTGGTAAGGCGTATGTACAAAAGGTTATCCTTAATAAGGAAGCTGAGCACTATGAAGAGTGATGCAGCATAGCCAATAATATTAACTATAGTCATTATCGTCTGCGGTTTTTAAGTCGGGTGTTGCGTCTGAACCAAAACATAGCCAATGCGCCGAGTGTAAAGGCAATGTACATATACCACTGAGTGCGATCGGGGGTATTATATAAGGCATACACTTGGTAGGCGCAATAAAAAGCGATAGCCAAATAGGCATATTCAAAAAAGATACGTGCGTTCATAATTATTCATCTTTGTCGTCGATAGCCAAAATACCAGTGGTTTTATGGGCTTTAACGGTAGAGAATTTCTTATCGAAATCCATACCTATGCCATTGGTGATGGTGCCTTTGGCTTCATCGGTAAAACTAAATTCTTTATCGGTAAAAATCCAATCTTCTTTTTGATCCCAAAAGAGTTGTTCGGTTTTTAGACGTTTGCCGTCGTAGGTAGTAAGTACTACATTGTTGCGCAGTTCTACGATATCCGAAGAAGGGTAGATGATGCCATAGCGGGCTTCGACAGTATTTTTATGTCGGGCTTGGTCGTAGAATTCTACCTTTACACCTTCAGGGAACTCAGAATAAGGCATTCGTTGGTTCGTATAATCTTTGTTGAGAGGGCTTGTAACAACGGCTACCACCTTAGTAGAATCAGTATATACGAGTTTGAAGTTATAGGCTTCACCTTGAGGGAATTTTTTTTGAATGCTGAGTTGTTGCAGGTTGCGCATATCGTTGTTACACGAAAAAAGCATTGCCATACCTGATAGTAAAGCAATACTTCTCATCATCTTTTTAAGAATATTTATTTTCATCTTTTCTTATAGACTTCTTTTCTATGACTAACCTTGACAATCTCAACAGTTACAATGTCCTCGAAAATTTTGTAAAGGATTCTATAATCACCTACTCTTATTCTATATTTATCGTCATTTGTTAGTTTTTTATAACCAAAAGGTCTTGGGTTTTCTTCAAGAGAAACTAATGCTTTAATAATAGCAGAATAGTGAGGTTCTGAGAGAGATTCAATGAATTTACTTATCTTTTTAACAACAATTACTGTGTATTTTTTTTCAGTAGATTCCATTTTCTCTTCTGTTTTTTTCTACACGTTTTAAAAAAACATCTAAAGGCTCAGTCTCTTCTCCTTCAGCTTCTTTGAAGGCTTGAATATCTTCCAAATCTTCGTACATTTCGGCTATAGCTAATAGGGCTTTGTACTCTTCAGCAGGAATCAAAGCGATAGACTTACCATTGTTATCAGTTAGAAACTGTGGTGTTTGTAGGTTTTGTAGATTAATAGTATACATAATAGAGATGTTTTTTTGAGCATAATCCGTAGAGACGATTTTGAGTATCATCTCTACGGATAAAGCTATATTTTATTACAAATAGTATTATTACAAACGTGGTACTACTACTGATTGTCCTATCCAGCATTTAAGGGTAACGGTTTTCCCTGCTAATCCAGATTCGAACACATCTACTTTAGAAGGAGCTAAAGCATCGTAACGGGCTGCTAAACTTTCCAAACCTCCTTTGCGAGCTGTTTTGGCAGCTAACCAGTATACCGCTCTTTTTTCAAATGAAGTGCTACCGCATTCGTTAGCTGAGCTTGCATAGGCGTGAGCCATAATACGGTAAGCATCAGAGTTTGAAGGGTTGTAAGTAAGCGCTTTTTGTGCATAGGCAACGGCACTTGCTTTGCTGTGTTTAGAAGCGATACGGATGAGGAGTTTAGATTTCTTAAAGTTATCAGTTTCAAGGTTTACTGCCTCGTTGTAGTATTGAATCGCTTTAGCAGAGTTGCCAGCTTTGTCGTTCATTACCCCTAAGTAATAAGCAGAGTTTGCTGATGGTTTTACTTGGTGCAATGAAGTTACAATCTTCACGAAAAGAGGGTCTTTAGTACAATCTTTATCGGACATTTTACCAGCGGCACGGCGCAACCATTCTTCGTTAGTTTTGTTAGCCTCGTAGTTCTTAGTGTAAAGAGGGATGAGGTTGTTACAATCAGCAAGCTGACCCAATTTAGCATCGATACTTTCGGCAATAGTTTCGTAGTTGTCTATGCGTTTGCGGTTAGCCTCGAGCAATTTTTTGTCTTTTTCGTTGATTGTACCAGCTTCTTCTTGGGCTAAGTACTTGTTGATCACTTCAGAAAGTTCATTTTTCTCGTCTTGGATTTTATCTGAAATGTTATCGTAAGCATCGAATACTTCTTGTAGTTCTTTTTGTCCTTTTTCGTGTAAGGCTACCAATTCAGAGAAATACAAGTATAAGGCTTTTTCGTTTTTGAAATCGTTTTTGCCCTCAGTGAAAGCTTTGTGCAAGAGGTCATAGATTTCTTGTTCAGAGCCAGTTTTCTCGTCGAACATCAAAAGAGCCTGACGGATGCGCATTTCGGTGGTGTTGAAACGCGAAGCGAAATACTTGTTGTAATCGGTGTACATTTGCAACAATTCTTTTACAAATTGTGTTTTTTCAGCACCATTGCTAGTTCTGATTTTGTCCTGCAAGATGCGTTCGCCATAAGCAAAGGTAGCATAGTGAAGGGTAGGGCATTGAGTATATACTTCTTTCCAAATAGGATACGCTTCTTTGTAGTTTTTCGCTTTAGCGTACTCGCTAAATATCGAAAGTTTCTGAGTGAGCTCAGGAGTATTGCAGTTCTGAGCTTCGGCTTGAGTTGCAAAGAAAAAACCTGCAACCATTGTAGCTAATAAAATTCTTCTTCTCATTCTTTGTTTGTTTTTATTGATACTTTGTTCGTTGGAACCACTTGTCGTTTAAAGTGAATCCTATTCTTAGGTTAAACTCATTTTCTTTTATCAAATTGGCTGTGGTAGTACCACGTTTGCCATATTCACCCACAAGGGTAATATTTGAAAAACCTTTTACGGGAAGACTTAGTCCAAAAGACGTGCCAAAATAATTGATGTTTTGTCCGTTGAGTACAATTCCAGTGTTCTCGTAGCGGAAACCTGCTCGGTAGGTAACTCTGTGCCAGTAACTTGAGAACGAATGATAGTTAGGAATCCAAAAACCTCCTACTGCGAGTTTGTAGCTATCTTTGTAACTTACATCGGTAGTGGTGAGGAAGGGATTAGAGAACTTACTATTATTAATAAAGGTATATTCTAAACCTGCGAACCATTTTTGGTGTTCACCTAATCCAAAGCCTACTTCTATTTGTGAAGGCAAGGTAAGCTTGGTATTTTTGAGTCCGGTAGCATCTAAATCAAGAGTTCTGGTTTCGCGAACCGTAAGCTGAGCGCCACTTCGTGAGGAGGCTACATAGCTGAGGGTAGAGATATTGCGTTGATTTTCAGATGAAAGGGTGCTTTGTGGCGTGTATACTAATGAAGTGTATAGGCGCAAACGGTGTTTTAGCGTTTCCTCGTAATACAAACCGATGTTTAAAGCTCCTCCAGAGAGGCGTGATTTGCTGAACTCCTGGGTGTAGAACTCGATGTTGTTCTGCTGATAGAGGTCGGTCATATCAATTGTTCCGAAATGATAGCGGAAAGAAGCACCTAAACTAAGCCCTCCATAGATTTGATAACCAGTTGATAAAAAGAACTGATTCACGTTCCCGCTACCTTCGTACTGATATACGCGGTTGGCTTTGGTGTTTTTGATTTTGTAGCCTACAGAAGAATAAGGCACCAACCCAAATGATACTCCTAATTTTTCGACTATGGGAAAACCGAGTGCAAAATAATTGAAAGAGGAAGATTGGGTGTTGAGTTTTGTGTTATTTGTAACAATATTTTTGCGTTGCATTGTAAAGCCAGCGGAAAAAGCGGTAAATTTTAGCTGAGAAAGAGCCGCAGGATTTTGAATATTCACGCGAGTACTATCGGCATAAATACCCAAACCGCCCATTGCACTTTCTTCGGCTATTCCACCAAAATTGCGTTCGCCTACGCCGTAAAACGAATAGGGAGACTCGGTTGTTTTTTGTGAAAAAGCAACGTAAGTAGTTGTAAATAAGGCGATAATAAGAGTGATTAACTTTCTATTCATCATATTGTTTAAACTGTCCATTTATAGAGTGTTGCATTTCTTTTTGGTATTCTAAAATGCTATTCAGCCCTTCGAGCAACACAAATGAGCTGGCAAATATCGGTTTTTTTATTCTTTCTTGCAAATATTTTTGATTACCTCCGGTGAGTATTACCGCTAAGTCGGCAAATTTTTCATCGTATTGTGTTATAACACCTTCTATTTCTCGCACTACATTGTTATAGACCCCTGAAAGCATACAACTCTCGGTAGTATTGCCTATAAACTGTTCGGTATCAAAATCTTGTTGTTCTAACAGAGGTAGTTTGGAGGTGAATTGATGCATTGCTTTTAGTCGCATAGCAATTCCTGGGGCAATAGCACCACCGAGGTATTCTTTTCTTTGGGTAACCACATCAAAAGTGATGCAAGTACCTGCGCTGATTACCAGTGTATTGCGATTAGGAAAAAGCCGTATCGCTCCAGCGATTAAAGCCAAACGGTCGACACCTAAGGTTTGAGGAGTAGCATATTTATTTAGAAAAGGCAAAGGCATTGTGCTTGAAGCGAAAACCACGTGGGGTATATGGTTTTTTAAAAAGCTGAAACGCGTTTCGGCACCTGTTACCACTGAGGCTATCATCACTTGTTGTACCTCATTAAAATCGATTTCTTTCAGCAATTGTTGCTGAAAATCTTCGGTGCTGTAAGCATTAAAGAATACAAGTTCTTGCTTTTTGAAAAGTGCTACTTTTACAGCAGTATTCCCCTGATCGATAATGAGGTTCATAAAAAAGATTTTATTTACTGAAGAAAACTTATATCAAAAAAAGTGCCAATTGGCAAAAAATCTTTATTTCAAAAGACGTGAGATACTTATTTTAAATCTTTTTAATAAAGGGTTTCATTTAAAGTAGTAAAAAAATGTTAAATATTATTTGCGTTTTGTTAATTATTTTGTACCTTTGCTGCGTGATTTAGAAAAATAACGAAATATAAGAAATTTGTTACTCAAGTATTATCAGAGGATAACAAACTTATAAAGAGGAATATAACATTTTTTAAAGTATAAATTCAAAAAAAGTAACATTTTATTAATTTTTCACATTATGAAGACTTGTCCGCTAACCATTCTCGTTTCACTTGCTATAGTGATGTATTTTTTGTTAGATGTATTTTTTTCCTATTCTAGGGAAACTTATTTCAATGAAGATTCTATTTCAGAAAATCTTCCTATTGCCTTTGGTTCAGTTGTAGGGATATTGGTATTAGAGCAGTTGTTTGCTAAAGAGCCTAAGGAGAAAACTCATAAAGAAGGAAGGTAAACTAACATTTTTAATAGATTTTTTGGGAGTTACGTCGTTCTTAGAAACAGATATTTAAAGTATAAGTGTTTATGGATTTCAGTGACTTATGTATTGAATTGACGTTAAACAATCAATTATTAAATGTTAATTGAAAAAGCCTTGAAAGTGATTGCACTTTCAAGGCTTTTTTGTGGTCCCAGTTGGGCTCGAACCAACGACCCTCTGATTATGAGTCAGATGCTCTAACCAGCTGAGCTATGAGACCTGTCTGTTTTTAATTAAGACGGTGCAAAAGTAGTATTTAAAAATGAATTGACCAAATTTATAGGGATTTTTTTCGAGAAAAAGGGTAAAAATAAGTGATGAAGACTTTGGCTATTTGAAGAGAATGTTTTATTTTTGCGCTGTAAAAACAATTCATTACATTGGTAAAACTGAATTATGAAAAGAGTTATTACTTCGCTATTCGTAGCTTTTATTACGCTTTCGGCGTTAGCTCAAGACCGTAAACTGACGGTTGCCGAAGCGGTTTTTCACGCGGTACAAGACCCTTCTTCTGAAATGGGATACCGCTTGCTCTCTCCTGAAACTTTGGATAATTTGCAGTGGATTGAGGGCACTGACCTGTATCTGTACAGCAAAGGTGATACGTATGAGATTTTCAACCCCAAAGGTGAAAAAGTGGGTGCTATTGGCAGTGAGCTCACAATGGGGTTTGAGTGGTTGCAAAGCTACTTGCGAAACAGCGGTTCGTTGCCTCCTATCACCTATATCGGTAAAGAGGAAATGGTTTTAAAAGTGGATAATACTTATTACCGTTACAATTACGAGCGCAAGAATGTGCTCAGTAGTATCACGCTACCCAAAGGGGCTGAAAACGCTGAATACAATCCTCTTACAAAATCGGTGGCATATACCTTAGATAATAATTTGTATTTGGCTACTGAAAAGAATGAAAAACAAGCGGTTACTGCTTTTACTGATGCGAATATTGTAGCTGGTAAATCGATTCACCGCAACGAATTTGGCATTAATAAAGGTATATTCTTTTCGCCTAAGGGCAATTATTTAGCTTTTTATCAGAAAGACGAAAGCAAGGTGGCTGATTACCCTTTGGTGGATATTACCACTACTCCTGCTACCTTAAAAGCGATTAAATACCCGATGGCAGGTCAGCCCAGCGAGCAGGCAGCAGTAGGGATTTACGATTTCCAAAGCGGGAAGGTTTCTTATTTAGACATCAATACTACCGATGAGCACTTTCTCACGAATTTGGCTTGGAGCCCTGATGAGCGATATATCCTTTTGGCTGAAATAAACAGAGCGCAGAACCACTTTGCCTTAAACCGTTACGACGCACGTACGGGTAAAAAGGTAAATACAATTTTTGAAGAGCGCAATGCTAAATGGGTAGAGCCCGAAAAGCCTGCTGTGTTCTTGCCGAACAACGCAAATGAGTTTTTATGGCTAAGCGAACGCGATGGTTTTACAAATGTATACCATTACAATGTGAATGGCAAGCTCATTAAGCAAGTTAGCAATTTCCGTTGGGTAGTGCAAGATATTTTAGGTTTCGACGCACAAGGGAAATACGTCTTTATCACCGGTACAGGTGCTGACCCACGTGAACAACATTGCTTTAAGATAGAGCTTAAAAACCCTAAAAAGGTGAGTGCTCTTACTCCCGAAGCAGGAACTCATAACGTACAGCTGAGCAGTGACGGGAAATATCTTTTGGATAGCTATAGCAGTATCAGTGTTCCACAAAATATAGACCTTGTAAATACAGATAAAGGTAGTAGACAGCGTTTGCTTACGGCTAAGAATCCGCTGGAAGGTATTGCGGTAGGCACCACTGAGTTTGTAACGCTGAAAGCCGAAGACGGTACGCCTCTTTACGGTAAATTGCACAAACCTAAAACTTTTGACCCTAACAAAAATTACCCTGTGCTGATTTATGTATATGGAGGACCACACGCCCAACAGGTGAAAAACGAATGGTTGGCAGATACTTACTTGTGGTTACACGCTTTTGTAGAAAACGAACAGTATATTGTGTTTACCTTAGACAACCGCGGTAGTGAAAACAGAGGTTTTGCTTTTGAGAGCGTAATCCACCGTCGTTTGGGAGAAATAGAGGTAAAAGACCAGCTTAAAGGGGTGGATTATTTGAAGAGTCTGCCTTATGTAGATGGCAATAGGATAGCAGTACACGGCTGGAGTTTTGGAGGATTTATGGCTTCGAGCTTGCTCACTCGTCATCCTGAAATATTCAGAACTGCTGTGGCAGGAGGGGCTGTAACCGATTGGAAGTATTACGAAGTGATGTATGGCGAGCGCTATATGGATACCCCACAAGAAAACCCAGAGGGTTACGAGAATAGCCGAGTGGGCAAATACCTCACGAACTTGAAGCGCCCACTACTATTTATTCACGGCAGTGTAGACGATGTAGTAGTACCTCAGCACCTGATGAGTATTACACGTGAGTCTATCAAGAAAAACGACTTTATAGAGTTATTTATCTACCCGATGCACGCACACGGTGTACGGGGTACTGACCATATCAATCTTACAGAAAGAATTATTGATTATGTGAAGAAACACAATCAGTAGTTATCAGAGGATAAGCGAAGGGCTGTCGGCATTGCCGACAGCCCTTCGTTGTTTTTTTATGTTCTTTAAGAGTTGGCTATAAGTCTTTCTAAAGCCATTCCTCTTGAACCTTTGATGAGTATTAGGCTGTCTTGAAAAGAAAGATTCTTAAAGACTTCTCGGAATTCCTCAAAGGTTTCATACTGCGGATAAGGCGCTTTAGTTTGTTTAAAATTCTTTCCGATGAGGTATACCCCTGCCCATTGGTGCTCTTTGAGTTTATCGACAATGCTTTGATGCTCCTGAGTAGCGTAATCGCCAAGCTCAAACATATCGCCGAGAATAAGCACTTTATTAGGGGAGCTGTTCATAGAAAGGAGATTATCGATAGCAGCAGTCATACTGCTAGGATTGGCATTATAGGCGTCGAGCAAAACAGTATTACTACCCCATTGCAATAGCTGACTGCGATTGTTTTGAGGAATATAACTCTCTATGCCCTTCTGAATAGCCTTTGTAGAGAGTTTGAAGTAACGCCCAAAAGCTACCGAAGCAGCAATATTAGTGAAGTTATAGTTTCCTACCAGATGAGAAATTGCGACAGTGGGAGCATCAGTAAAGCCCTCTATATTGGCTGGGAATCCTTCTGTGGTGGTTTGTAGGGACGAGTCAGCAAACTGTATTTTCACGGGTTGAGTGCTGAGACATTGCACAGAGACGTTCACCCCTTCGCCTACTCCAAAACTGTACACATTGTTATAGTTTTCCAAAAGTGCTTCGGTGATAGGATTATCGGCATTGGCAATAATGGTTTTATGGTGTATTTTGAGGTAATCATAGAGCTCGCCTTTGGTTTTTATCACACCTTCAAAAGAACCAAAGCCTTCTAAATGCGCTTTACCAATACTGGTAATATAGCCGTAGTCGGGTTCAGCAATAGAACATAGGAAGGCAATTTCACCTGGGTGATTGGCCCCCATCTCCACAATAGCAATATCCGTTTCTGGTTTAATTGTGAGCAAAGTGAGAGGTACTCCTATATTGTTGTTTAGGTTGCCTTGTGTAGCTACTATGTTCAGTTGTTGTGATAATACCGACTTGATAAGCTCCTTTGTGGTGGTTTTCCCATTGCTACCGGTAATACCAATAACGAGTGTTTTTAGCTTCCTGCGGTGATAAGTAGCGAGCTGTTGGAGTGTAGTGAGGACATCGTCTACCAAAAGTGTTTTATCGGCGATGTGATAAGCAGGGTCATCAATTACTGCATAGCAGGCTCCTTTGGCAAGAGCTTCTTGAGCAAAGGTGTTACCGTTAAACGAAGCTCCTTTTAAGGCAAAGTAAATACTATTAGCCGTTATATTGCGGGTATCAGTACTTACGCCTGCTGAAGTTTTATATCTTTGATAAAGCTCTTCTATCATAAACTATTAGTTCTTTTATAATGCAAAACTACAGCGTTTTTTTGAGTTAAGCAAATTGTTCTTGTTACTTTCTGTAAAAAAAGAAAAGAGCCCTCTTGAAAAGTTCAAGAAGACTCTTTGCCTATGAAATATTTTATGGTTTTTATCCTTTAGGAGTTTTATGGTTCTTTTTGGCTTTTGAACCTACACGGCTCATAGCGTTGCGGAACCCTATGTAATCAGTAGCGATGTACTGAGGTAAGAAACGACGTTGTGCTGGGTCAAGCCAATAAGCACGGTCTCTCCAAGAGCCTCCTTTGTATACGCGTACTTCGTCGTCGATAAGTGAAGTACGGTCGTTAGAAGTATCATAGCCCTTACCGCTGATATCGCTACCTGGTCTTTTAGGACGAGGAGCATTGTACATTGAGTTTGTATACTCTGAACCTTCTGCCATCAAGTCATTTTGGTTGCGATAGTTGCGTGTAGATGATTTATCGCCATCGTGATAACTGCGGTTATCGGAGTGTGTAAAGTTATAACGCAAATAGGTTTCGTTTGAGTCGATAGGAACAGTAGCAAGGTTACCTGGCAAATTACGAGCGATAATTTTACCGTTCATCAAAGTGTCATACTTCACATTCTCAGGAGTTACTACTATTTGTTTTCCGTCTTCACCAATAGCGTGTTTCATATACACGTTACCGCGGTAATAGTTGAAATCTGTTATTTCATCATCAACAATAGGACGATAAACATCGGCTACCCACTCAGCTACGTTACCTGCCATATCATACAAACCAAAGTCATTAGGTGGATAAGTTTTAACTGCTACAGTGATATCACCTTTGTCATCTGACCAACCTGCCAATCCGCCGTAGTCACCTTTACCTTGTTTAAAGTTAGCTAAAAGGTCTCCACGAGTTCTGCGTTTGGTAGAACGAGTGTATTGGCTATCCCAAGGGTATTTCTTTCTACCTTGCAATGAGTTATATTCACGAATACCACCCAAAGATTTGGCAGCATATTCCCACTCTACTTCAGAAGGCAAACGATACTCAGGCAATAAAATACCGCTAGTTTGTTTAGCATAAGTTGCTTCTCCTTCTTTATTAGTTTTCTTACCTCCCATTTCACCAGCTATCTTACCTCCGTAAGTTTGTGATGGGGCGTTTAGGTAAGTATCGGTACTAAATGTGCTAGTAGCATCTACTTGGTAACGAGCATCTTTTGCAAGATAACCATCACGTTCCAAGATTGCCTCGTTCACACGGTCAGTACGCCAAGAACTAAACTGTACTGCTTGCACCCAGTTTACCCCTACTACAGGATACTCAGCATAAGCAGGGTGACGCAAGTAATTGCTAACCATTGCTTCATTAGCACTTAGAGGGCTTCTCCATACTAAGGTATCAGGAAGGGCACCTATATATATATTTCTATATTGCTCTTCATCTGGTGGGAACACACGTTTTAACCAATCGAGGTATTCCATATACATCTTGTTGGTTACCTCTGTTTCGTCCATATAAAAAGACTGTACGTGTTGTTGGGTAGGTGTGTTATTCCAGTCGTGCATTATGTCGTCTTCCACCTGACCCATAGTGAAGGTACCTCCCTCAATGAGCACAAGACCAGGACCTGTCTCTTGGTCTTTAAAATCTGTATTGTATTGAAAACCACCTTCTTTCGCGTTGATTTTCCAACCTGTCGCACTCGATGTGTTCTTATCAGTCTTCTTGCCACAACCTGCGAGCAACAATCCTGCTAAGGCCATATAAACAGGTACTTTTAATAAATTTCTTTTCATAGTAAAAACACTTGTTAGCATAAAAATTCGGGCGCAAGATACTACTTTTTTTTAATGTAGTATCATCTTTTCTCAATTTTAACTATATATTAATATTCTATTTTTTGTGTATTTTTTATATATGTTTGATTTATAGTTTTATACACTCTCTTCTCTCCTTCTCTTGTTTCTCATATTTCCTCTTCTCCCACCCTATTTTTTAACAATTCTTTAAGTATTTTGTTTATAACATTTGGTTCTTATCAGCTAAAAAAACCAATAACAACGACAAAAAGAACGCTATAATAGGTGCTATCATCCACATCGCAAAGAATCGCTTTACTTGAGTCTTGCGAAAAATATTCTTATGTCCCATCTTCGCTACGCCTATTCCTAAGATAGCTGCTACATTCACTTGTACCAATGAGGTGGGTATTCCTTTTACAACCGAAGCCAGCAACAACAAGCTCCCCGATATAAATGCGATAATCACCGCTTCAAACTTCCCAAAAAGTATTATTTCCTTTCCTGTATTCTTCAGTATCTTATGTCCAAAAAGCGAAGCGCCAATGCCAAAACACGGTGCTACCACCAAGGTAGCCAACATCAAAATAACAATATGGTCGCTCTCTCGAATGTGTAGCTCATTAATCGTCATTGTATACAAAGGTCCCGTCGCATTAGCTACGTTGTTAGAGCCTATCGCAAACGATACATACAAAGCCATTATCACCAACGCCACATCCCAAATATGCTTCTTGTTCTCATTCTGCGCCCGCTGTATCGTAAGCCCTCGCCTGCGCATCGGCTGGTAAATGTATTTCCCTGCAAAATAACTCAGAAAATAAGCAATCACAGGCAATATAAACCACGCAGGTATAATCTCCATAAATAGCCTATTCGTGTCTAACTTCTCAAAATACAACGCTGGTGCCGCTAAGGCTAATACTGCTGCCTGACTGGTAGACTGCGGTATCCCGGAGATGTTCGAAATAAGCATCGTTACCGCTATCGAAAATAAGGCTATCGATACCACCGTAAAATCCAAATACTCCGAGGGTAATATGCCACTCCCCATTGTACCTGCCGTTTTCTTCCCTGCCAAAAACGCCCCTACAAACACCATTATCCCAAATAACCCCGGGATAACAGTCTTTCTAATCACATTAGCGCCATAGCTTGCCGAGAATGCAGGAGCGGTACCACTACCTCCCATCGTAATGGCTACTGCCATTGCAATGAGAAACGGAATAAGTAATTGGCTGTATATGGGTGTCATTCTCTATATCAGTTTTTCTCCGCAAAAGTATAAAATCTTTTTTAAATAACAATATTTTTTCTGCAAAAAAAAAGCCCGATATTACTATCGGACTTTTCCATTAACCAACCAAAACTTTAAATTATGAAAACTATTATTTGAAGTTTTACAATGAGCTACCACCCTCATTGCGTCGGCAAAGGTACGGCGTTTTTTTTAACTACCAAAATAATTCCAGAGTTTAACAAAACTTTAACGCATCTATAATGTCTTTATTACTGATTATCAGTGTTTATTGTCTTGCTTTTATTTCTTCTCCAATTTATTTATCTCCGCAAGTTCTGCCTCTGTAAGTTTCTTAAATGTATACTCATACGTTCCTTGATTATCGTCATCATCTTTTTCTATAAATGAAATAACAAGCCTATTTCCTCTTACAAAAAAGTTCTCAGGAGTATCGTCTTTTTTAATAATCGTACCATTAGAAGCAGTATAAGGCACCGCTCTGCCTTTTTCAAACTCGCAACGATTAGTATTACTATTGAAGCCAAAGTCATAATTAGTTACTGTATTGGCGGTATAAATATCTACTTGTTTATCTTCACAGGGTTCTTTTTCGATAGGTTGTCCATTAAAGGTAGCTTTTTCTATCTGCCACGCCCCTATGAGTGCTTTGGGGTCGGTAGTTTTTTCAGGAGCTTTATACTCCATCGCTCTAAGGGCTGTCAATTCTTTTTCGGTGATTTTCTTATAGGTATATGAAAAAGAACGCATTTTTCCTTGTTCATCTAATCCAGTCCCCTCTATTACAAGTTTAGTTTCAGTCACAGTAAAAGTAACTGTCTTACCTTCAAGTGTAATAGTTGTCCCCGATATAGTATAGGGTTTTATTTCTTGTTTTTTATAGGTACAATTATATTCATCATACTTTTCAAAGATAAGCTCTTCTACTGTGCTTTCAGTAAAAATAACAGTATTTTTTAAAGAGCACTCCGAAAGCTCTAACTTCTCACCATCAAGAGTTGCCGATTCGTTTTGCCACGCTCCTATCAGTTGCTTTTTGTAATCAGGAGCTTTATACTCCATCGCTCTAAGCGTTGCCAATTCTTTTTCGGTAATTCTTTTATAGGTAGTGGTAGAAGGCTTTTCGTTTCCTTGTACATCTGTATAGACTCCCTCTATCACAAGTTTACCCTCAGTAATGGTAAAAGTGGTAGTACCATCTTTGGTTGTAAAGGTGTTCCCCGAAAGAGTGTAAGCCAAAGGGTCTTGTTTCTCATAGGAGCAATTACCATTTCTTTTCTTAAACGAAAGAAGTTCGATTGTCTTTTCAGTAAAAACAATCGTTTCTTTTAGTCTACATTCTGAAACCGAAGACGGTTTTCCGTCTATGGTAGACGATTCCATTTGCCACGCTCCTATCAGTTCGACAGTCTTCTGTGGCGGCTCAGGTGTTTTATCATCTTTGCTTCCGCAAGACGAAATCATTGTGGCAAGGGCAACAAATGCCCCAAATAAAAATTTCTTCATATGTGTTAGTATTTTTAGTTTGAGGGCGCAAAACTATAAAATTAATTTATCTTCACCAAAAAATCATCATAATACCCCACCTCCAAGCCCCTCCCAACCTCTCCAAAACCTTTTACAACCCTCTATTAGTCACCACACTTCCACTTTTCCGTCGCTACATTCCCCCTTTGAAGGTAGCCAGCGACAGCTGGGTATGTGTAAAGGGAGAGGTTTGTCACCTTTCCCAGCTTGTCCCCCTTCGGGGGTTCGGGGGCTTACCGAATAAATGACTCGTCACAGTTCCCCCTCTTCGAGTGGACTAGGGGGAGGTTTCCTCCGCTTTTCCGTCCCAACATTCTCCCTCTCCTTGGGAGAGGGACGGGGTGAGGATTCCTTTTCTTTCGCCTCGAAACCCTGATTTTAACATTTTTTGTGTCGCTGTATCATACTATAAGCCAATCATTTATATACCCTTCCTATACCAATCGTCCAAGATTCGTATAAGCTTCCTATAAGCTCTCTATAAGCTAACCCCACCCTCCTTATACCCTTTTTTCACCAAAATATCTCCCAACCTCCTTTTGGAAATCTCCGTTTCCTTCCGAATTCTCCTAACAGTCCCAACACATCGCTTTTTCATCTCAAACTGACAATACCCCCCGCTGTTTTACAAGGCGTAGCCTTGATTTTGTTTAAATTTTGTTTGATTTCTGAGGCACAGCCTCATTCTTCTAACTCAACCTCACACCCCATTTTCTCATTTACCAATTCTCTCATTCTCTAATTTCCTCATTTCCTCTGTCTGTCGCTTTTACGTCGCAATTCCTAGTGCCTAAGGCCTATGTCCTAAGGCCTCACATCTAAAAACCTAAAATAATTTTGTCAATTCAATAAAAGATTGTAATTTTGCTTGTCTAAAAATATATTTTGATAATACAAACGCTTATATGACCATTACCTTAGCCTCACTGAAAATAGGACAAACCGCTGTCATTACCGGATTTATTCCTGAATGCCGACAAGAAGTAAGGCAACGTTTGCTCGACTTAGGTTTCGTACGCGGGTCAAAAATCAAGATAGAAAACGTCAGCCCCCTATCCGACCCCGTTGCGTATAGCATTCACAACACCCAAATCGCCCTCCGCAAAACCGATGCCCTCTGTGTACTGATTCAGGTGGCAGGAGATAGAGGTTAGGTGTCAGATGTGCTACACTTTACCAAAGTTTTTGCCTGTGTGGCTCGCACCTTTGGCAAAGTTGATAATCCTTGTAAATAAGAGAAAATTAATATAAACGAATCAAACAAGCGTTCGGCTTGTTATACAACTATGAAAAACACTTGCGATACTTGTGCCCTCAACCCCTCCGCTTCCCTAAAACCCTTAGGCGAAGAGGCAGGCACTTATAACTATACCATTGCCCTCGCAGGGAATCCTAATACCGGCAAAAGCACCGTCTTCAACGCTCTTACCGGCTTGCGCCAACACACCGGCAACTGGCCTGGTAAAACCGTAACACGTGCCGAAGGCAGTTTCTCATTCCATAAGGAACGATACCGCATCATCGACCTACCTGGCACCTACTCTCTGCTTTCTACTTCCGAAGACGAAGAAGTAGCGCGCGACTTTATTCTCTTTGGCAAACCCGATGTAACAGTCATCGTAGTAGATGCAAGTCGTTTAGAACGCAACCTCAGCTTGGCACTCCAAATACTCGAAATCACCGATAAAGCAGTGCTTTGTCTCAACCTGATGGACGAGGCGCGCCGGCATCACATCAATATCGATACGCGCACCCTTTCACGCGATTTGGGCATTCCGGTAGTGACAACATCTGCACGTACCAAAGAAGGTATCGCCGATTTGCTCTTTGCTATCGAAGAAGTGGTAAGTGGTAAATTCCAAACGAAAAAACAAACCTTTATCGACCTTCCTAAGCAAAATGCCGAAGCTATTGCTGAGTTACAGAAGGCACTTTCTGAACTAAATCCCGATTTACCGAATACACGTTGGCTCTCAATGCGACTCATCGAAGGTGATGAGAGCGTACAAAAAGGTATAGAAGAAGGAGCTTTTTCTGCTGAAAATAATCCCGAAAAACAGGCGCGTATCTTGCGTATTGCCGAAGAATATCATCATCTCTTAGGCGATACGTACCGCAACGATTTGGTAGAAGCAATCTACGCCCAAGCTACTGCTCTTACCAATGCCTCCGTCAGTACCGATTTTACTGCGCGCTCTTTCCGCATCGACCGCGCAATAGATAAAATCGTAACACATAAAATTTTGGGTTTCCCTATTATGTTTCTGCTCTTGGCAGGTGTGCTGTGGATTACCATTATCGGGGCTAATTACCCTTCGCAATGGCTCTCCGATTTATTTGTAGGGTGGCTCTATCCGCTCTTGAAAAATGGAGCGAATGCCTTGCATTTCCCTTGGTGGCTCAGCGGTTTCCTTATCGATGGAGTGTATTTGGCTACGGTATGGGTCATTTCAGTGATGTTACCCCCAATGGCAATATTCTTTCCGCTGTTCACCCTCCTCGAAGATTTTGGCTACCTGCCTCGTGTGGCTTTTAATCTCGATAAGCTCTTTCGCACAGCAGGCGCTCACGGCAAGCAAGCCCTCACAATGAGTATGGGCTTTGGTTGTAATGCCGCAGGAGTGGTAGCAACGCGTATTATCAACAGTCCGCGTGAAAAACTCATTGCTATTATCACCAATAACTTTTCGCTTTGCAACGGTCGTTGGCCTACCCAAATACTCATCGCTACATTGTTCATTGGGGCTTTAGTGCCCAAGCAGTGGAGCGATACAGTAGCAATGCTTGCTGTCATAGGCATAGCCGTGTTGGGTATTCTTTTTTCATTCTTCACCTCGTGGCTATTGAGCAAGACACTTCTCAAAGGCGAATCGTCGTTCTTTGTATTGGAGTTGCCTCCTTATCGTCCACCGCGTTTCTTTCAAACGCTCTACACATCGCTTATCGATAGAACCCTTATTGTACTCTGGCGCGCTGTTGTATTTGCTGCGCCTGCGGGAGCAGTAATATGGCTAATATGCAATCTCCAAATAGCTCACCAGCCCATTGCTCTCTGGCTCATTCAAGGGTTAAACCCCATAGGCGTGTTTATAGGCTTAAATGGCGTAATCCTGCTTGCCTATATCGTTGCCATTCCAGCCAACGAAATCGTCATTCCCACCGTGCTGATGCTCACCACTATGGTCTTAGGGCAAACAGCAGTAGGCGAGGGGGCAGGCGTACTGATGGAAGCCTCAACCTCTCAAGTAGGTACCTTGCTACACGCTGGGGGTTGGACGCTCCTCACCGCTGTAAACCTAATGTTATTCAGTTTGTTACATAATCCTTGTAGTACTACTATCTACACGATATACAAAGAAACCCATAGCAAGAAATGGACGCTCATTGCTACACTCTTGCCCGTACTATATGGCATAGTAGTCTGTTTTTTGGTGGCAAAACTGTGGTAATAACCTAAAAACATTTGCTTTTTTAGTTAAAACAGGCTATCTTTGCACAGATATTTTAATAAGCAATGATATGAAACGCTTTCTTTTGCTCTTTACACTCCTAACTGCTACAACTTATGCACAACTCTCTTCTTACACCTATAAGCAAGAACTGAAAGGTGTAAAGGGGAACGCTTGGCATAAACTCATTCTACCCGACCACATCTTTGCACAATTCCAAAGTTATGGCACTGACCTCCGTATTTACGGCGTATCGGCTACTGATACCATCGAAGTCCCTTATACAGTAATCGACACTAATAACATCGTAAAACACAAGGTCAATTTCTCAGTAATAAACAGTAAAGAAACCAAATGCAGTTACATAAACTTCAGTCTGCCTCAGGCTCTTCGCATCTGTAAGATACGCGTTGTCCCTCAAGCCTCTTATGATTATTACAGGAAGCTAAATCTCGCTACTTCTGTTACCGAATCGTATGCGCAAAAGCGTTGTGATAGTTATTGTTCTTACGATTTAAGAGAAGCGCCTCTTAGTTCTAAAACCAATAATACCTTCTCCTTTGATGATATTCTTGTGAAATACGGACAAATAATAATAGAAAACGGAGATAACGAGCCTCTTCCTATTAGCGAAGTCGTAGTGTATGCAATACGTTATACCTTAGCGGCTCGTTTTTTAGACCCTAATCGCACTTATTATTTAGCTTATGGCAAAGAAGATGATTACACCCCCGAATATGATATAGAGCACTTCATAACCGATATCCCAAAACAACTCACCGAATTGCAATATGGCGAAGTGCTCAAACAACCCAAAACAGAAAGCGCTTCTGTAAAAGCATCTTCCACTCCTACCGAAAAATCTCATCAGCAACTCCTTTGGTGGGTAATGGGAGTGATTGTACTGCTTATTTTTATATTTTCAGCAAAGATGATGAAGAAATAAGCAGAACTCCAAGCAAAAAAAGAATACAAAATGCGCATAACACTAAGTAATTCGTTTTTGATAACTACTTTAGTAAGTTTAGTTACTTTTGACTGCTATCAAAATAGTACTTTCGCTTCTAAAACAATAGTTTTTACAATTCTCTCTGTAGGATTCATTTTTTACTTCATTTGGCAAATAATCTTGTCAAAAAAGAATTTATTTGTCTCATCAATAGATCTTGTTGTATTTGCACTGCTGGTTCATATCATTTCTAATGCCCTTATAAAAGGTACAATCAACTCATTGCGTTATTACGACCTTATCAGCTGTTATGCTTATTATTTGTTCTTGAGGAATGTCATAAGAGCAGAAAAGACAATATTAGCTATTGTATTAGGAGTCAGTTTAGCTATTTTTGTCAATACACTATACGGGTGTGGACAATATTTTTATGTATTTGAGTCTTTCCATTCTAACTATGCACTTACAGGTAGCTTTTTCAATCCTGCTCCTTTCGCTGGACTTATTGCGGTAGGTAGTATGTTTAGTGTATTTCTACTATTGTACAGAAAGAGTCTTTATAGATATATTACCAGTATAAAAGCACGAAAAACAATTGTAAAATTCCTGTATTATCTTAGTGTTTTAAACATTTTATTGAGCATAGGTGTACTCATTATCCTGCAGTCAAGAGCTTCGTGGTTAGCTTTTATTATAGGGACGTCTTATATGGTTTATACAAAGGTAACTCAAAAGATAAAATTCTCTATCAAGCGATATAGATATATTGCAACAGCATTTGTGCTTATAGCCGTATGTACTTTCTTTTTCTACACTATGCGAAAAGACTCTGCCGATGGACGCGTATTAGTATGGAAAATAAGTACTGAAATGCTCAAAGATTTTTCTCTCACAGGCACAGGTCTTGATGGTTATAAAGCTCATTATATGGATTATCAAGCGCAGTATTTTGCTAAAAACAAAGCTTCTAAACAAGAAATAGCTTTGTCTGACAACGTAGTATATGCCTTTAATGATTTTCTGCAGTTTTTTATAGAAGAAGGCATTCTAGGATTTTTGTTGCTTGTAACGCTTATATGGCTCATATTCAAACAGCCTAAAAGTATAGTTCGTAACATAAGTACTTGCCTTATACTTGTTTTATCAGCATTTGCGTGTTTTTCATATCCTTTACAGATTCTCCCCCTTAAACTGATAGCTTTCACCGCAATAGCATTTATTGCTTTTTCAGCAAAAAACAAACAAGAACTCAAACTGCCTTATGCTTTTATGCGTTGGCAAATCCTTTCAATAACCATTGCTTGGATAGGGTTACAACTCTATAATGCTCACAGTTTGCATACGGGTTATAGTATTTGGAAGAAAGCATTCGATGCTTATCAAGAAATGAATTTTAAAGAAAGTATATCATTATATAAAAGTTCTTGTAAATATTTAAAAACAAATGGTGAGTTTTTAATGCACTACGGAAAGGCTTTAAGCTTAGCAGAACAACCTCAATGCTCCAATTTTGTGCTTCACCAAGCAGAGCAATATTTAAACAATACGGTTGTTCAAACCTCTTTAGGCGATAATTACACAGCTTTGCAAGGCTATCCACAAGCTATACAACACTATCAAAAAGCCTGTGATATGATACCTAACCGTCTCTATCCTCACTACTTATTAGCAAAGATGTATGAGAAACAAGAAAACTTTACCAAAGCAAAGCAAGAAGCTACTATCATATTGCAAATGCCTGTAAAAATACCTTCTATCGCCACTTATCAAATACGAGAAGAGATGAAAGAACTATTAAAAATGAATGATAAACCAGACACAAAATAACTATTTGTTGTTAATTTAATAACACAATAAATAATTAATATTTGGAAGGAATAAGAGCTGTGTTTAAAAATATTTTATAATTTATTTGGAAGTTATCATTTTTTTGTAGTATGTTTGTGCCGTAAAAACCAATAAATATTATACCGCAAACATTCACATTAGCTAAACAAGGATTTATATTTGCCTTTCGAGAAGATAAATAGATAACTAAGCTACGAGTTATTTCCTTATACGAAAAACAGTGCAAAATCAAAAAGTATTAATCAAAAAAAATAAATTAAAGATGAAAAAAAATGTTTTTAAAATTGTAATTGCCTCATTAATTATTATAGGAGGCTTAGTATTCTATTCTTGTCAAACAGATAAGAAAAATGAAATTGAAAAACCTAATAAATCTTCTATTACAGCAAAAAGTATGGAGTTTGTTGGGATTGAACATAACCAATTATTAGAAGAAAGTTTCCAATTTCTAAAGAAAGAACATCGAAAAAATAGCTATGTAGCTAGAACAATTGATAACAGAAAACAGAGATTAGAAGATTTCCTAATTTCAAGAGTTGAATCTAACAATAAGTATTCTAAAGAATCAAATGAATTAGCTGTCGCAAATATCAAAAAAGCTTTTAGTTCAGAGAGTACTATTGCTTCAAGAGTTTCTATATCTAATGCTTCAAGAGTTTCTATATCTAATGAATCAACTATAGATTTCCCAGAAGAAATAAAGGGGTATTTAGAGGATTTAGACAAAATTCTTGATCAGATTGGTTCCAATACAGATGTTGGGGAAAAAATTTCTAATCTAGAAAAAAGAATTGAAATGGATAATAAATTAACAGAGAAAAATCTTATCATTCTTTTTTCTGCAACTCAGACAGCAAAATATTCTTACGCATATTGGAGTAAAAATGCTGATAAATGGAAGTTTTTATCGAAAGAAGGAACATTGAGAGCGATACGCAGATCGGCTGACTCAGACTCAGAACAAGGAAATAGTAATAGTAATAGTGGTTGGGAAACTACTAAAGATATTGTTAAATATGATGTTGCTGGAGCTGCTGGTGGCGCAGCTGGAGCTGCTATTGTAAATGTAATTCCAGTTGCAGGACAAGTAGCTTATGGAAGTGCTATTGTAGGTGGTGCCGTAGGAGCTTCTGTAACAGAAGGTGTGAAAAAACTCCTTGATTGGATGATTTAAACCATTTTATTATGCCTTTAAAAAAACAGATTATTATTTATTCAATAGCCATAGTTACCACAATATTAGTTAGCCTGCTGTTTTCTTCCTTTTTTGGAAGAAGCGAGGGGTATACCTCTATAGTAGTTTTGGCTGTCCTCTTTGCTAATATATTTATCAATAATAAAGAACGACAAGCCCAAAAGACTAATACAATTTTGACACTAAAAAATATAGATTATATAACTATATTTGTAGCTGTGGTTGTTGGTGTTTTTGTAGCAGAAGGTGTAGTAAGATTGTTAGATAAACTTTTTTAATCCATCATATTATATTATGGAACCTTTTTTAGTTACAACTTTTCTGATACTGCTTTTCCTTTTAATACTTTGGGGACTGTTAGATGTTTTCTATCGTCATTACAAGAAAGACCCTACCGTAGAAATGTATTGGATATTTATTATCTTATTATTTCCTTTTTTAGGTACGCTCTTATATTTTCATAGAAAACACAGCCAAAGACCGAAAAGCAGTCTTTTCTCACAACGTATTTAATTAATCTTTAAAACAAGCCCTTGCCCAAAAGCAGGGGCTTTTGTACCTCTTTATGAAATATCTTATATCCATTACTCTGCTTTCTCTTTTATTTTCTTGCTCCACTAAAAACGAGGCTTTAGAATTTGCTTTACAACAGGCGGGGACTAACCGCCCCGAGTTAAAAAAGGTATTAGCTCACTACCAAAACGACAGCTTAAAATATCAAGCTGCTGTGTTCCTTATAAAAAATATGCCTTATTATGAGTATCAGGTGAGCCCTGAGATAGATAGTATAAAAACACTTTTAATGCATATCTTTAAAAAGGGAGACTTAACCGAAGCAGAACGCCAAAAAGGAGTAAGCTGGCAAGAGGAGACCTCCAATGTTACTTATAAACAAGATATCAAAGAGGTAAAAGCTTCTATGCTTATTGAAAATATTGACTATGCGTTTAAAGTTTGGAAGGAAAAACCTTGGAATAAAAACCTCTCTTTTGAAGATTTTTGTGAGCTCATATTGCCTTATCGTATTGCCGAAGAGCCATTAACCAATTGGCGCAAGCAATACTATCAAAAATATAACCATATCTTAGATTCTCTCTATCAAGGTACAGATGTAATAGAGGCTTGCAATATACTTTCTCGTTACTTGCGAGAGGAAAAGAAATTCTATTACTTCGTTGATTTTGGCACTCCTCGTCAAGGAGCACTTTTTCAGTTAGACAATAGGATAGGTACTTGTCGGGATGCCTGTGATATTGCTACTTACGTGATGCGGGCAGTAGGGATCCCTGTTACTACAGATATCTATTTGTACTCTCCCGAATACCAATCAGACCACGAGTGGAGTGTGGTGCGCGATACTACCGGCAGATATCTATCCTTTTGGTATGAACAATATGATGCTACTCGCGACCCCTCTTTTACTGATAAACGCAAAAAAGTGAAGGTCTTTAGAATGACCTATGGAATCCAACGCCCCTTTCAAGAGTTATCTCAACTACCTCCCTCATTACAAAATCCTTTCTTAAAAGATGTTTCCCAAGAATACTTTGGTAAAAACAGAGCTATTGTTTCACTACAAAGCGAAGCTAAAAATGCTTTTATTGGGGTCTTTACCGCTCGTATGGGGTGGTTAGTCGTAGGACAAGGTAAAGTAACAAATAATACAGCCACGTTTGAAAATATAGAACCTTTTGTGATTTACCAGCCTCTGAGCTATGAAAACGGCGAACTCACGCCTATAGCATACCCTTTTATGCTTCAAAAAGATAAGGTACACAGTTTTATTCCTCAAGAAAAGCAAGAGGTAGTACTTACCCGTAAATACCCTTTGCGCAAAACTAGTTCTGCTCGTTTTAAAAATTGGCTTTTAAATACAACACTCAAAGCAAGTAATAATGTTAGTTTTTCTCCTGTTGAAACCCTGCATATAATGAAGTCTTTGCCTGTTCAAAATGTAATAGAAGTACCTATTCACTCTCAAAAAGCCTATCGTTATTTTCAATATGAAGTATCCAAAGATTCCGTACTTTCTATTGCTGAAATTCATTTTTTTGGGAAAGATAACAAAGAAGTTGTCTTCGATACTATCTATAGCAATGGCAAACCTTGGAAAGATATTGCGCTTTTTCAGCTCAAAAATTGTTACGATAATGACCCTGTTTCTTATTTCCATACTTGGGAAACAGGCACAAGTCTATTCTTTAAATCCAGTACACCACAAAGCATTACAAAAGTAATACTCATTCCCCGTAATGATGATAATTTCATCAGAGAAGGTGATGTATATGAACTCTTTTATAACAAGGGTATTAAAGGGTGGGTGTCATTAGGCGAACAAAAAGGGACTAAAACAGAAAAACTATACTATCAAGCACCTAAAAATGCGGTACTATGGCTTAAAAATAAAACCAGAGGCAAGGAAGAACAAATCTTCTTATATCAAAACAACCGACAGATATTCCCTATTTTTGAAGAAGAAAAAAACGTATCTCAAAATCTAAATTAAATAACTTTCTCACTATTCCCCATTCGTCATTCGTAATTATTTATTACCTTTGCCCCCTAAACAAATAATAGGTAACACGTAATTAGGTAACAAATGCCGTTACCTCTTACCTCTTACCTCTTACCTAAATCAAATGGATCAAAGAAAAAAAGAAGAGGCACTACACTATCACGAGTTTCCACAACCTGGTAAAATCGCTATTGTGCCTACCAAAAAACATTCTACACAACACGACCTCGCGTTGGCTTACTCTCCTGGAGTAGCCGAACCTTGCTTGGCAATTGCCGAAGATAAAAGCAACGCCTATAAGTATACTGCCAAGAGCAACCTCGTAGCCGTAATTTCCAACGGTACTGCCGTGCTCGGTTTAGGCGATATAGGTGCTGATGCCTCTAAACCTGTAATGGAAGGAAAAGGTTTGCTTTTCAAAATATTTGCAGGTATCGATGTGTTCGACATCGAAGTAGATGCCACCGATGTCGATAAGTTCGTAGAAACCGTAAAAGCTATTGCTCCTACCTTCGGGGGTATCAACCTCGAAGACATCAAAGCGCCTGAGGCTTTCGAGATTGAACGTCGCCTAAAAGAGGAATTGGATATCCCTGTAATGCACGACGACCAGCACGGTACAGCTATCATCTCCGCAGCAGCCCTTGTCAATGCTTTAGAAATTGTAGGTAAGGACATTGCCAAAGCGCAGATAGTAGTAAACGGTGCAGGAGCCGCCGCTATCTCTTGTACACGCTTGTACGTGGCTTTGGGTGCCAACCCTAAGAACATCGTAATGTGCGATAGTAAGGGTGTGATTCGTAAAGACGCTCCTAACCTCACCGAACAAAAAGCCGAATTTGCTACCGACCGCAATCTCCGTACTCTCGAAGAAGCAGTAAAAGGTTCTGATGTATTTATCGGTCTTTCTAAGGGAGATGTACTCACCCCCGAGATGTTGCTCTCTATGAATAAGGACGCTATTGTATTTGCAATGGCAAACCCTATTCCTGAAATCGATTACGATTTGGCGGTGAAAACCCGCAAAGATATCATTATGGCTACAGGTCGTTCCGACTTCCCTAACCAAGTGAACAACGTGCTCGGTTTCCCTTATATCTTCCGCGGAGCGTTGGACGTTCGCGCTACTAAAATCAACGAAGAAATGAAACTCGCTGCGGTACGTGCTATCGCCGATCTTGCCAAGAAAACTGTACCTCAGCAAGTAAGTTTGGTATACGGAGGTGAAAATCTCACCTTTGGTCGTAACTATATTATTCCTAAGCCGTTCGACCCTCGCTTGATATACGAAGTACCGCCCGCTATTGCCAAAGCCGCTATGGAATCAGGGGTAGCACAAAAGCCTATTACCAACTGGGAAGCCTACAAAGGCGAACTAATGGACAGAATTGGTGTAGGTAGCAAAGAAATACGCCTATTGCAAGACCGTGCCAAACGAAATCCTAAACGCGTAGTATTTGCTGAAGCCGACCAATTAGAAGTGCTTAAAGCTGCTCAACGCATTTATGAAGATGGTATCGGTATTCCTGTGCTTTTGGGTAACAAAGAAGTGATAAAAGCGCTCAAATACGAAATAGGTTTCACCGGTCGTGTAGATGTAATCGACCCTAAAAGTGATGCCGAAAAAACACGTCGTGAGAAGTTTGTAAAGCATTATTGGAAACTGCGCGAACGCCGTGGTATCACCTACGAAGTAGCCGAACGCCTAATGCGCGAGCGCAATTACTTTGGTACGATGCTCGTAGAAACCGGTCAAGCCGATGCAATGATTACTGGTTACTCTCACGCTTATCCTAATGCGATTCGTCCGGCACTCGAAATCATCAAAAAAGACGAAGGCGTAGAGCGTATTGCAGCCACCAGCATTATGCTCACCAAGCAGGGTCCTTTATTCCTTTCAGATGCTACTATCAATATCGACCCTACTGCCGAAGAGTTGGCTAACATCGCCTTGCTTACAGCTCGTGCCGTGAAGTTCTTCGGCTTAAAACCTTCGGTAGCGATGTTGTCGTATTCTAACTTTGGTTCGGCAGTATCCGAAAGTAGCCTGAAAGTACGTGAGGCAGTAGCTTACCTCCACAAGCACCACCCCGATTTAGTAGTCGATGGTGAAATTCAAGCCGATTTTGCTCTCAATCCTGAGAAGATTGCCAAGAACTATCCGTTCTCTAAGCTCAACAAGGGCAAAGGGGCTAATGTACTCATCTTCCCTAACCTCGAAGCAGCAAATATCAGTTACAAGCTTCTCAAGGAAACCCAACACTTAGACACCATAGGTCCTGTGATTTTAGGTCTTTCTAAACCCATTCACATCACCACTATCGGTTCTACTGTCGACGAAATGGTAAATCTCGCTACCCTTGCAGTAATTGACGCTCAACAAAAATAGTACGAGTCGCACAAACAATTACTGCGAAGTTATATAAACAATAAAAAATGTTGTTTTCATATTATAAAAAAGGCTGTTCAATACATATTGAACAGCCTTTTTTTATTACTTAGTAATCATATTGCTACCTCTAATATTTTTACTTACTTGGGGCAATAAACCACCTTTCTTTCACTATCTCTCACATATCCCACCCCAAGCATTTTACCTCCAGCCCACGTTACTTATTTTAAGGTTCGACAATTCTAACCGATAAAACGACTGATATGAGCAGATAGCAACACCATAAGCTCAATTAATGTTCGATTATAATTTTATTAACCATCGTTGTAGACCCACTGTAGACCCACTGTAGAGCCACTGTAGACCCACTGTAGAGCCACTGTAGACCCACTGTAGTTCCGTTTAAAGTTTATTTAAAGTCCGTCAGAGGTCTCACAGAGCAACTGCGCAAAATTATCAACTATAACTCAGTTCGATATGTACAAAGCGAATTAAGAGTTATGTTCTTCGTGTATGATAAGCATCGCTACTTCCCCCTTTGAAGGAAGTCAGCGAGCTGGCGTAGCTGAGTATGTGAATAGGGAGGAATGTTTATAATCGGCTAACATAGATGTAACTGCACACAAGGTGTATTTCGCAAAATGTAAACAACTACCGTTGATTTTCAACCTCTAATGTTCATAGCGTAATTATTTTTACTTTAACCTAAAAATAATTTTTAATTTATTTTTGTAGTATCTAAAAATATACTACCTTTGCCCCAAAATAATGATATTAGTAATATATGAAAACTTTTTTATTAGCTATCTCTTTAGCTTTTAGTATTTTGAGTTTCTCTCAGGAAGGTACTATCAAAGGTACTATCACGGCAGAGGGTCAGCCCTTAGAAGCTGTAACTGTCCAACTCGAAGGTAAAACCTTCAAAAAATGGACAACCTCCGACCGTAATGGTCAGTATTCTCTTTCCTTACCCGCTGGCGAATATAGGCTAAAAGTGCGTTCGTTGGGGTATATTCCTTATAACGATAAAGTGGTTATCACAGAAGAAGAGACTCTCTCTCAAGATGTCTCTCTCAAAGAAGATGTGGTCGGAATGGAAGAAGTGGTCGTAACAGCTACCAAAACCAAAGAAAACCGCAGGGACGCACCTGTACTGGTGAGTGTTACTACCAATCGCGAATTGGCAAACGTCAAAGCTCATACCTTGATGGAAGGTCTGGTATTCCAACCGGGTTTGCGCACCGAAGTAAACTGTCAGAACTGTGGTACTTCCCAAGTGCGTATCAATGGCTTAGAAGGTGCTTATTCGCAAATCCTCATCGATAGCCGTCCTATCTTTGGTTCGCTCAATGGTGTGTATGGCTTAGACCAAATCCCTGCCAATATGATTGAGCGCATAGAGGTGATTCGTGGAGGTGGTTCTGCCCTCTTTGGCTCTAATGCCATTGCAGGAACTATCAACGTGATTACTAAAAACCCTACCAAAAACGAGGCACAAGCAGGTATTGTGGGCAACCTCATAGGCGGTAAATCAGCCGATGTGGTAAGCTCCTTCAATGGCTCTCTCGTGAGTGAAAACTATATGCGCGGTATCTCTTTCCACGCTATGCAACGCACGCGTCAGTCTTATGATGATAATGGCGATGACTTTACCGAAATCACTCGTTTGCGCAACCTCAATGCGGGTGCGAAACTCTTTAACGATTTCACCGACCGTCATAAGCTCACCGCCGAACTGAACGTGAGCAACGAAAACCGTCGCGGAGGTAATAAACTCGACGAACCCGAACACCTTGCCGACCTTGCCGAGAGCATTCGCACTCAAATGCTTGGAGGGAATGCAAGTTTCGACTACTTTTCGCCTGCTTATAACCATAAGTTCACCGCCTATACCAGTGCCGAACGCACTCGCGCCGATAACTACTACGGTAGCTTCGACGGCACCGATATAGTAGCCTCTTCTGGCAACTATGGGGTTACCAAAGAGAATATATGGTTACTCGGCGGACAGCATACGGCTTATGTGCCTACGGGCAACGGCAATTTGCAATGGACGTCGGGCGCCGAATATCAATACGACAAGATAGCCGAAAAGCGTCAGAATCCTAATGTGCTTGCCGTAAACCAAAAAGCGAATACATTTGGTCTCTTCACTCAAGCCGATTGGCGTATCTCTCCCAAAATCAAAGTGCTCGGGGGTGTCCGATTCGACAATGTCAATTCCGATATAATGAAGAAAAGTGTTACAGCACTCAACCCTCGTGCGAGCGTGCTCTACAATATCGATGAGAATTTCATTGCTCGGGGTTCGTATTCACGTGGTTTTAGAGCGCCTTTTTTCTATTCAGAAGATGTACACAGCGAATTGCAAGGAGGTGAAGCACGACGCGTAAAACTCGCCGATGATCTTAAAAAAGAGACCTCCGATAGCTTTACCGCTTCTTTTGAGTATAACCACGCTCACGACAACCACCAATTTGTAGCGATGATTGAAGGGTTTTATACAGCTTTGCACGACCGCTTTACTTACGAAGATGCAGGTTTAGAAAATGGATTGCCTATTCGCGAAAAACGCAATTCCGATGGCGCCGTAGTGAAGGGAGTAAATATAGAAGTGAAGTACAGCCCCAATCCCAAATTTATGGTACAACTCGCCACTACTATCCAAAGTTCTAAATACAACAGCGTGCAAAACCCTGAAGAAAACGTCTATACCGATGAAATTCTCCGCACGCCAAGTGTGTATGGCAACCTGATGGCTACCTATAAACCACGCCCTAATTGGGATATCAACTTTGTAACTGTATATACAGGTAGTATGAAAACCACTCACTTAAAAGGCTATATTCCTAATACGCGTTTGGAAACCACTCCTGCAATGTGGGACGTAGGCGTGAACACCGCTTATGAATTTAAATTCCCAAGCTTCTTCCCCTTAGAAGTAAGTTGCGGTATCAAAAACCTTTTCAACCAATACCAAAAAGATTTCGACAAAGGCGCTGAACGCGACGCCAATTACATTTATGGTCCTTCGCTACCTCGCACCGTGTTTGTAGGTTTAAAAGTGAAGATTTAGTATTCGTTATCAACCTTACCAAATTTTCTAATAGCGTGTCGTGCTACGACCTTTGCCAAAGTTTCACACTTTGGCAAAGTTAAATAAACTGATGAATAGTTATATTTATATCGTTTTTGTAGGGGCATTTTGCAAACACTCTTCTAAGATACAAAAAAGCGACTCATTTTTGAGTCGCTTTTTTCATTATTTATGTATTGCAAGTATTAGTAATTCAACTGATAAGTAGTAGTCATATCACTGTTATAATCTACGCTAATATCAACTCTATCTAACACTTGTTTTCCATTTTCAGTTTTAAATTTGAAAGTGTGGCGAGCTACTTTATTCACTGTTAAGTTGATAGTTTTACCGTTCTTATCTTTCTCTACTTTTATAGGGATAATAATATCAAACACTTTTTCATCGTCTTTATCACTTACCAATCGATACTTTCTGCTTTTCTCAGTACCATTTTGAATATTAGTAATAAGCGCTTCTAATTCCTCTAAATACTCGTCGTGAGCATAACTACCAAAACCAGTACCCCAACCAGCTCTTGCATTTCGGCTTTCGTTAATAGTCTTTACAAAACCATCGGCATCAAACGTATAAGTATAGTTACAGATATAATTTAACGGAGCTTCCTCTTTTGTTAAAACCACTTGTTTTAGCAAGTTCTTAGGAGCTACCCCCTGTATCCAACCTATTTGAAAATTAAAATACTGCATATAGCTACTCACAGCATCCCCTTCAAAGTTGTACATCAAAAACTTATTTTTGTTCAACTCATTGCCGTAGCTAAGCTTACTCCCATAAGTAATGACTTTACCATTTCTATTTTTCTTCTCAATGATTTTGGTCAAATTGTCATTGGTCCACTCAAAAACACCTACATCGTTAACATTTGCTAAACGTTGTTTGCTGTCGTATGTCCCTAAAGCCAATACATTCCCTGCTGCATTAAGCCCCCATTCTACGGTTTCTATAACCCCTGTATCTTCGTTAGGTACTGTAATTTTCACAGAGGTAGCCTTATAATCAAATGTTTTTACGATATCATTCTCTCCCTCTTCTTTGGTAGTAATCTTTTTGATTCTCCCTTGATTGTCATACTCATACAGAAAACGAACCATTTTCAATACAAACTCTTGTCTATTGAGAGTAGGTTGTAAAACACTTGAAATAGACGGAGCTGGGTCATTACCATTGTAATCTCTGTTTTTAACTTCAATAAAGTTAGAAACAATCTCCTTTACTTTTTTAGCAGGTAAATAGTTGTTTTGAGTGGTAGGGGTAGTAGTACCATTACCGCCATTGCCATTACCGCCATTAGGAGGAGTATCATCGTCTTTACTGCCACAGCCTACAAGCATTGCTATTGCTGCGATACTGAATAAAATTTTTTTCATTGAATGTAATATTTTATGAATTTAGATGCAAAAGTAATAATAAATTGTTAATCAGCAAATTTTATTCATTAGTAGTTAGTTGTTAGAAATGAGAACAGCTGAGGGTAGCGAGGAAGTCAATGAGAGCTCATAGCCGAGAATCAAAAAAGCGACTCATTTTTGAGCCGCCTTTTTTATAAAAATGGTATAGTTATACTTCCCTACTTTCAAAGCACTCCGCAATACCTCAGCTCCTTTATAAGGAGCGATTTCTTTCGTCTCGAAACCTCGTTTTTAACATTTTTAGCCTTGTTGTATTATGGTATGAATCAATTACTTATACACCCTTTCTATAGCAATCGTCCAAGATTCGTATAAGCTTCCTATAAGCTCTCTATAAGCTCTCTATAAGCTACCCCCACCCTTCTTACACCCTTTTTTCACCAAAATTCCTCTCAGCTACCTTTTGAATTTCTCCGTTTCATTCCGCTTCCTCAGATGTGTCACTTTTAGGGGTACACCCTCCGCTGGTGCGAGCTTGTAGCTCGTACTCCATTTACTAATTCTCTCATTTTCTAATTTTCTAATTTTTCCCCGTCTGTATGGTTCACACTTAGTATTGTTCCAAAAGATATTTAATAAGGTCAGTGGTTGTAACCAATCCCACTAACCTGCCGTTATCTACCACCGGTATAGAGTGAAAACTTTGGTCAGCGAGTATTTCAGCCACTTCTTTAATCGAGGTATCAGCGCTCACCGTAAGAGGTGTTTTAGCCATAATCTGCGGAATAGTATACATATCATACACCACCGAAGTAACTTCCTCTTCGCCATCAGTCATATCAGCAAAACTAATGCGCAAAAGGTCAGAATAGCTTACGATACCTATAAGCTTATCTCCTTCTACCACAGGAATATGGCGAATATTATGCTTCTTAAACAGTCGCTCAGCTTCATAAAGCGATTGAGTAGGAGTAAGAGTTACTAACTCCTTACTCATAATTTGTGATACAGGTACTCTTTGTTTCATAATATATACGTTTTTAAAATGAATAATTCCGTTTTGTAGTTAAATTACCCTACAAAGGTAGTTATAAAAGAGATATAAAGCAAAGTGTTTAACAAATATTTAACGTTCTAACATATCTCAACTCCCGAGCTTTCACAGCTTACTTTAACTCAAACTGATGTTGCGTCGGTCTAATCTTTCTTCGTCTTGCCTTCGGAAGTATATAAAATAGAAAAAGCCGTTCAGACATCTCTGAACGGCTCTTTCGTTTCTAGTTAGTGAAAGAAATAATAATAATTTTACTTGTCAATAGACCCTACTACACGCTTCATAAAGCTGTTAAGGGCGTCTTTCTGTGGAGTACCTTGTTTAATCATATTGTCTACCTCGATAGCTCCGTAGAAGTTGGAGAGCAATTCGCCTATTACGTCTAGCTCCTCATCTTTGAGTTGCTCACATTCTATGAGATTTTCGAGCGTTTCTACTGTCTCATTCACGTAATCTTGGTCGTTTGTCTCAATAAATTTAACGATGTGTTTAATTACCGGTAATCTCATCTATAAATTGCTTTAAGAGTTCGGCTTTATTCGTTTGTATTTGGTTCACCAAAGTACCGTTTTTAAAAGCTGCGAAGGTAGGCAAATTATCTACTTTGGCTAATTTGCGCGACTCTGCGAAAGCTTCAGCATCTACATAAATAAAAGTAGCATTAGGAGTTTCGCTGGCATACTTTTTAAACTTTGGTTTCATTATCTTGCAATTACCACACCATCCTGCGCCGTATTGTACGAATACAAGAGGGTTAGAGGTTATTATTTCTTGCAAGTTATCTTGGGTAAGTTCTGTCATTATAAAAATAAAATAGTGATGAGTTTTTTAGTGTGTAATTTTCTCATTCTCGTCCCCCTCTCATAAAGAGAAGAGGGGGAGAATGAGTTCCTTACAATGATCAAGTTATCTATAAGAGTGTTGTTTACTTTTTAGTGAGAAGCTAGGTAGCTGGCTACTCCTTTGCGGTCAGCGTGCATAGCCTCTTTACCTTCTTCCCAGTTAGCAGGGCATACTTCACCGTGTTGTTGTACGTGAGTATAAGCATCTACCAAACGCAAATATTCTTTTACATTGCGCCCTAATGGCATATCGTTAATACTTTCGTGAAATACTTTTCCCGTTTCATCGATAAGATAAGTAGCACGGAAAGTTACATCATCACCTTCAAGAAGGTAAGCATCAGCTGTTTCATCGTAAATTTCACGAGAGTCAAGAATACCTAAAATACGAGCGAGGTTGCGGTTGCTATCAGCAAGGATAGGGTAAGTTACGCCTTCTATGCCTCCATTGTTTTTAGAAGTATTGAGCCAAGCAAAGTGTACTTCGGGAGTATCGCAAGAAGCACCTATTACTTTCACATTGCGTTTCTCAAACTCAGCCAAAGCTTCTTGGAAAGCGTGAAGTTCAGTAGGGCATACAAAGGTAAAATCTTTAGGATACCAGAAAAGGAGAACTTTCTTTTTATTGTTCACAGCTTCTGAAAGCACGTTTATTTTGAATGTATCCCCAAGGTCGCTCATAGCATTCACTTCGATATTGGGGAATTGTTTTCCTACAAATGACATATAATATTGTGTTTTGTTTTACGGGTGCAAAAGTAGGGTGTTTTTGTATAGGAAGAAACGTTTTTTTATTGAAAGATTTTATATGAAGATAAATAATAATTATGCAAGAAAAAGTTCTTTTACTTCTTCTTGCGTAATTCTCGCCAAATATATACTATTTGTACTATTATTAAAAAGCCGTTAGGCAGTATCACCGGAATACTATTAATTAAGTAACCGTAAACAACAAAGAGAGCGCACCCCACCAAATTAGTAAGGCGTATATACACAAGATTATCTTTAATCAAAAAGCTGAGCACTATAAATAGTGAAGCAGTATAACCAATAAATTCAATCATTATTTTTTATGTTTAAGTCGGGTTTGACGTCTGAACCAAAACATTGCCAAGGCTCCCAAAGCAAAGGCGATGTACAAATACCACTGAGTGCGGTCAGCAGTGCCCCACAAGTTATAAACCTCATAGGCACAGTAAAGAGCGATTGCCAAATAGGCATATTCAAAAAATATACGTGCGTTCATATTATTTTATATTGTTATTCTTCTTCGTTATCTTCAATAGCTAAGATACCTGTGGTTTTATGCGCTTTTACAGTAGAAAATTTCTTGTCGAAATCCATACCTATACCATTAGTAACAGTACCTTTAGTTTCATCGGTAAAACTAAATTCTCTATCGGTAAAAATCCAATCTTCTTTTTGGTCCCAAAAGAGCTGAGATGTTTTTAGCTTCTTACCGTCATAAGTAGTGAGTACTACATTGTCGCGCAGTTCTACCATATCGGAGCTCGGATAGATAATGCCGTAATTAGCTTCTACAATATTTTTATGCCGTGCTTGGTCGTAAAACTCTACTTTCACCCCTTCGGGGAATTCAGAGTACGGCATACGCTGATTGGTAAAATCTTTATTTAATTTACTGGTAACAATAGCAACCACCTTAGTAGAATCAGTGTATACGAGTTTAAAATCAAAGGCTTCTCCTTGCGGGAATTTCTTTTGAATGCTCAGCTGTTGGAGATTGCGCATATCGTTATTACACGAAAAAAGCATTGCCATACTCATTAGTACGGCAATACTTTTCGTAATATCTAAAATCAATACCTTCATATGTTTTACAAACGTGGCACTGTGATAGATTGTCCTATCCAGCATTTAAAAGTAATGTTTTTACCTGCTAAACCAGATTCAAATACATCTACTTTTGAAGGAGCTAAAGCATCGTAACGAGCAGCTAAACTTTCCAAACCTCCTTTACGAGCAGTTTTGGCAGCTAACCAATATACGGCTCTTTTTTCAAAAGGAGTACTACCACATTCATTAGCTGAGCTTGCGTAGGCGTGTGCCATAATACGATAAGCGTCGGAGTTTGAAGGGTTGTAAGAAAGTGCTTTTTGAGCATAGGCAACCGCTTGTGCTTTGCTGTGTTTAGAGGCGATACGAATGAGTAATTTTGATTTCTTAAAGTTATCTGTCTCTAAGTTCACTGACTCATTGTAGTACTGAATAGCTTTGGCAGAATTTCCTGCTTTATCATTCATTACCCCTAAATAGTAAGCTGAGTTTGCTGACGGTTTAACGTTGTGCAATGAGGTTACGATTTTCACGAATAGAGGGTCTTTGGTACAATCTTTATCTGACATTTTACCTGCTGCACGGCGTAACCATTCTTCATTGTTCTTATTTGCCTCAAAGTTCTTGGTGTAAAGAGGAATAAGGTTTTTACAATCAGCAAGCTGACCGAGTTTAGCATCTACACTTTCTGCAATAGTTTCGTAGTTATCTACGCGTTTACGACAACCGTCCAAGAGCCTTTTGTCCTTTTCGCTAAGGGTACCTGCTTCTTCTTGAGCTAAATACTTGTTGATAGTTTCAGAAAGCTCATTCTTTTCGTCTTGAATTTTATCGGATACGTTGTCATAAGCATCGAATACTTCTTGCAATTCTTTTTGTCCTTTTTCGTGTAAAGAAACTAATTCAGAGAAGTACAAATACAGAGCCTTTTCGTTTTTAAAGTTAGCTTTATCTTCGGTAAAGGCTTTGTGCAAAAGGTCGTAAATCTCTTTATCTGTTCCTATTTTTTCATCGAACATCAAGAGGGCTTGACGAATACGCATTTCAGTAGCTGAAAGACGTGTAGGGAATGTTTTGTTATAATCGGTGTAGAGTTGTAACAATTCTTTGGCATTTTGAGTCTTTTCAGCACCTGTGGTTGTATTCATTTTGTCTTGCAAGATGCGTTCGCCATAGGCAAAGGTAGCATAGTGTAAAGAAGGACATTGGGTATATACTTCCTTCCATACAGGATAAGCCTCTTTGTAATTTTTGGCTTTGGCATACTCACTAAATATAGAGAGTTTTTGCTTTAATTCTTCGTTGTTTTTGCAATCTTGTGCTTGTGCATAGGCAGCATAAAAGAAACTTGCAACTACTGTGGCTAATAAAATTCTTCTTCTCATTCTTTGTTTGTTTTTTATTGATATTTTGTTCGTTGGAACCACTTATCGTTTAAAGTGAAACCTATTTTTAAGTTGAAATAATTTTCCTTTACTAAATTGGCTGAGGTAGTACCTCTTATGCCGTATTCTCCCACAAGGGTAAGATTTGAAAATCCTTTTACGGGTAAACTAAGTCCAAAAGACGTGCCAAAGTCCTTTATGTTTTGATTATTGAGCACAATTCCTGTATTTTCATAGCGCAAACCTATACGGTAGGTTACTCTTTTCCAGTAACTTGAATAGGAATTGTAGTTAGGAATCCAAAAACCTCCTAAGGCTATTTTGTATCCGTCGGTATAACTGACATTGGTGGTAGTAAGGAACGGATTTGAAAAAGCTTTTGTATTGGCATAGGTATACTCAATCCCTGTAAACCATTTTTGGTGTTCTCCTAAACCTAATCCAAATTCTATTTGAGTGGGCAAGGTAAGAGAAGTATTTTTGAGCCCTAAGGCTTCTAAATCTAAAGCACGTGTTTCGCGTATTGCCAATTGTGGTGCGGAACGCCTGTTATTTCCTGTTACATAGCCTAAGGTAGAGATATTGCGTTGGTTTTCAGAAGACAGTTTACTTTGCGGTGTATATACCAATGAGGTATACAAACGCAAGCGGTGTTTCAAAGTCTCTTCGTAATACAAACCTAAGTTAAAAGCACCTCCTTTTAGGCGTGATTTGCTAAACTCTTGGGTATAGAATTGTACATCTTTTTGTTGTAAGAGGTCCGTCATATCAATGGTTCCAAAGTTATAACGGAAAGAAGCTCCTAAACTGAATCCGCCGAATATCTTTACCCCAGAGGAAAGAAAAAACTGATTCACATTTCCTTTTCCTTCAAACTGATTTACTGTTTCGCTTGTGGTGTGCTTCAGTTTATAACCTACCGATGAGTAAGGTACCAACCCAAACGATACCCCAAAGTTTTCGAGAATAGGGAACCCGAGTGTAAAATAATCGAAGGCGGAGGATTTAGTACCTATTTTTGTTTCATTTGTAACAATATTTTTGCTTTGCATTGTAAATCCGGCTGAAAAAGCGGTGAATTTTAAGTGCGAAAGTGAGGCAGGATTCTGCATATTGATACGAGTAGAATCGGCATAAACACCAATTCCGCCCATAGCACTTTCCTCGGCTATACCGTTAAAATTGCGTTCACCGACTCCGTAAAAAGAGTAAGGCGACTCAGTAGTTTGTTGCGCAAAACTCACGTAAACGGTTGTAAATAAAGCACTAATAAGTGTGATTAGTTTCTTGTTCATAAATATTTATCCAATATTAGTAACGTGTGCCTCTCCTTCTTTTGTTTGATATTCTAAGATGGCATTGAGCCCTTCGAGCAACACGTATGAGCCTGCAAATATCTGATTTTTTATTCTTTCTTGCAAATAATTTTGATTACCCCCTGTTAAAATAGTGATAAGCGAAGGGAATTTTGCTTCGTATTTTTTAATCACTCCCTCGATTTCGCACACCACATTGTGATAGACCCCTGAGAGCATACAGCTTTCGGTAGTATTTCCTATAAACTGTTCAGTATCAAAAAGCTGTTCGGATACTAATGGCAGTTTGGAAGTGAAATGGTGCATCGCTTTTAGGCGCATTGCTATGCCTGGGGCGATAGCTCCCCCGAGGTACTCTTTTCTATCGGTAACTATATCGAAAGTAATGCAGGTACCCGCATCGATGATGAGTACGTTGCGGTTGGGGAAACGTGTTACCGCACCTGCTACCAGAGCCAAACGGTCGATACCTAACGAGTGAGGGGTTGCATACTTATTGACGAAAGGCACAGGGGTTTCAGTTGTGAGGTATAACACATCTGGCAGGAGTTGTTCTAAGAAAGAGAAACGCTCTTTAACCCCATTTACCACCGAAGCGATGATGCAATGAGTTACCTCGTTTAAAGGTACTTTGCTTAAAAGAGATTCTTGAAAACCCTCTTTGGCAAAGGAAAGAAAGAATGTTTGTATTCCTTTTTTGAACAGCGCTACTTTTATGGACGTATTACCTTCGTCTATTATTAAATTCATTTTCAAAAATCAGTGGGTGTGTGATTGTCCTGCAATAATTGCGCCAAAAAAGAAGGTCTCCTGTTTCCTTTTATTTTATTCGTACTCGTGAGGAAGCTACTAATGAGGCGAAAACGCCCAAAACTACAATGGTAGCCAATACAATGAGTACATTTAAAGGAGTAATAGCGACAGGGTAGGCTAAGGTAGGGCTTATCATTACAAACTCGAAATGTTGTTGTAAGAGGACTACCGCAACACCTAAGGCAATACCTATCAGAGCGCCGATTACCGATGCCATAGTGCCTTGCCAGAAGAATATCTGTCGCATTTGTTTTTCGTTCATACCGAGTGCATAGAGCGTTTGCAGGTCGTCTTTCTTGTCGAGTATCATCATAATGATAGCACCTACGAGGTTGAAAAGCGCAATGATGAGCACCAAGATGAAAATCAGATACACCGCTATATTTTCGGTATTGAGCATACGGTAAAGCGCATCGTTTAGCTGTGCGCGGTTTTTCACTACTACGGGCTCTTGAAAGAGTTGTGAGAGCTGTTCGACGACTTGCTTTTCATCAGCATTTGGAGCTAATTTCACTTCTATCGCTGAGACCTGACCCTTACTTAGCCCCAATAAGAATTGGGCTTCGTCTAATGATGAAAATACGTATTTCTTATCTAATTCTTCGGTGAGTTGGTAGATGCCTTGTACTACTGAAAAGGCTTGACGGTAGGGCATTGGGTCGTTTAGGATACTGCCTTTGCCAGCTTTCGGAACTACTATTTGTAGAGGGGAAGAACCATCGAGGAGATTTAAACCGAGATTATTGAAAATAGTAGCGCCTACTATCACACTAGGAGGTGAGAGCTCCCAATTGCCTAGCACGAGGATACTATCGACATCGTTTACTTTGGGGTACTCAGCATCTACTCCCTTGATATAGGCGATGTGGTTTTTTTGGTTGTGAGTGAGAAACACCTGTTCTTCTAACACTTTAGTAAAGTGTGCTACCGATGAGAGTTGGCTTAATTTGAGCGTATCTTGATTGGTAAGTGATAGGTATTTGCCTGTTTTAGGAAACACTTTTAGGTCGGGGTCGAAAGTGGAGGAGAAGGAAAGCGTAAAGTTTTTGAGACCTGCGAAGCCGGCGAGCACAATAAAGAGGGCAGCACCGCCCAACACCACCACAAAAGCCGTAACCCTATTGATAATGTTGATAACGTTCTGCGAACTTTTGGCGAACATATAACGCCTTGCTATGTAGAAAATTGAAGTCATTGTTAATGATTAGTGATTAATGAAAAGTGCAAAGGTATGGAGTAATTAGCAAAATGGCAAAATTTAGGAATTAGCAAATTCTAAAATACGCCATTACTGCCTTGTACTCATCTTGTGCTGTTAAGCAAGTGTCGAGCAAAAAGCCTTCTGTTTGTTGCCAATTTTGTAGCCCGCGATAGTAGAACCAACGGAGTTGTTCGGTAATGATAAAAGGAACTATGTTGTTAGCTAAACATTCTTTAAAGAGCAACAAACGCCCTATGCGTCCGTTGCCGTCTTGAAAGGGGTGAATGGTTTCAAAACGCCAATGAAAATCGACCAAATCGCGAAAGGTTTTGGTTTGTTTTTGCTGGTAATCGACTAACAAAGCGGTCATTTCCTGTTCTACATTTTCAGGCAGAGTGGTGGCGTTGCCTCCTACTTCGTTAGGTAGTTTCTTATAGTCGCCTATGGCAAACCAATCTTTATTGCTATCGGAAGTATCTGCTTTAAGAATGCCGTGAAAGGTTTTAATCATCTCTTGGGTAAGAGGTTCAGTAGCGCATTCCAACATTGCATCAAAAGCTTTAAAATGATTAATAGCTTCGAGAATATCATCAATTTTTACCGCTTGTTCTGTAATGCCAATGGTATTGGTTTCGAAAATATAGCGCGTTTGCTCGTGCGTGAGTTGGCTACCTTCTATATGATTGGAATTATAGCAAAAATCTATTTGAGTGCGGTGATAAATACCGCCCTTTAACTTTGTTTCTTTCTCTTGTAATAATTGTTTTAAAAGCATTTTATTTCTTTAATAATTTAGCTGTGTTCTTCTCCAATACTTTTAAACTCTCTAAGTATGATTCTTCAATAGGTGAAAGGGTTCGGGCTTCATAAGTGCGGTATTCTCGTGTTGCTTTTTTCTCGGCTTCGTTGTGACTAATAGTTCCCGCTCCTTTTAATACGCCTTTGCCATAATTGGCTGAAAATTTATCTAATTCATCTACCCAATCTTGCATATACATAGGGCTTTGTGTTTGTGCTTTAAGTTCAGCCAAATCAAAAAAAGCTGAAACAAGACGGTTTAGGCGGAATAATTCTTCTTCGGTGAGAT
>ERZ773010.215-NODE-215-length-43799-cov-11.890568_pt1 | contig 43799 bp, 71 predicted proteins | sample MGYA00580842_ERZ773010 | MGnify/ENA primary metagenome ERZ773010 (study PRJEB29015, sample SAMEA2737982) | human oral metagenome | biome: human oral; feature: human-associated habitat; material: dental | place: China | collected 2107 ... | reverse complement strand
GCACTTTGAACTTCTGCTTAAATCTATTAGTGTTGAAAATGTTATAAAAATATTATTTTATTTAAAAGTTGAGCAAACTGGGTTTCCAGATATTATGATATATAACGATAAAGAATTGAAATTTTATGAAGTTAAAAATAAAAACGACTCACTAAGGAATAGTCAGGCTAAAACCTTGAATCTTTTAAGCAAAAATAATGTAAATGTAGAATTATTTACAATCAATTTTACAGAAGCAAAAATTCAGAAAACGAACGATAAATTGAAAGTTGGAAAAGAAAAAGCTAGAGAATTCAGTCAATATACTGAAGATATAATCAGAGTTAATTTTAGAAAAAGATATTGGTATGAAAAATGGTGGGGAATTATTTTAATGTTTATATTTTGGTATATTGCTATTCCGATGGCAATAATTTCATACATTGCTAATAAATATTTTGAAAATTTAGTTATAAAGACTGAAACGAATAGGATATTAGAAAAAAAGAAAAAGTAACTGTCAGATATTAAATAACACAAAAATAGAATTAGATTAAAAAATGACAATCAAAAGATTATTTAAGTTTATAGGGCTAATTTTGATTTATTTATATTTGGGAGAGAATATAAATATGTGAAAATGTATACACTTCACATTTGAACAAGGATAAAGAATGGTATAGCCCGTGAAATTAAATAAATCAAATATAGAGCTGTTTCTTAATTGGAGTAGCTCTTTTTTCTTTTATTTTTCTTTGAAATGTGGTATAATTTATTAAAATTTATAAGAGGTATAGGATAAATTGAAAAAATTAGTTTTACATATAATTTCACCAATATTTGTTGGTTCAACAATATACGTATTATTTAGAGAAAAAACTTTACTAATGTTTGATTGGTTTAGTTATTTAAAGTTAGATTTTATAATAGATTCTTTGAGAAATAATTTTTATGGATACAGAACGTATATTCCGAAAAGTATATTATTTTCATTACCTGATGCTTTGTGGGTATATTCTTTTACAATGTTTTTGAGCATTTATTTTAAAAACAGAATACTTTTGTCAATAATTTTTATTGGAAGCATTACAACCGAAATATCACAATTATGGTTTGTGATTGGAACTTTTGATATATATGATGTTATATATATGTTTGCATTGTATTTGATTGCAATGTACTTTATAAAAAAATTTGAGGAGGAAAAGAAACTATGAAAAAGAAAGTAGGATTGATTTTAGGGTGTATTTTGTTTATTATTTTAGCAGTAGGAAGTGTACCAAGCGGAAATAAAGATAACGTGGAAGTGAAAAATAACAGCAGTAGTCAAGAAACTCAGTCTTCTACAAATAATTATACAGAACAACAGTCGCAGCAAGAAACAAAAAAAGAGTATGAAATTTCGGATGTAAAAACGAAATCAGATCAATTTGCTACTTATGTAACTGGTATTCTTAAAAACAATGGTGAGCAAAAAGGATATGTTCAAATCATGATACCGTGCTATGATAAAGACGGAGCTAAATTAGGAGACGCTTTGGCAAACGTAAACGACATTGAAGCAAACGGAAAATGGAAATTTAAAGCTATGTTTGCGGGGAACGAAAAACCAGAAACTTGCAATGTTGATAATGCTAAAGTATCAGGATTTTAAAAAATAAAGGGAAGCTTAAAAGGCTTCTTTTTTTAAAAATATTCTTGCAATAACGCAAGAAATATGTTATCATAAAATAGAGGTGGTGAAAAAATGGAAATTGATAAATATACACAAATCAGAATGAAAATGATTGAGAAAAAGATTTTTTGGAAGGATATACGAAAGAAAATCGGATATTCTGACTGGGGATTGAGATTAGCAATAAAAAATAATAATACAGAAATAATTGAAAAAGTTGAAAAAATAATAAGAGACTTTTAATTTTTTTATGCAAATCATATTGCAATAACGCAAGAAAATATAGAAAGGTAAAAAAAACCAAAAGAAAAGCAAGGAGGTGTGAGATGAAAACATATGATGCTAGGGAAAGATTAGAAAAAATTAAAAAATTAAGTGGCGAGCTGAGAGAAATTGCATTAAAAAAATATCCAGATATGATAGAAGAAGAAGTTGACTTCATAACATCGTATCTGGGAAAAGAATTAAAATTTTTCTTTAAACCTTTTGATAAAGAAATAAGAAAAATGCAGGATGAAGAAAAAGAGTTACTTGATAAATGAGTTTATTTCTTTAACCGTACGATATATTTTTTGTAAGGCAGTATTGTTTTCTAAAAATTCTAATCCTTTTTTAGTAACTTTGGGATTAGTGATAGATAATACAGGAATATCGTTTGAACTGAAACGCATTTTTATTCCAGAAATATAGTTTTCGTCTATCAAGTCGCTAAAAAGATGATAAAAATCACTTTGTGACATTTTCAACTTTGATAAATCGAAACTAGAATCTATATCAAAAGAGTGTGAATCTTTAAGTTCTTTGATTGTTTTCAAAATATAATAAATTTGATTATCGAGCATAAATTCCTCCTTTTAGTTTTTTGTACGAATATTTTTTAGGAAAAGGTTTAATTTTTTCTGAAAGAAAAGTACCTTTGGATTTAGCTTCCATTAATTTATCATATAGGGATTTGGGAATATTTTTATATCTGTATACAGATTCTGTTTCGTTGAAACAAATATATAACAGTGAATCTGATTCAAAATAACCGATGCACGAGATGTTAGAGGATTTAACTTTTTTCATAATAATTTCTTGATTCAAACATTTGTCGTAAAAATACATAATAAATCTCCTTCTAATAAGTTGTGTGTTCTAAAAAAATTTAATAAACAAGAAAATATATTTATTAATAATTTATGCAAATTGTTGCTAACAAGGGTAATATATCATAAATTTAAAATAAGTTCAAGGAGGAAAAAATGTTTAAAGAATTTTTAAAAAAATGTCTGAAATACGGAAATTTGCATATTTTAGAAGAAACAGGGGATAGGGAAAAGATTAAGAGAATTAGCAAAAGGCACGGCAAAGTAACTGGAGCAAGTGTATTGCTATTTGATTCAGGAACAAAAAGGACTACGATAAACGAAATATATCTTAACAGTCAAGGATATTTTATAATTCGGGATCAGAAAAGATTGAAATTGGAAAAATTTAAGTAACAAAAAAAGCACTTCAAATGAAGTGCATAAGCCCCTAAGGGCAGAGGAGTAGAGGTGGTTTCCGTCTCCTTTCGGAGTTCTATTCTTTTTAATTTATTCAAGTATAACAATTATAACAAAAAAGACTGGAAAAATCCAGCCCAATTTGTCATCGTTTTGTTTAATATCTTGAATAAGTTCCCTTAGGGGTTACCCCAGAGTGATTATATTATATCACAAATTATAAAAAAGTCAAAATAAAAAATAAAGGAAGAAGAAATATGAGAGATATAAGAAAAAGAGGTTGGTTTTGGGTTGAAAACGAACTTATAGACAGAACGGACTTATCATTTGAAGTGAAGTCAATGTATATGATTTTAGCTAGATTTGCAGATAACGAAGGAAAATGTTTTCCGAGCATAGAAAAATTGGCTGAAATAATTGGAAAAGATAAAAGAACGGTTATCAGATATATCAAAAAACTGGAAGAAAAAGGATTAATTGAAAAGAGAAGAAGATTTAACCAAACAAATATTTATTGTTTAAAAAATGTTGCTTCTAATGGTGACAAAATTGATAATGACAAAAATGATAGTGACAAGGATGTCACTTCCCTAGGTGACACTGGTGTCACTTCCAATAGTGACAAAAATGTAAATCTAAAAAGACCCATAGAAAAAGACCCAATTAAAAATACCCATGATGTTGTTAATAAAATTAATGCTATAAAGCAAGAAAAAAATATAACTCAAAAATCTGAATCGAACAACGAACATCAAACTTATGTTTTAGATTTAGCTAAAACTGAAATGATGAAACTTTGCAAAAATCCAATTACAGTAGACACAGCCCTAATTACATATAGGCATAAAATACAGTCGCTGTATAAATTCCTTGGAAAAGAAAAGTTTTTAGAAACGTTTGAAAAAATAAAGGAAAGTGCTTATTTACAAGAACAGTCCAAAAATGCTGGACAATTTTTCAATTGGCTGTTTTCAAGTAAAAAAGAGAATTTCCTGAGTGTATTTAATGACGTGTATATAGACAAAAGCAAAGCTGTTACAGAAAATGAAACGACTTCGGATTATTCACAGCTAAGCGAAAAAGATTTTGATATGGATTCTATGTGGGAGGGCTAAAATGATATATAACGAACTGGAAGCACAAGTGCTGGGGGCAATTCATGAAAGGCTTGTTGATTTGCCATTGTATCTTGAATGGGGACTAAAAACTGAACATTTTTTAACTCCCGAATACAAGGAAATTTTCCAAAAAATGTTAGATGCACTAGACGAAAAAGGAAAAGTTGATGTAGGAGATTTTACAAAAACTGATGAAGAGTGGGATTTAGCTTTTAAGCTTATGGATAACTGCAAGCTGATAAATCTTCAAAAACCTATTTCTGACTTGATTGAGTCGTATAACGAGTACTGGATAAAATCTGAAATAGGAAAAATACTTGAAAACGAATATTATACCCTTGAAAACAAGGTTGAGCGTATACTCCAAAAAACAAATGAACTGGATGTTCAGAAAAAAGAAAAGAATAAAGTGTTTGATATGAAAGACTTGTCGAATATATGGTACCAGGACTTTGAAGACGAGAAAAGTATTGTAAAAACACCTTTTGAAGATGTAAACAGATATTTTACATTTGAACCAGGATCACTTGTAACAGTTGGAGCAAGACCAGCAATGGGAAAAACAGCGTTCGCATTAAATCTAGCGTTACAGACTTCTAAAAATCATAATGTGCTTTATGTAAATCTTGAAATGAGTAACATTCAGATAATGCAAAGATTTTTATCAATCAAGACTGGAATTGAACTTAATAAAATCAAAAATAAAAAGCTTAATGATGATGAGCTTACAAAGATTAATTTTGCGGTTGGAGATTTGCAGAAATCAAGTTTCAAGAGCATGAGTTGCGAAGATAACTATGACTTTAATTTCATTGTAAGAAAAATCAAGAAAGAACACGAAAGAGAGAAACTAAACGTTGTAATAATCGACTATCTTACTCTAATGACTGCCAGCGGATTTCAAAGCAAGAATTACGAAGTGGAATATATGGCGAATAGATTAAAACTTCTTGCAACAGAATTAAATTGCTGTATTGTGATTCTAGCACAATTAAACAGGGCAGTAGAAACAAGGGGAACAGATAAACGCCCATTACTTGCAGATTTGAGGGATAGCGGAGGAATAGAGCAGGCAAGCAATGTTGTAGCTTTTTTACATCGTGAGGACTACTACAGAAAAAATACCGAAGAAAACAAAAATGATTTTTCATTTTTAGAATTTATAATCCGTAAAAATAGAAGCGGAGAACTAGGAACAGTTACATTGGGCTATAACAAGAAAATACAGAGAATTGGAGGATTAAAACGTGACTAAATATAAGGAAATAGAAAAAATTGAGGATAAAAAAGCCGAACTTTGGGAAAAGAAAAATAAATTATACAAGGAAATTGAAAAGATAAATCAGGAACTTGAGAGTTGTAATCATAAGATAGCAATGCTTACAGCTAAAGCAGGAAGATAAGATTACAGAAAAATATATTATTAGGAGGATAAATGCAAAATCTAAAAAGAGAAAAACCAGGAACTTATAGAATATAGAGAAGAAAACGGTACATTAGACTGGAACTGGAGGAACAAATGAAAAGATGTAAAAAGGACGTGACTTTAGGCGAAATAAAGGACATAGAGTATCTTTTTTATTATGAAAATCTTAGTGCTTATGAAACAGCAAAAATTTTGGAGATAAAAAAAGGCAGAGTGGACAATATTAGCCACAAATATTTGAAAAATCAAAGAAAAAGAAAGAAAATAGACACGGAAGAAAAAATAAAAATAGTAAAAATGTTTGAAGAAAAACACCTGCATTATATCACGATAGCCCAAAAAATGAAGAGAAGCAAGTATACGGTAAGAAATATAATAAGGGAGGAAACAGGAAATTGTAACAACAACAGATTTATTTTTAAGAATTCAAGAAAAATATGGACAAAAGAAGAATTTGATTATGTGAGAAAAAATTACAAAGAACACACAGCGAAAGAAATAGCCAGAACTTTAGGAAGAAGTGAAGTGGCTGTTTTTACTAAAATAAGAGATTTGAGAAAAAATGAGAAAATCGACTACAAGCCAAGGGGAGGACATCCAAACTTTCGCATTGTTCTGAAATTATAGATCCTGGTTGAAAGGGGGAAACGAAAATAAAACTTATCTGCCTAAGGATAGACAATAACGAATTAAAGACAACAGATAAAAAAGAATGGCTTAAGTTCATAAAAAGTCATCGTGGCAATGTAAAAAGCATAGAGCAATTTAACTGGGAGATTCCAGAAAATAAATTGCAGAAGGCTTTGGAATATTCATTTGATGAACTTTATAAATTTAAGCTGGAAGAAGGGAGAGAAAAGGATTGATAAAACTAGAATTATCCGCAATGCCACCGTCTGTAAATACATTGTGGGTAAATAAGAACAAAGGACGGTATAAATCAAAAAGGGGCAAAGAGTTTGAAGAAATAGCCAAGCATGAATTAAAAAAGCAGTACAAGGGCGAGGCAACAAAAAAACGGCTCAAGGTCGAAATATGGCTATATTTTAAAACTAGAGCCAAAAGGGATATAGACAATTACAATAAAGCTATTCTAGATAGTCTTAAAGGAATTGTGATTGAGGATGACGAACTTATAGACGACTTGGCTGTACACAAGATAAAAGGGTATGGCAAGGATAAGGTTTATATTGAAATTTTAGAAAGGGGAAATTAAATAATGGATAAAATATTATATCTTGTATCATTTAAATATGGAGATAGATTTGGTGATACGACTTCTGGAAATTGCACGGTTTTTATTAAAAAAGGGGACTATTCGGAAAGCGAAGTTCTCGAAATGTTTATTGAAGGCATAAAAACAAATTTTGGTTTTAAAAACGAAGAAATAGTGATAACAAATATAATTAACTTGGAAAAAATAAGAAGGGAACTGGAAGAATAATGGAAGCGTTAAAAACATTTGATATAAAGGAACTGCTGAAAAGACAGGCGATGCTAGATGAGAAGTTCGACAAAAAGGAAACAGCAAGGGAAAGGACAAAAAACAGAATAATAGTTGCGTATCTTACAGAGTTGGGAGAGATTTCACAGGAACTTAAAAATGAATGGAGTTACTGGAAGAACAGCACGGAAAAGTTTAACAAAAAGAAAGTTTTAGAAGAACTGTCGGACTTGCTGCATTTTTATCTAAGCTATTTGAATTTTAATAATATGCTTGTTGTAAATGATTATCCACAGGATTTTCAGTTTGAGGACAGTTTGGAAGAAACGCTGATTAATCTCAAAGAAGTAGATAATGAAGAAAAATATATAATATTTGGGTTAATGTATAATATCATGGAATATGTAGGAGCAACTGAAGAAGAATTTTTACAAATTCATCACGAAAAATGGCTTAAAAATATGAACGAGAGAACGAAGGAGGAATATTAATGAATGAATTAATGAATATAGAAAGCAGAAACACGCTAACAAGTTTAGATATAGCGGAAATAACAGGAAAGGAACATAAAAATATTTTGTCTGACATAAGAGACGAAATAAGTAAAATAGGGGAAGAGAGAGGTCGGCTAATTTTTCAGCCAACCACATATATTGATAATTTTAACAGAAATCAACCTGCATTTCTTTTGAATTACAAAGGAGTGCTGCAACTTGGTGCAAGATATAATGCTGAAACAAGATTTAAACTTATTGAAAAGATTGAACAGCTTCAAAAACCAATGACAGTAGAAGATATGATCATATTGCAGGCAAACGAAATGAAAAGTGTCAAGCATAGAATTGACATCGTGGAAAACAAAGTTGACAACGAGATAAGAATAGACCACACAGAACAAAGAAAGCTGCAAAAAGCAGTATCATTAAGAGTATTTCAAAGACTTGACGTAGTAGATGCAGAAAGAAAATTAATGTTTTCGGCAATATACAGAGATTTGAAAGACAGATTTGGAGTTGCGAGTTACCGTGATGTGAAGAGAAAAGATTTGAAAAATGCCTTACTGTATGTTCAGAACTGGATAGAAAAAGCAGAATTGAGGAATTGAGATAGAAGAGATTAGGTTGCTAAAAGGACAATGACAACTGAATAATAACTGTGAAAGCATTGCTTTTTCTGAAATTCAGGATATAATATATTATTCCGAAGAAAGGAAATAAAATGTGGAAAATGTATAACGAAACCAAAGCAGATTTAAAAGTCAAAATTGGTGGTTCTGATGAAATTGATGCAAAAGAACTGTCAGAATTTTTAAAAGGAACGTACGATACTTTAGCAAAAATAACATCAATAAATGCAAAGGATTCTTATTTTAAATTAAATTTCAAAGCTTCAGATAAAGGTTCTGTTATTTTAGATTTTTCTGCGATAACTCCTGAAATTTTAAAAATAACAGGATATGTTGTATCGGCGGCAACGATAATAAAAATGTATTTAGAGATTATAAAATTAGTAAAAGACTTAAAAGGGAAAAAATTTAAAAAAATAGATCCTGATACTGGAAATATAACTAATTATTATGGAGAAGTTAATAATTATAATATCGAAACTGTAAATTTATATTTATCAAATCCAGATGTAAGCAAAGAAATAAAAAAAAGTATAAAAAAAATAAAAGATAGAGAAAATTTAAAATATTTTCTCAACAATGAAGATGCAGAATTAGAATTATCTAAAGAAGATATGAACGTAATGACTGCGTAAGAAAAAGAAACTGAAGATACAGAAGAAGAACTGGAAAATTTATTAGAAAATATAGAACTGAAGGTATACAAAGTACCTTTTCAAGGAAATTCGCAATGGGATGTAATTTTTAATAATGAAATTACAAAAGTCTCTGTTTGGGATCAAGAATTTTTAAAAAAACTTCATGCTGGAGAAATCTTGCTTAGTTCACAAGATATATTCATTGTGGATATGAAAGAAGTTAAAGAAAAAGATAAAGTAAAATATTATATTTTAAAAGTACAGGAGGTAAAAAGATTAGAAAATATAAAAATTTATTAAATCACAGTTATTAATTTAGCTGTGATTTTTTTATGGAGGAAAAATGGATGAAAATGTATTAGAAAAAATAAAAATTAGATTACTGAGTGGAATTGAAGTAAATGAAAGCGATTTTAATTTCATGAAGTTGAATGCCAATTTATTTAAGGGTATTAAATTTATAAAGAAAAGGAAGGCTAAGAAGAAATGGCTTACACGGAAATCAAAAACAGCGAGATAACAATAACATTAGCCGTAGAAAAAGTTTATCCAGGACTTAAGCAACAGCTGGAAGAGCGTCTTAATAATTTTCCAATCAAAGTTATTCCTGTAAAAAAATTGTCTAAGGCACAGAACGGACTGATACACGTGCTAATAAAGCAATTTGCTGATGAACTAGGCTGGACTATGCTGGATATGAAAGAATATCAGAAAGAACAGTTTGCAATAAGCAGAGATTTGAATAAATTTTCTACTGCCAAATGCGATATGGAAACAGCAAATGAATTTATTTCGTTTATCATAGAGCAGGCATTGGAACTTGGGATAAATTTATATATACTTGGAAAACACGATAAAAGATATAAACATATATTGGAAATCGATAATATAACACAAAGATACGTAATCGCTTGCTTAAAAAAAAGAGTTTGCTGTATCTGCGGAAAAGAGCATAACGAGTACAGCACAATAGAACTGCATCATTGGAATTCGGTAGCGAGCATAGGCGGATATGAAAACTGCGACGGATTAAAAACGCCATTTATGAGTTTATGTGCCAAGCATCATCAAGAATTCCACGCAACAGGCAAGGAAACGTTTAAGAATAAATATTATATTGAAGGGGTATGGTTAAATGTGGAACTTGTAAAAGAGTTGAAAAAGGTTTATAAAAATCATTTTAAGGCATTTAAGGAGGAATAATGAGCAAATATAAATTAGGTTTTTCAATCGGCGATAGCTATTGCGGAGAAAATGCCGAGGTTGATTTAATAGACGACTACGGCTATACAGAGGAAGAAGCGAAAGAAATAATAAATGATGATGACAAACAGTATGAATTATTTAGAGAATGGAGAAATGAGAACATAGATCAATCTTACTGGGTAGTGAAGGAGGAGTAGAATATGAAAACACATGATTTAAAAATAGAAAGAAAATATTTTGACGATGTTATAACAGAGAGAAAAAGATTTGAAGTGAGGAAAAACGACAGGGATTACCAAGTGAATGACATTTTATCTTTAAATGAGTATGATAAAGATAAACAAATATACACTGGCAGACATATTTTAGCTAAAGTACTGTATATTTTGGATGATAGCTCTTTTTTAAAGGAAGGGTATGTTGTTCTTTCTATATCTGTTATAAAATAATAAAGTTCAGTCGCTGAAAGTCGTTTTGGCTGAGGAAAGTATTTACGGCAAAAAAGATTAGTCGTGAAAAGTTGTTTTTATTAGAGAAAGTTAGGAGGAGAAATGAAAATAGCGATATTGTTAATATTATTAGTACCAATTTTATTTTGGATTACATTTATTTGGTCAATATTTGAAAACGCAGTAGAAAGAATGAAGAATTATAATCTATTTGGAATGTTGGCGAGCTTAGGTTTTGGAGTGCTTATGGCTTATGGATTATACGGATTTTTATTAAAAATAATAGATCCAGGATAAAACCATATTGCTGATGTCGGCAAAATGGTATAAAGAACGTTTGGCTGGTGTTAGGAAAACGATAGAAATTAGGAGGGAGTATGAAAAACAAGGATAGAATGCAGTTTAATTTAAAAAACTGGAAAAAACAATACGGACATTTTGATTTTTGGAACAGGACAGATAATAAAATATCAACTTTTGAAAAAGTGCTGAACAAAGACAAGTATAAAAAGAAATAGGAGGAATTGAAATGAAAAAAATATTATTAGCAGGACTTTTAGTAATAACTATAAGTTGTAGTACATATTACGAGAAGTTTCGGCAAGAATGCAAGCAATATAAAGTTGTTAAAAAGTTAAAATCTAAAACAAGTGAAAAAGTGTATCTAAAGTTTGAAAATGGCAGTATATATGAGGTATCGCCAATATTAAAATATGAGGATATAGAAGAAAACCACAAATTGAGGAAATGTAATTTTTAGAAAAAATTGAAAAACGGGACAATGACAGTTGAATATTTGGTTTTTTTAAAGTATAATATATCAAGTGGGAGAAAAGGTAGAAAAATATGATTTATACAGATAAAGAATATATTTTGTTAAATTTAATCTATTCTAATGCTAAAAGAGAAAAATTGAATTATGACGAAATAATATATCTATTTAAAGAAAGTTTGGATAAAGGAATTAATTTATTTAGAGAGTTTGAATTATTAACCTTGCAAAGCGTTAAATATAACACAAAAACATTTTTAAATTTATTGCGTTTTTTCAAAGAAAAGGAACACTTGAAGTATAAAAACGATATTTCTAAAATAGAAAAAAAATGTAATAAAAACAATATAAAAATGATGTTTTTTGAAAACGAAAAATTTCCTGTAAATTTAAAAAAAATTTCCAATCCTCCAATAATGTTATATTATAAAGGAGAATTTCCAATGACTGAAAAAATATTAACAATAGCTGGAAGTAGGGAAATTAGTAAATATGGGAAAAAGATAGTTAATAAAGTTATAGAATTGTTTTCAAAAGAAAATTATTCTATATTAAGTGGACTAGCTTCAGGAATTGATACTCAAGCACATTTGTCAGCATTGAAATATGACTTAAGAACATTTGCTATACTAGGACAGGGATTAAGCAGCAGAATATATCCGATAGAAAATACAGGTCTGGCTGAAAAGATATTAGCGAATGGAGGGTGCTTAATTTCAGAAATAGAGCCTTCCAAAAATCCAAATAGAGATTATTTTTTGCGAAGAAATAGGTTACAAGTTGCATTTGCTGAAAGAATTTTTATAGGGGAAATAAAAGAAAACGGAGGAGGAACATTAACAACTATTAATTATGCTTTAGAATATAATAAAAAACTTTATATTTGGAATCCTATTTTATTATATGAAAAAGGCGAATTTGAAAAAAGTTTTTTAGGAAATTTAATATTATTTGATGAGTACTCTACAGAAAACAAAAAAAATAAGTTATTTAAGCAAAAAGAATACATCAAAGAAAAAGCAGTTGAAATAAAATTAGGTATAGATTTTGAAAACACGAACGAAAACTATTTTGAACAATTAAAACTATTTTAGGAGTGATTAAAGTGGATAATTATTATAATATACTAATTTCAGGAGAAATTTTTCTACAGTTGAATGAAAGCAATCAAAAAAAATTTGTTGAAATTACTCAAAAATATAAAAATATAAATTTTTTTATGGTTTCGTTTTCTGAATCTAAAATCAAACAACTAGAAAAGTTTGGTTACGAGGTTTTGAAAAGAGGAAGTGATTCATTAAATACGATTATAGAACTTGAAGAAACCGTATTAATTTTAGGATATTGTGACAAAGACTTTCAATTAAGCAAAAAAGGAAAAATGTTATTATTTTATTTAGAAGAAAGTGTTAATATTGAGCAAAAGGTCTTAATATATGGAAAAAAAATTAACATAAAAAATTTTTTTAAAATTTTAGACCTAATTGACGAAACCAAAGGAGTATATTACAGTTATAATTTAGATCAAAACTTTAAAGTTGTATCATTAATAAATGCAAAATATAAAGTTAGGTATTTATCCACGGAAGAAAAACAAATTGCAATAAAATTTGAAAATTTATTAAAAGAAGGAGAAGAAACAAACAAAGAAATCTTTATATATTTTATATTGATTATGTTTTTAAAAAATATTGATTTTTCAGAGTATTATCATTGTTTTTATTACCCAACTTCTCGGGGTAATGGAGGGAAAAACGAATTAATGGAGAGATTATGCGAAGAAATAAGATTGATTATAAGCAATGTAAAATTAGAGCAAGAAAATCTCTTTTTTAGATATAAAGAAGTCGAGAAAAGTAGATATTTAGAAGCTGGAGAACGAATACCTTTAAATAGACATTTAGATTCCATTAATTTGATTAAAGAAAAACGAATATCTAACAAAGGTATTATAATATTAGATGACTATTCCACAAATGGAACTTCGTACAAAGTTGTTCGTGAACTTTTGAAAAATAAAAATACAAAAAAGATTTTGTTTTTAACTATCGGGAACTTTGGAAATGTTTTTGAAGGAGAATATAATCAAGAAAATTCTCATTTTAATTTAGAAAAAATATTTGAAATTTTACATAATCAATAAAAAGACCAAATAAAACTGGTCTTTTTTTGTGTAAATGTCAAAATTAAAAAAAACATTGTTTAGGATTTTAATTTTTAAAGAAAAAACAAAACTCAAACACTTGAAAAAAACAATAAAATAGGTTATAATTAGGAGGTAAAATGAGTATAAGTAAAAAACTCAAAGAAATCAAAGATTTTCTAGAAAGTGAAAAAATTGGAAAAATCTTTATTGATAAAAGACCCAATGGGGTTATATTAATAGAAACAACAGAAACTGAGAAATATCAAAACAGAGTATGCAAAAAAGCAACCTGATTTCAAAAGTTTAGAATAACAATCGAATAAAGTATAAATAGCGACGTACACAAAATGATGACCGTATTTATAAATTCGAGGAACTAAAAAGCCTTGATTTTATATATACGGTCTTTTTTTGTCTAAAAAAACTAAAAAGGTAAAGGAAAAATGAAAGATGAAAACATAAAATTATTGATTAAAAACGAATATGAAAATGGCACAAGTATGAGCGTTTTAGCTAAGAAATACAACATAAAGTTGAATACAATAAAAACTTGGAGTGCTAAAGAAAAATGGGTTAAAAAAAAACGCAATACTACAACCAAAAAATACACAACCAAAAATAGCAAAAAACAACCAAAAAAAACGGTTGTGATTGATAAGGAAACACAGATAAAATCAGACATAATTAACAATATAGCCAAAGAAGAAATCACGGAAAAACACGGAATAAAAAAGACTAAATATTATGACATTAAAAAGAGCGTAAGACAGATTCAGATAGAGCAAAGCGAGAAAGTTTTAAATGAAATTGCAACCCAAAAATATAATAATGCAGTCGAAAGATTAAAAAGGATAATCGAAGAAAAAGAAAAACTGGAAACTAGAATTCTTGAAACTACAGATAAAGAAGAAATGACAATGATTAAACAAAAATTGGAGCTTTTGAAAGAGTTTGAAAAAGATATAAAAGTAAATGCTAGGGTTATTTCTGATTATAGGCAGGCAGAATTAGAGGAACAACTTGTGAACAACGAATTAAGCAGAAACGCTTTAGAGATTCAAAAAGAACGTTTAGAGATTGAGAAGGCTAAAATTAAAAATAATGATGACAAGGATTCAGAAAAAGAAAATGAAATGATCGAGCTGTTAAAAAATATAACAGAAAAGGTTGAAAAAGATGAATGATTTGACCCCTAAACAGTATGAAGTGTTGAAAATATTTAATAAAGAACATCCGAGAATAACAATTCTGACAGGAGCAAAAAGAAGCGGAAAAACATTTTTAAATAATTTTCTGATGTTATCACATATTGCAGCATTTGCTAACCAAAATCTTAATTTCATCATAATCGGAGCAACAAGTGGAAGTATTTGGAGAAACGTTTTAAACGACTGGGAAACAATGTTAGGAAAACAATTTAAGCCAAAAAAAGACGGAAGTTTCAAGTTGTTTGGAAACAATATTTATTTATTCGGTGGAGAAAAGGCAGACAGCTGGAAGAAGATGAGAGGGATGACTTCTCACGGCACTTATATAAATGAGGCAACAGCATTACATCAAACTTTTATTACTGAAGCATTTTCAAGGACTTCAGGGGAAGGTTCAAAGATATTTATTGATACCAATCCTGATAATCCAGCACATTTTGTTAAAAAGGATTATATCGACAACGCTGGAGTTAGATTGGAAAATGGCAGATTAAATATTCTAGTTAGCAATTTCAAACTAGACGATAACATTTTTCTCAATAAGGAATATGTGGATTCTATCAAAAAGACAACTCCACACGGAGCAACTTATGATAGAGATGTTTTAGGGTTGTGGGTAGCTCAAGAAGGTGTTGTGTTTGCAGATTTTTCAGAAAAAGAAAACGTAATTAAGGACATAGAAAATATTGAAATAAAGGAATATTACATTGGAGTTGACTGGGGATTTGAACATTATGGAACTTTGGTAGTTATTGGAGTAGATTTTGAAGATAATTATTATATCGTTGAAGTTGTAGCGAAACAGCATAAGTATTTTGATTACTGGAAAATACTTATTTTACAGAAATATAAGGAATATCAAGTATCAAGAGTTTTCTGTGATAGTGCTAGAACTGAATACGTGCAAGGATTATTAGATTTTGGAATAAATGCTGAAAACGCAAAAAAAGATGTAAAAGAAGGAATTGATTTGGTTGGTGCAATGTATAAAAGAAACGCTTTAAAAATTACAAAAAAAGCGTTTAAAGGGAAATTTGAAGACGAAATTTATTCTTATGTGTGGGGGAAAAATGATGAGCCAGTTAAGGAAAATGATGATGTAATGGATGCGATAAGGTATGTCTTGTATAGCTTAAAAAAAGATGAAGGCGGAATCGCTTATTTGTATTAGGAAGGAGGGCTAATGTGACTAGAGAGGAAAGAACAAGAGTTAAAACTTATTACGACAGGGAACAATATAGCAAATCGAATTTGAATAAGAATATGCCAGGGCTATTTGATGGAACTGTAGAAATATTTAATCCAATACGAGATATTGTAAAGGCTTTATCAAACACAGCTTTAAAGGATTTGAGAATAGATAATGACAAATTAAAAGAAATTTGGGAAACCAATCAAATGACTACTTTCAGTAAAAAAATTTCTAAAGAGATGTATTTGAATGAAGAAGTTTTTGTTGAAGTTATATTAACTCCTGACGAGCAAATTAGATATATTTTGCATAATGTAGATGATGTCGAGTATACGGAAGTATTTGGCGAAATTAAGAAATTTAAAGTCGAAGGAGAACAAATTTATTTTGATGAAAACGGAGAAGAGAAAAGTAGGGAGTATTCAAGAGAGTACACAAAACTTGATATCGGAATTGTCAAAAGAATTGAAAAAATAGACAATGAGACAGTTGAAACTCCTTTTATTTTGAATAAAATTCCTGTTTCAAAATTTAAAAACGATAGCAATATTATAGAAGCGTTGAATATTATAGATAAAATCAATGAAACTGAAAGTTACATTGGGAGAATATTTGGAATACACGGAGACCCTTGGTTACATGCGAACGGAGTAAAACAATTTGCGGATATTAATTCTAGTAACGAAAAGATTAAGAAAAATGCACAGCTTTTGGAAGAGGCTAGATATAAAAAGAAAAGAATTATCAATACCCAAAATTCAAAAGAAATGGAAGCTAGTTTTAAATATATTGAATTGACAAATCCGTTAATCAGTGAAATGCAAAATGACATATCTAGACTGGAAAAAAGACTGTCAAACTTATTTCCTGAATATCTTTTAGTAGATACAGCAACGCAAAATGTCAGCGAAGAAACTTATTTATTAAAGAATAATGGACTTAAAACGAAAGTTGCAAGTTTTAGGGAAGACTTTATAAAAAGTTTATTAGAGTTAGACAAAATTGCATTGGAATTGTCAGGAAGTTCGGATGAATTGACTGAAAACAATTATACATATTTTGATACATTTATGGAAAATGAAAAGAGTTCTAAACTAACTACTCTATCATTAGCTCTTGATGTGATAAGTAAGGCAAAAGACATTGATGAAGAATATAAACTTAAAAAAATAATAGAGAAAGTGACAGATGATACTTTGCAGGATTTGAGTGGTTTGTATGATTAAGATAGATTTTAAATGGGATCATAAAGTGGAGAAAAGGCTGTTTAATTTTTTTAGAAGAACAGCATTTTCGGTATTCAATAACAAAAAAATAGACATTGATTATTCAAATTTAATGAAAATATTTGTTAATTATAGTATTTCTTACGAGAAAAAATTCAAGAAAGTGAAAGATATAGATGTTAAAAAACATACAGAAATAGCTGCAAAACAGATAAAAGAAATAAAAAGCTGGCAAAACAATTTGAATAATTATGTTGAAGAAAACAAGGAAAAAACTGATTTAAAAGATAAATTGAGGAATAACGCTAAATTTAGAGCTAGGAATATGCTGGGCAATTATTATAAAGATTTCTTAAAAGAAATAATTGCAAGCGAAAGCGAATATTTCGAGTGGAATACAATGGGAGATGAACGTGTCAGACCAACACACGAAGCAAGAGACGGAGTTATCTATAATTGGGATAATGCCGAAATAGTTCCAGGGGAAGAAGCAGGATGCAGATGTTGGGCTACCGTTTATTTTCCTGAAACAAAAGAAGAAATTGAACATATAAACCAAAATTCTTGAGAGTTGAAAGACTACGAATCATTTATGAGTCATTTGATGTCAAATCTCAAAAATTTATAGAGTATCAATACTGTAAATCATTTATGAGTTACAGCAAATAATCTAAAAAAACAAGGAGAAATGAAATGTTAAAAAAACTAGAAAAGAGATTCAATTTAAATTATGAAGAACCAGGAGATGGAAAAGGCAATGGAGACGGAGCTGGTTCAGGTGGTAATGAGCCAACGCTTGACGATTTGAAAGCTGAAATTGAGAATTTTAAAAAAGCACAAGCTGAAAAAGACAAGGAAATTAATTCTTTGAAATCACAGCTTGGACACAGCAATAAACAGCTTGAAGAGTTTCAGAAAAATGGGAAAAGTGCAGAAGAGCTGGCAAATATGGAAAAAGAAAAGTTAGAAAAAGAGTTAGCTGAAATAAAGAATAAATATAATTTGACAACACTGGAAACTAAGAAAAACTCTTTAATAACAGAGTTAAAAATTAGTCCACAATTTGCTGATTTAGTTCAAATTACGCCAGATATGACTGCAGAAAGTCTTGAAATAGCAGTTAAAAACGTTGCAGCAAAGGAAAAAGAGTTCACAACAGATTTTTTGAAAAAGAACTCTATAACAAACGGAGGATTTAATCCGAAAGTTAAAAAGAAAGATGAAAAAGATTTTGTTGACAGAATGATTGAGAAAAACAAAAACAATGAAACAGATCTTACAAAATTTTAGGAGGTTGAGATGTTAAAAAGAACAGTAATGCATAAAGAAAAATTGAATGTGAAAGTTAAAATATTGAAATCGGATTTTGCTAATTACATTTATAAAGACAAAAATACCAATAAAGAGTATTTGTTAGCCGGAACACTTGTTAAAGCAAAAAATGGGGAAGATTTAAGAGAAACAGGAGCGTTTGTAATTCCAACAGGAACAGGAACGCAGGCGGAAGCTGTGTTATTACACGACGTTGAGTTTAAATATTACAACGATAATGAACAAGCAACAGTTTCGCTTGAAGGGGTTGCGTATTTAGATAAATTAATTGCAGTAGGAAAAGAACATCCTACGCCAATTACGGTTACAAAAGCGGAGTTACCAGCAGGGGTAACTTACATTTATAAGGATAGAAAATAGGAGGTTAAGAAATGCCAATGAATTTAACAGATTTATTAAACGCAAAAAGTTTAAATAAGTATTATGCAGGAGTAAAAGGAACTACGTTAGTAGAAGCAATGTTTCCAGCTGTATTTTCAAACACTTTTGATATAAATACATTTGGAAGTTTAGACGGTGGAGCAGTTGAGGTATTACAAAGCAGCCAACTGGATGCGGATGTAATGTTTAGAGACTGGGATTTGAAAACAACAACAAAAGGGGATAAACAATTTTTTAGGGAAGGTATGAAGCTTGATGAAAAACGTAGAAAAGAATTGTTAGAAATTTTGAATACAAATAATCAATCAATTATTGACAACTATTCAATACAAATCTTTGAAAAATTTGCAGGAGCAAAAGGTTTTTTAGGAAGTGCGAGAGCAATTGCGGCTTACACAGTTTCACAATTTTTATCAACAGCCAAAGTAACGTTTGTTGATGAAAACGGTGGAGGACAGACAATTAATTATAGACTTGCTGATAAATACAAAGAAACGTTAGTGGGAACTAATATTTGGAGTACTGCAACAGCGAAACCACTTGAAGACTTGGAGAGATGGAAAGAAATAGTTGAGGAAGGTGGCGGAAACGTAGAAATAGCTTTAATGTCAAAATCCACATATAATACGCTAAAAAAACACGATACCGTGAAAGCATTATTTAAGAATACTATTGTTACGGTTACTCCAGCACTTATTAAATCTACTATTGAGGACGTAATCGGAATGACAATATTGATTTGGGATGAAAAAATAAAAGTCGGAAAAACAACAAGAAATGTATTTCCAGACAATATCGTTACATTGATTCCGAATGGACAATTAGGAACAATGGAATATGGGCCAACTCCTGCAAAAACTGATGAATTGCTTGGGTTGTTAGGAGATAGAGAAGTTGTAGATATAGCAGGAACATTTGCAACTGTGGAAGTTGTGCCTGAATCGAAATCAGCAGGGGTTGTAAATAATGTGAATGTTGTAATCGAAGATTTAGTTGCTCCAAATCCATCAATAATGAACAGTATGTTCATAGCAACAGTAGGGTAGGTGAATCGAATGGCAAAAGAGAATAAAAAGGAAGAGGCAAAAGCTATTGTTGAGGCAGTAGCTTTAACGCCTTTGAGATATAACGATGTTAGATATGAAATTGGGGATAAGCTGGAATTAACTGAAACAGAATTTGAAGTTTTAGTAGAAAGCAAACTTGTCGGCGAAAGAGTTGATGAGTAATGACTGATGAAACTTTGGAAGAACTTAAAAAGTATATTCCTGAAACTTCAGATTTTGATGTAGGAGTTGTTGAGCAGTTTTATAAAGTTGCCGAAGAAAAACATAGCAGTGAAAAAGAGAAATTGCTTAAAATATATCTTTTTGGATATTTACTCACTTCATTAGATGATTTTGATTTTACAAAAGTTCAAGTATCTAATATTGTAATTGAAGAAACAGGTGGAAACAATCAATATTTAATGATGTATAAACAGTTGTTAAAAACACTTGGAATTGATGAAAACGAAACAACTGTATCAATAGTTTAAGGAGCGGATTATGTTTAATTTTAAAAACAAGGAAAAAGGAGAAATCCTGCTTGTCAAATTAAATCACATATTGCTTAAAGAAGGCGATAATGAGCTTGATTTGACGCCTCGCAGAATGAATATTGCGGAAGAAGAAATTAAGGAAAGAAAACTTAATATTGAAATTATAAAGCTAGGTGATAAGGATGCCGTGCAAACTGAAAATAAAGGAGAAACCGAAAAACAAGAATCTGGAGAAACTTCTGGCGATGAATAGGCAAAAAATTGAAGTTGGAACAGTAACCAATTATAGCGTTAAAGGTGGATTTAATGCCTTTGGGTTATCCAATGTTCTTGATACAGGATCTAGCCGTGGAGTTCCAGGATGGAATTATAATCAAAAGGCTTTTGAACAGTTTAAGCCAATGGCGGCTAGATATTTTAAAGAAGGAGTTGCAAAGATTATAAACGGAAGTTTTAGTGTAGATGCGATGACTAATAAAATTGGAACAGAGGCAAGCACAAAGTATAAAGCAATGATTGAAAGAATTAAAAGTCCAGCAAACAGTCCTGTGACAATTATGAGAAAAGGATTTAACAATCCGATGATTGAAACAGGGCATTTTAAAAGCAATATTGCCGCTAAGATTAATGGTGGAAGAATTGTTGGGAGAGGTGGTGGATAATGGACAGGAAAGTTAAGGTGGCTATTAGAAAAGTTTTAAAAGTTATAAGGAAGTTTTCTGATGATGTAACTATATATTCAGAAAATTCTGAAATTGAATTTGATGATTTAGGAAATCCGATTCAAAACGAAATAGAAAAGACTGTGAAAATGGCTGTATTAACGCCAAAACACAATTCATCGTTTCCACGAAGTATGGACGGAAGTTTTTTATCGAATAAGAAAGAGGGGTACTACATTCTGAATGACACAGACGACTTCAAAATTTCTGAAAATATGAAACTGAAACATAACGGCGTGTTTTATAGAATAGTCAATATCGAAGAAAATTATGGAGAGTTTTTGAGAATGGAGCTGAATATAGATGACAAGCGAAATTAGAAAAGAAGTTGTGAACGATATTAAAGAATTTTGTAAAAAGTTTGGCATAAATCAAGTTATTAACGAAGAAAAACGTGATGAAATTTCGGCTGAACAGTATGAAAAACTTAAATTTCCGCTTGTTTTCTATAATCTGTATATTGAAGATGCAGGAAGTCCTATTCCTTTTGGAAACAATAAATATTGTTATGATGAGGAAATACAGGCACTTTTGACTTTGGAATCACGAGAGAAACATAATGATTTTGATATGCTTTATATGTTTTTGGCAAATACAAACGCAACAAATGATTACTTTAATGATAGAAAACATCAAAGGAAGATACGGAAAGTATACAAGATACAGGAAACGCCTTTTAATTTTATGGGCAGAAAATATTACAAACAAGTTCTGCAATTCAGCTATTTTGCAGAGCATTATATAAATAAAGATTTTAGGGAGGAATAATGGCAATAGAAAGAAATGATTTGAATACATTGAACAACGTACAAATAAAATCAGAAAATAACAGAGCATTTTATGACGATGTCAGAAGTCTGATGTTTTTTACAAAAGACTTCGCAATATCACCAACTTATATTACAGAGCCAAAAGATTTATTGGAACTGAATATAAGTGGATTAGATGAAAATCATATTTTTTATAAGTTAATAGCCAGTGCCTATTCACAATCATACACTCCATTAAACGTTGTAGTGTATGGGAATAACACGGCAACTACATTTACAGAACTTATGAAAACTTACGTGGATCATGAGGACGCTTTTGAAGTTACAAACTGGATTACTAATATGGATATAGTCGCAGAGAAAAATTATATAGACAGTATTATAGCTTATGCAAAAACTGATAAGGATAAACAGTTCTTTATAGCTGTGAATTATGAAAAATTAGGAAATTCAGCCAAAGCTGTAGCACTACAGACAGATAATAATATTGATAATGTAGCGTTTGTTATTGAAGGGGCTAAGAACTTGGCAAAAGGAAACTGGCTTACTGGAGCATTGGTTGGTGGAACGATAGGATACAAGGATTTGGGAAGTTATATTGTGCATTCTACACAAATTAACGGATTCGTGCAGGAGAATTTCACAAAGACGGAGCAAAAGGCATTCTGGGACGCTGGATTGAATTATTTATCTAAACCAACAAGAGGATATTATCATATTGTAAATGGACTTAATTCAGACAATAAGACGCTTATTGAATTGAAATTGATTGAGATTTGGTTAAGAGATGGATTGAAAAAGGATTTGACAATCTTCCAAGTGAGAAAAGATAAAATACCTTTGAATGATACTGGAAGACTGATGATAGAATCAATAATTAGAGAACGTTGCAGACAAGGTGCTAATGCTGGAATGTTTATGGTGGATAATGCTGGAAGCTATTTTGGAATCATAACTCAAAAAGATAAGAACGGCAACGAGATAAACATTAAGCTGGGGCATTTAACAGTAGATGAAATAACGCAGGAGTCAATCAGGGAAGGGAAATTCAAATTCGATTTAAAAGTTACTTATCTGAACGGCGTTAGGTATGTTTCGCTTACTGGAGCAATTACAACAGACGGAGAAATTATTTTTAACAAATAAGGAGGTAAAGATATATGGCAACAAAACAATATAACGTGCATAACGTCAAAATCATACTTACTGCTGCAGGAATTCCCTATGCGATTACTTGCAGACATGAAGATGGTTTTGAAGATGATCCTAATACAGAAAGCTCAAGCTCTACGATTGCGAGCTGTGGGCAGAAAGTAGTAAATGTATCGGTAGATGAAAGCGTATCTATTACGTTGAGCTTGGCTTATGGAAGTGAAGAACATAGAACAATGGAAAGGTTGCACAAACTTTGGAAAGCAAATAAAGGACTGTTTCCAATGTTTATGGTAATCACTGATACAAATACAAACGAAACTTACATTTACAACAGTGTTTCATTTAAGAAAAAGGCTGGGTTGAAGTATGCAAATGAAAGTGGTACTGAAGCCAGAGCTTGGGAGTTTGAAGCAGAGAGCAGAGAGTTTGTAGGTTAAGGATTATTTTTTTAACAAAAAGGACAATTACAATTAAATATAATAACTGTGGTTTTGTAATATTTTGATATTAGTCAAAAAAACTCTAAATTTCTGTTGCACTTTTGCTACTTTTAAGATATAATTTAATCGTGAAAAAAACATGTTAAGAAGGAGAAAAGGGTATGAAAAAAATGAATGGAGTTATATCAGGAATGGCAAGCCTATTTAGTGATACAAGTTCAAATATTTTAGAAAAATATCCATCAACTTATGAAAAAGATGTAAAAAAATCATTACAAAATGGTTGGAATAGCGTAGGAATGGCAATAAGAGGAGCAGTAGAACAATATGGGCAAGCTGAAAAAACAGGCAAATAAAAAGCAAACTAAAGAAATGCTGGTTCAGCAGAAGAAAATAGAACAATATTCAGGGATAATTCCGCCACCGAGTGTAATTGATGGTTACGAGAGGAACTGTCCAGGAGCAACTGACAGAATTTTAAAGATGACGGAAAATGAATTAAAAAACAAGCAAGAACTGGATAAGAAAGAACAAGAAAATATTCATTTATGTAGAAAAAAAGCACTAGAATTTGATATAAAACACAATACAAGAGGTCAAGTTTTAGGTTTTATACTGCTGTTCACAATGCTTGTTGGAGGATTTGCATTAGTCTTTATAGGAAAAGAAATAGGCGGTTATGCCGCAATAGTCAGTTCTGTTTCATTGGGATTGGGAAGCTTAATTTGGAGCAATTCTAAAAATAAAAAATAGGAATCACAGTTATTAATTTAGCTGTGATTTTTTTATGTAAAAAAACAGGACAATGGCAATTGAATAATGACTGTGAAACTAAAATATTTGTTTTTTAAGTTTGGGATAATGGTATAATCCGATAAATAATATGGAAATGGGTGATTAAAGTGATAAAAAAACTGAAAAAACTGTTTAAAATGATTTTCCAAAGAAAAAAATATGCGAGCGAGCAAATTGTAGAAATAATAAAAGAGGAGCTGGGATTGGATGGGTCGCACAAAGATTTAAAATAATGTTATTCTGATTTTAAAATCATTCTTTAATTTCTCTTAGAAATAGTGTATAATATAGTAAATTATTTTTAAGGAGGAATTAAAGTGACAAAAAGGGAAAAGGTACTATCTGGCATTATTGGATTTCTTTTGATAGTTGTGGCAATAGTAGGATACAAGGCTTATGATTATAGAAAAAATTTACTTGAGAAAAAGAAAATCATCGTGCAGAAAGATAAAAACTTTTTGGAAGGAATGAAAGTTTCCTACGAAATGTATACAAGACTTACTTTAGTTGACAAAATGAGAACTTATGCAATAAGACATCCATTTAACGCTCCTGAAGTCGAATTTCAAACAGCTTTAAGAAAAGCAGGAGAAACTCAAGATAGATATCTTAAATATTTAGAAAAACAAGGATTCAAAGATTATAAGCTGACTAATCTAATAAATTCGGAAAAGAAAGATTTTCTTCAAGTATCTGATAAAATACAAAGTTATGACGAGATTCTTCAAAAAGAAGATGAAAAAAATAATAAAGATAAGTAAAATTTTTAAAAAAGTTCTTGACTTTTTCGTACGGAAATGTTATTATAAATTATCGTACGGAAGAGGTGAGAATATGGAAGAGAAAATTCTGAAAAAAGTAAATTTTAATAAAGGAGGTGCAGGTGGATATACCCCCAGAATGACATTAAATAGTAAATGGGTTAATGATATGGGTATAACTAAAGAAAACAACGAAATTGAAGTGAGTTATAATAAAGAAAAAAAGGAAATTATCATAAGAAAAGCAAAATAAAAAATCCCCTCTCTCGTAACGAAACGAAAAAGAGGACATATAGTATAATGTATCTAGACAATACTATTATACTATATATTCTCTTAAAAAACAAATATTTTTAGGAGGAAAATTTTATGAAAAAAATCTCATTTACAGAAGTGGAAGATGTAAAAATCAAATTAGAAAGCGTAAGAAGTTTGATGATAGCTTTGGAATATGGAATATTTGACAGCTTTGAATCAAAAGAGATATTCAGAGTTGGGTACGCTAATCTGATTGAACAAGTTTACGGCATACAAAAAGAACTGGACAGAATAATCGGTAAACTGACAAGCCAAGTCCAAAAGGATTCGGAAGAAGAAATTGCATAAAAATAGTATAATGGAGGATAAAAGGATGAATAAAGAATTAACAGTGATTGATGAAAGAGATGTATTAGGAAAAAGATTCAGAGTATATGGAGATTTTGAAAATTTGTTGTTTTTAGCAAAAGATGTGGCAGAATGGATTGATTACAATAAAAAATCAAACGGAAGTTATGATGTAAACAGTATGTTAAGAATGGTAGATGACGACGAAAAGCTGATACGGAAAATTTTCGTATCAGGTCAAAACCGTAACATGTGGTTCTTAACGGAAGATGGATTTTATGAAGTCTGCATGCAAAGCACAAAACCTAATGCAAAAATCTTTAAAAAAGAAGTGAAAAAGATTTTGAAGACAATCAGAAAAACAGGAAAATATGAAGAGAAGAAAAAACCTCTTACACAGGCTGAATTAATTTTACAGCAGGCACAATGGATGGTTGAAGCCGAGAGCAGAATCAATAATATTGAGAACAATGTGATTGGACTTGCAAACACTATTGAGGATAACGACAAGAGCATAAAAAGATTGGAAAACAATCAAAGAAGAACAGTAACAAGCAACCATCTGACAGTAATAGCCTATGCCAACATAAAAGGAATAAAGCCAAAATCATACCACGCGCCTTCTATAGGAAAGAAAGCGACTAAGATATGCAGGGAAAAGGACTTATTGATAGGAACAACGGTTGACAGCCGATACGGACTAATAAATACTTATCCTGTAGAAGTTCTGGATGAAATATTTTTTGAATAGTAATAGAAAATTTACTAGACCAAATTGAAAATTAAATAGAAACATAAAATCACAGTCATTAATTTGATTGTGATTTTTTTGTTACAAAAAATAAAATTAAAATATATAAGGAGAAATAAAATGAATTTAGAAAGAAAATATAATGAAGAAGAAACAAAAGCGATTAACATGTCAAGAGAAATGGCTGGATTGCCACCTATTACACAAGATAATGAGAATATAACAGTTGAAAATAAAGAACTTAAGAACGAAGTGACAGAAATTGAAACTATTGCAACAGAAGAAACGGCTGAAGAAGTCAAAAAAAGAAGAAATGAATCCGAAAGAAGAAGAATAAAACAGCAAGGCGGATTAAGACCTAAACAGATATTTAAGCATACTTTGATTGACTGGGACGGCAAAACGAAAGATATAATTTGTGAATATCCGTCAACAAGACAGGCGATTAGATATTCTAAAATGGAACTTGATCCTGGAACTGGTAAAGGAATATTTTCGTTTGCTGATACAGTTACTGACTTCTATAATGATGGATTGTTGCCAAAATTTGAAATTGAAGATTTTCCAGCCAGTGAAATTGCAGAATTAGCTACTTTCCTGTCGGAAGTGGTAAGAAATCCCTTCCTTAAATAGAAACCCTGCTTTTTTCTATGAAGGGAAAATGTATATTAATAAGGATGAAATGCTAAAGGAAATAACAGAAGTCGAAAACTTGGCATTTCAGCTTGAATTAAATGACAATTTTAAGAGTTTCAGTTCATTTGAGTTTTTGGAAAGATATAACAGAAATGATATTCCTGAAAAGGAATTTGAAACATTTTTAAAGATGTGTTTCTACGATACGGAAATACAGAAAATAAAAGAGCGGGAACAAAAGAAAATGAAGAAAGGAAGATAATATGGCTAGCGGAGTAGGAGTTACTTATGAGTTGGAATTTGTAATAAAAGACAAGAACGCAAAGCAATGGATACAGTCTATGCAAAAGGAAGCTGAAAGGCTAGCCAAGGCATTAGATAAAGTTACTTTAAATAATTTCAACAAACAGATTCAGCACATGCAGAAACATTTGCAGTCACAGGGAAATCAATTAAAATCACAGCTTAAAACGGCACAGGATATGATGAAGTCGCTTGGAACAGGTAAAAATGTAAAAAGTGGACTGGATAATGTCAAAAGAGAGGCACAGGAAGCCAAAAAGAAAATGGATGAACTGAACAAGGTAAAGGAAGCGGTTGGGAAATCAGTCAAAGATCCTTTAAAAAATGTTGCAAAGGGTGCTGACAATGCAATGAAAAGAGTTAAAGGGCTTATGAACAAAGTCCGTGACGGAGCGTTGTACAAGGCTGGAAGTTTTATTACGCAGGCTGGAATGGAAGCGTTACAGGAATACGGACAGACTGATTATGAACTGCGAGGAGCTTCTGCCAAAACAGGTGGGTACGGAACTGACTTAAAAGAGTACAGGAAACTTACAAAGCAAGTTGGTGGGGCGACTAAATTTAATAATTTAGATGTCGCACAAGCTATAAATGCAGGAGCAACTTTAGGGATAAAAAAAGATGAAATGAAAGAAATTATTCCGTCGGCTGCAAACTTGGCTCAAGCATTTAATTCAGATATTACACCAGCACTTGAAATGGTAAAAATGCACATGAATTCTTATCAGTTATCCGCAAAAGAGGCACAAAAAGTAACTGACATGATAGCTGTTACATCTAAAAACACTGCGGCGGATTTGCCAAGACTTGCTGAAGGTTTTAAATACGTTGGAGCTTCTGGAAAAGCGTTAGGAGTTCCTATGGAAACGGTTTATGCAATGCTTGGTAAAATGAACGATAACGGATTAATAGGTTCCACAGCTGGAACAGGATTAAATCAAATGTTTGAAAGTATGAAAGATTTTAAAAAACGAGATAAATTAGAACAATTGATTGGTAAGGTTACAGATGAAAAAGGAAATTTACAGGATATGACTTCTATTTTGGAACGGTTAAAAGGTGTAACTGACAAAATGGGAAACGCTGACAAGGCTGGAGTTTTAAAAACTATATTTGGAGTACAAGGTGGAAGAGCAGTAAATACTTTGTTAAACGGAAGTATAGAAGACTTGAAAAAACTTCAAAACGAAATAAAAAATAGTAGTGGAGCAGCTGAAAAATTAAGTAAATTTATGATGCAGGGAAGTGCTGGAGCAGTCGAAACATTAATGGGAACAATGTCAAGTACATTTGCAGCGGTATTTGATTCGCTAGAGCCTTTATTAGTTCCAGTTGCAGGACTGTTTATGGGAATTGCTGAGGCAATAGGAATGGTTGCAGAAAAAGCCCCTTGGCTGTTACAGTTAGTTTCTGTTTTAGGAGCATTGGTTGTAGGAGAATTAGTTTTTCAAAAATTAAAGGCAAGTATTGGACCTTTTGTAACTGGAATAAAAGAAGCAATTGCGAAAGTAAGTTTATTTAAATTAGTTCTTTATGGGTTATTGGCAGTTGGATTGGTTGTGATATTTAATCTGTTTAAGCAATGGCAGGATTATTTGCAGGAAAATGCTGATGTAAGCAAAGTCTGGGAATCGGCGTTGCAAAGTCTAGGTGCTGCATTAGGAACAATCGGAGACTTGATGATGGCTGTTATTGGAGCAATATTTGGATTCAGCACAAAATCGAGTGATGCAAAAGACAAGACTAAAATATGGGGAATGACTGCTGATGAAGTTAAACAAAAACTAGAATCGTTTAAAGAAAAAATTGATGGATTTTCTCAAAAAATACAAGAAATGACTAAATGGGTAGAAAAAAATAAAGGAACTGTGGAAACTTTGGGGAAAGCATTTTTGATTTTAGCAGGTGCTATGATAATACTTAAAGGATTAATTGCTTTACAGGCTGCATTAAATGCCGTTGCTATGATGAATCCGTATACATGGATGGCTTTATTGATAGTAGGTGCTTTATTGATAATTTGGGCGGGACTTACTTGGCTTTATAATCACGTAACTTGGTTTAGAGATGGAGTGAATCTTATATGGGATCAAATAAAACAACATTGGCAAGTAGCAATAGGATTGATTGCAGGACTTTTACTGGGTGGACCAATCGGAGCCGCAATAGGTGCGTTTATTGGTTGGCTTGTTGAATGTTATCAAAAAAATGAGACATTCAGAAATATAGTTAATGGAGTTTGGAATACCGTAAAAACTGTGGTCGGAAACGCGATTAGTGATATGATTGGAAAAATAAGCGGATTGATAGCTGCAGCAAGAGAAGCTGGAGCAGCAATGAAGTCTCTTTTGAACGGAGATATTAGCGGAGCATTAGATCATGCAGGAAAAGTTGTAAGCAGTTATAAAAATGCTGTAGATACTCAAAGAATGAAACATAATATGGGTGGAGGTATTCCTAAATACGGTACTATGGCAACAGGAACAGATTATTTTCCTGGTTGGCGTTATAACAATATGACTACTACAGATGAACACGGAGACGAAGCTATTTGGTTGCCAAACGGTTCTATGATTGCCAGAAATACTACAACTCGTGATATGTTAGGAAACTTAAAATCAATCAAGAAAAATACACGTGGCGGCACAAAAGAAACAGGAGCAGTTGTTACAAATAATAATCATTTTGTATTCAATGTTACCGGAACTGACGAAACATTGCAGGAATTGAAACGTGAACTTGAAAAATTAGGGATAGTGTAAAGGGGGATAGAATGCAAGTATTAGATTTTTTAAAGATAAAGTTTGCTGAATTTGAAGTTCAGAAAGACAAACTTGAAAAACTGTATTTAAAATATTTTGGTATTAAGCCTAATGGATTTTTAGGCACTATACCCCTTTTAGTCCTGTCAACTGATTACAGCCAAGATAATGAGATAACAGGGTATAAATCTTATTTGAAAGACAATTTCAATGAAAATATGTTTGTAAATCCGTACACTTTGAAAATTGAAGTTATTTTACATGGCAAAGAGTGGAAAGATGAGCTTGAAAAATTAGTCAAGGAATCAAGGAAAAGAAATTATACCATGTTCATGTATACCAAATTCGATAAGATTTATGCACCGCTGGCAATCACGAGTGTAAGTTATTCGGAAAATTACGAAAGCTACACAAGTATCAAGGTTTCAATAAATCTGAAAGAAATAAACTTGCTTAAATTTACTACGGCTGACGGAAAAACAACAACGGAGGCATACGTTCCTGAAACGAGTACACAGAACAAGGAAGTTACAGAAGTTAATTTGAATGAATCAATGCAAAACGAATTTGAAATTGATCCTAGAGCGGGAGATGTTATAGAATGAAAAAATTATACAGTTTTGATATTACGTATAAAGAAAACGGCAAGAGCAGTTATAAAATATTGCTTGATGATGGAGAAAAGACGCTTGTAGCAACGTTGGATATTTATAACATCAGGGGGCTTTGGTATTTGGATATAAAGAGCGATAACGAGGATTTGCATATTGGACAGAGAATTAATGCTTATGAAGATTTGTTTCTGATATGCAGGAGAAGATATAAGGAATTTCCGAATGTCAAGATGATAGCCTTGCCGATTAATTTAAATGGCTTTGATGTTGAGTTTACAACGGAAACAGCTGGAATATTACAGGATATTATGGTGGTGGTTTAATGGCTGAAAATACACAAAATAGCAATAATTATTATATTCTATGGGATAGATACGCAAAAGTAACTTTTAAAGTGAAAAACGGAAGTGAAACAGAAGAAATTGAGTTTGAAAGGTTTCAAGTTGAAAACGGTGTTGATTCATCGCCTGACTTTGAGATAGAAACAGAGTTTGATATTACTGAAAGCACGAATATTGCCAAAATAGTTATCTACAACTTAACAGACGAAATGATTAAGAAGCTGAAAAAAGGCGTGGAAGTAGTTATTGAAGCAGGATACTGGAACGATGAAAAAAACAAGGATATTGGGGTTATCTATAAAGGTATTATTGAAAGTCTAAAAGGGAGCTGGAATAATGCTGATAAGAAATTTGAGATAACTTGCAACACTTATAACGACGAATACAAGGACACAAAAATCAATTTAAAGACCGGAAAAGGAACTAAGGCAAGTACGATTATAAAACTTATTTTATCAAAGCTGGATAAATTAAAGGCTGGGACAATAGAGCTTGGGAAAGATATTGACTATAAGGACGGAAAAACCTTACACAATAACGTAAAACATATTTTCAAGGAACTGGCAAAAGATACGAAAAGCGTTTTCTTTATAACAAATGGAGTTGTAACGTTTCAGCCAAGAGACAAGATAAATAGAGGTGTTTTAGAGTTCGATCCAAACAGATTTCAAGATGTCAAGGAAAATGACGGAACTTATACCTTAAAAGCAATATTTGACCATAGATTCCAGGAAGGATTCAAAATTAACCTTGATTTGAAGAAGGCTTTTGAACAGCTCGAAATTAAAGGGGAGTATCTTATTACAAAAGGCAAGCATGTGATGAACTTTAAAACAGATGCCTATACAGAACTGGAAATAAGAACTAAATTTGATGATGAGGAAACTAAAAAGGCTAACGAAATTGAGATTGTTACAGGTAAGAAAGGCAAAAATGAAAAATCTTCCAAAAAGAAAAAGGGCAAAGAAAAAAGCAAAAAAGATAGAAAGGATAAGGAAAATAAAGAGAAAAAAAGCCAAAAAGACAGCAAAAAAGAAACAAAGAAAGGTAGTAAAAAAACCACTACAAAAAGTAGTGGGAAGAAAAAAGAAAAAGACTGGGATAGAATTGTTAGAACATACGGAGTAGGAGGCAACAAATGAGAAAAAAAACAGTAGGAGATCATATTGAAAGTATGATAAACGGAAGTTTTGATAATTTGAATACTTTTGCAATAGCCAAAATTGTGGAAGTAGACAATTCAAATATGATTTGCAATATACAAATGCTTGATATTCCTGAACTTTTTGGAACTCGTGATGAAGTTGAAGTGATTGAGAATGTGCCGATTGCTCCGATATTCTGGAGTAACAAATGCAAAATAAATGCTCCGTTATCTGTAAATGATAAGGTTTTGTTAGCTTTTTGTCAGCACGATACATTCAATGCACGAAATGCTTCCGAACCTTGTGAGCCGAACTCCAGTGCGAAATTTGACATAAATAACGCTATTGTAGTCGGACAGATAACAAGCGATGCAGAAAAGAATGTATCTAATGACTTCTACATTGCTTACGGTGGAACGCTTGTAACAATAAATGATAGTGGAGTTACCATAAAAGGCAGCTCTATAAATATAAGCGGAGCAGTAAAGATTGAGGGGGATTTAGAAGTGAGTGGAGATGCTACGATTGGTGGTAAATCATTCTTAACTCATACTAACGGTGGAATGCCGTTGGATTAGGATATAAATAAGGACAATGACAACTAAATATAATAACTGTGATAAAAATTAAAAAACCTATTGACTTTATACGTATTTTGATGTATAATATTTTTGAGGTGGTTAGGATGCCAATGAATTCAAAAGAAATGATTAAATTTTTGAAGAGAAATGGTTTCACTGAAATAAAAGGTGGAAAAGGCTCTCATAAAAGATTTAAGAATTTCGATACCGGTAAGGTAACCGAAGTGCCTTGTCATAGTGGGGAACTTAATAAGAATCTCGAAAGAGCAATATTAAGACAAGCAGGATTGAAATAAATCCTGTTCCCCATTTCAAAAATAGGAGGATAATTATGTATGTAGTGTACCCAAGTATTTTTTCTAAAGAAAAAGAAGGCTATAGCGTTCATTTTCCTGATTTAGGCGGTGCGACATGTGGTAGCGATTTAGAAGATGCCTACTATATGGCAACAGACTATATAGGTACTGTATTAATGGAAGATTTTTTAGAAAAAAAAGAACTTCCGAAAGCAACAGAAATTAAGAAATTGGATATAAGAGCCTATTTTGAAACATTATACGATAAAGATACAGAAAAGAAAGAAATAGAAGAAGCCGTAAAAAATTCATACACAACTTTGGTTGGATTAGATTTACTGAAATACGTTAAAGAAACACAAAAAACAACGGTCAGAAAAAATGTAACTATACCAAGCTGGCTTAACGAAACAGCAAAAAGATATAATATAAATTTTTCAAAAGTGTTGCAAGAAGCCTTGGAGAAAGAATTGGAAATAGAGTAGTTTAAAAAATAGGAATCACAGTTATTAATTTAGCTGTGATTTTTTTGTTACAAATTTTTTAGAAAGGCAGTTGATATGAAAAGTGTTGAAAGTTGGCAAACCGAAAAAGATGACAACAAAGAAATTGATGTTGTAATGGGCAAAAATATAGCATTAAGTTCTGAAATAGAAAAAATAAGGCTAAGGCTTGAGAATAAGTTGAGATTGTTCTTTAATGAGTGGTTTTTGCACAAAAACGAAGGCATTTACTGGATTAAAAGAAATGAAAATAACGGACAGATAGGAAACTTGCTGGAAAAATTTAATATTGAGGCACAGATAAAAGAAACAATTTTGGCAGATGAAGATGTGGCGGAAATAATAAAATTTGAAAGTGATTTTAAAAATGGGACCGGGAATTATAATTTTGATGTTAAAATATTGTTAAAAAATGGAAAAACTTTAGCAATTTAGGAAAGGAGGAATAATGGATTTTGGAGTAACGGATACAGGATTTGTATTAAAAAGTTTTTCAGATATTATGAAAGATATAGAAAAACGGTATAAGGCAAGACTGCAGGACAATGAATATACTTTAAATTTTAATACTCCTGAAGGTATTCATTCAGAAGCAATAGGATTTGAGTTGTCAAAGTTATGGGAAGAACTTTTGGACTTTAACAATCAAATGAATTTAAATACAGCAACTGGAATTTATTTAGATTATTTTGGAACTTTGTTAAGAACTCCACGAAATCCAGGAGCATATGCAACTGGACAGGTAAAAATAACAGGAGAAAAGAATAGAGTTATACCGGCACAAACTATTATAAAATATGCTGAAAAAGAATACAGATTATTGTCTAATGTTGTATTGGATAAATTGGATAATAACGAATATTATGGAGTAGGCTTTATTCAAGCGGTTGAAATTGGAGATGAAAGCAATATTACAAGTGATGTTTCGTTTACAACGGAATATAGCGGAATCGCTAAAATTACAAATGATGTTGATGTAGTAGGTGGAGCTGATGACGAAAGTGATAGCCTTTACAGAGCAAGATTAAAAAGAAAGCAAACAATTGAACAGACTGCAACACATTCGGCATTGTATAACGGACTTATGGCATTGGAAAATGTAAAAAATGTATTAATATTAGATCCCGAAACAGAGCCAGCAACAGAAGCTGGGACTATTAAGATATTTCTCGAAGGAACTCCTGATAACAAAATTTTTGAAACTATACTGGATTTAAAAGCGGATGGAATATTAACACTCGCAGATTCTAATGCGCAAACGTTTGAAAAAAAAATAAAAAGGGATATGTTTGAAAGGAAAATAACGTACAACATTATCAAATACAGCACGCTATTAATTAAAGTCGAAGTATTAGAAACGAAAAATTCTGATGAAAGAGATAATCGTTGGACACCACAAATCAAGCAAGAGATATTGAACTATATAAATAATCTTAGGACAGGGGAATCTATTAGTTATCTAAAAACATATTCAGAAATTTTAGGAATTGACGACATAAGAAAAATTAATCTAAAAATGGGATTAACAGAATCTAATGTTGCAATCCAAAATTTTGATAAAGTTTTCAACATTCCTGTAGGTCAAAAATTTCAAATAAACGAAAATAATATCGAGGTGTTTTATGTATAAAGACAGCAAAGAGTATACAGATGAAATAATCAGTAAGTTTCCGCATATGTACAAAAGAGACAGGGAAAGTAATAACTATTTTTTGCTAAAGCTTTATTTAGAAGAAATAAGGCAGGCAAGTAAAGGAATATACGAACTATTGAAATCTTTGGATATTATGCAGGCTAAAGGATATGCTTTAGATAAATTCGGGACATCATTTAACATTGATAGAAATTTAAGAGAAAACGATGAAGAGTACAGAAAAAGAATACTTGCTGAACTATCTAGAAAAAGTAAAAATTCTACTTTTGAAACAATAATAAGTGTGTTAAAAATTATAATAGAAAATTATGAGCAAAATGTCTTTATTTTTGAAGAAGGTGTCGTAAAAAGTAAAAGCAATGAAAAAGACATAAATATAAAAAATGGAAGCTTTAATGGGAAAAATGAAACACAGTATTTTAAAGAAAAGGCAGGAAGTATTTATATAGTTTTAAACAAAAGGTTGCCAACTTATGCTAAAAAGGGAATAATAGATATTTTACTTGAAATAAGAGCAAAAGGCATAGAGATAACTATAGATTTTAAATATAAAGTTCAGACAGCAAGTTATATTACTAATTTAGCTTTTTTAGGAACAACAAGAGTTTTAAAAGTGGAGGATGAATTTTATGACGAGATTTTGCAACAAAAAAGCTATGAAATTGGTTTAGCTAAAATGAATGTTATTACGCAGGAAGGAGTAAGATAGATGTTAAAAAAGTTTAAAGAGTGGATAGGAACCGGTTTAGATGTTTATAAAGTAGAAAATGCAAACGATATAGCTCCAGGGTTAGTTAGACATATTTGGAAAGGCGAAGAAACAGCAACTCAAATAGGAACAACTTTAAAAGCTCAAATTATGAACGATTTGCAAAAAGGTTTGGTGCATACATTAAATACAACTAGAACAACTGGAATGAACAAAGATATTTATGAGGCAGTATTAGGTGGAATCGAAGAATTTGGAGTATTCGACGGATTAAAGTTATTAACTAGGATAGATAGAGAAAATCAATACGATGATGTGTTTTTAAGGCTGGGGGGTGTAGAATATCCAATTTACAAAATTAAAGAAAATACAGTCAAAAAATTAAATAAAGGGGACTTAAAAGAAAAAAAAGAGTATTTATTGAATTACAACAATAATTTTTTCGTTTTATCAGATAGTGTATTATACGGTATACAACCAGACACAGCCCTCGAAGGTAACCGTCTAGCCGAAATAATAGGAATGGAATTCGATGGAAATATTCAGGACACAGGAAACAAAGTAAAAGGGAAATTTTACTATGATAACGTGACCAAGTTCTATTATGAGTGCATAGCAGATACGAGTTTGACATACAATGATGTTACGAAATTCAGGGCGATAAGCAACAAACCACTTTCAGACAAAGTGGAAGGATTATTGGAAATTGGAAGCAATCATATTAAGTTTTCAAACGGCATTGTTCTAGGATTTGGAACTTGCATAGCAAGTCCAGCAGGAACTATGAACAATTACGGAACAAACTTAGGGGGGATTGTTTCCTTGGTACTCACTGTAAATGGCGGAGCATATATAGTTTCAGGGGAAACAATAAATGGAACAGCTTTTAAAGCTAGAACAAACGCCCCCGGAAGTGTCTCAGCTTCTTATTTGGCTATTGGAAAATGGAGATAATTGGTACAAAAAAAATAAGGAGGAAAATGCAAATGAATGTTGTAATATATAACAAAAAAAGTCTCGAAATAATAGCGAGACCGATTATCACTAACTTGGAAGAGTTTAAAAACAGTCCTAATCTGTTTTATCCAGACTGGGATTCGGAAAAGCACGTTTGGGATGAAAAAGAATATGAAAATCCAGTCTTGGATAATGGGAAATTAAGAGAATCTACAAAAGAAGAGTTGTATAAAGCTGGGAAATATACTTTAGCTGAAAACGAATTGATTGAGAATGGAAAAATCAAGACTGTTGAATTATCTGAATTTGAGTATATCGAAGACAATCAAATCAAATACAGAAAAGAAGAAAAGATTGAGAAATTAAGGCAGGAGCTTTACGAACTGAGAATCGAGAGGGAGAAAAAGCCTTTTGAATTTGAAGTGAAGGGAACTAAATATTTGCAACACAATAGGACGATAGACCAGAGCAATATCACTAAAATATTATTTTCTTTAGTTCTAAGGTTTATCCTTGGGCTTATGGGAAAAATTTCCAAAGGTCAGAAACTGGACTTTGCACAAGTTATGACTGACTTAATGTCAACAGAGTACAGCAACTGGAAATTCTATACCGAGGATGGCTCTGAAAAGTATGTGAATGTTCCGGTGCAGAAATTTATAGAAATGTCCGAAATAATGAGAAAGCATACGACAGCCTCAATGGTTGCTGAGACAACTCTGTCACACAGCTTGGAAAATAAAACTGTTGAGGAACTAAAAAAATTTAATGCTGAAACTGAATACAATAAATTGTTTGAAAGCGAAATAAAGCAAGGATAGGAGGTTTTTATGCAGTTAGAAAAAGACAAGCTATATATTAGTTTCCACAAGCCTAAAAGTGTCATAGGATTTCTGATAACTTTAAGAACACTAGGTAAATATAGCCATTGTGAATTCATTTACAATAACTATGTATATTTATCAAATCCTGGTGGCGTAAGGATAAAGCCTTTTGTGTATAAAGATAATATGGATATTTTTGAACTGGACAGCCACATTGAAATTCCAATTGTGCTGGAAGAGTTTAAGAAACTAAAGGGCAAAGGATACGACTACGGTGCAATTTTTTTCAGCCAGTTGCTGGAGCTGGGAATTGAGCATAAGGACAGATATTTCTGTTCGGAGCTGTGCTTGCATCTGATTAACAAGGGATTAGATGAAAGTTTGACATACAATTTAAAGACATTAAAGGCTAATCAATTTAGCCCTGCAAAGTTATATAAATATTTAAAGGATATGGAACTGTTAGGAAGAAAGGTGGAATGAAAATGGAAATAAGGAATTTAATCGGAACTGAAATCATGGAGCAGGGGAAAGTATTGAAAGTAACAGATGCCATGATTGAAGGGGATAATATTGTTCTAATAACTGAAACAGTGGAAAAAGATATAAAGAAATTTAAAGAAAAGGAAGTGGTGTAAATGAATAGATTTGAAAGAATATTTGACTATCTGCTGAAAGTTGAGGGCGGATATTCAAACGATGAAAATGATAAAGGAGGCAAAACTAAATATGGGATAATTGAAGAAGAAGCAAGAAAATACGGATATAAGGGAGATATGCAAGATTTAACAATTGATTTTGCCAGAAATGTTTATCTAAAAAAATATTATCTTGGGAATAAATTAGATAAAGTTGTAAATGACAAAGTGGCATTGTCTATATGCGACTGGGCTGTAAACAGTGGCAGAAACGGAACAAAAAACGCACAGATTGCTATAAACCAATTGACAAACGCAAATCTTGACGTGGACGGAATAATTGGAAGCAAAACATTGGAAGCATTAAATTCGGCAGATCCTGAAAAATTTTTGGAAGTTTATCACAACTTGCAGAGAATTTATTACAAAGGAAAAGTTGAAGCTGACAGGTCACAGGAAGGATTCTTGACAGGATGGCTGAACAGGGTTCAGAGAAAGGAAGAATATTTGAGAGACTGGGATAAGGAAAATGTAGTAACAGAGAATAAAACATATTCTTTCAGCCAAGCAAGTCTGGACAAAATGGAAAAAGTACATCCAAAGCTGGTTGAAGTTATGAAAGCTGCAATTGAAAACAGTCCGTATGATTTTAGAATAACTGACGGAGCAAGAACAGCAGAAGAACAGTTTGCTCTGTACCAAATCGGAAGAAGTAAGCCAGGTAGAATTGTAACAAATTGTGATGGAAAAAAGGCGAAATCAAACCATCAAATCAAAGCCGATGGATTTGGGCATGCTGTCGATATTTTCCCTTGTGGAGTTATTGAGAATGGTGTATACAGAAAATTCACATCAGAAGAAGGGTATGATGAAAAGAAATTGAAATTGATTGCAAACCATATCTTGGAAGTAGCAAAATCCAAAAATGTAAATATTGAATGGGGCGGAAACTGGAAAATGAAAGACACGCCACATTTTGAACTGAAGTAACGTGAAAATGGCTTGAATACAAGCTGAATTTGAATGTTAAAAATAACTTTGGATTATAAGGTCGGCTAGCAAGGTAAAATTGATTGTAGAGCCTGCTAGCTAGCTTAAAATAGATTTTATAAATTTTAGGAGGAGAAACAATGGATAAACAGTTACAAGTAATTTTAATAGGGATGCTGGTAGATTTTACTAGAAAAGAAGTGTTAGAAAAGGAAATAATCTTTGGTGCTAAAAAAGGGACAGAAAAACTGGAGGCTGTTAAAAACAACTTTTTTGGGAAGTTTAAGGACTTTGTAAAGAAATCACAGGAGATAAACAATCCGTATATTCCTGATGACATCGAGAGATTCACTGAGGATTTATTGTTAAAGGGTGCTGAGGCGCTTGAAAAAACCATAAATGTAGATGAAATAGTACACAGAATACTTGGGGAAGAAAAAACAGCAGTAGGGATATAAGGAGCATAACCAATGATAGAGGATTTAAAAGCAATAATAGACAATCACGGGCTTTTCCTCATACTGTTTTTCAGCGGTGTACTCTTTGGCGTGGTTGCACAGAAAATGATAGACAACCAGCCAGTAAAACCGTACATAAAAAGAATAGCCGTTGCTGGAATGACAATGGCTATCGCCCTGTCGCTTAATAAAGTGGTGGGGCATTTCAATGCCGGATTCCTGTATCCGTGGAGCCCTGTCTTGGGATTTTTCGGAGAAGCTGTGATGGAAACAATCAACCAGAAAAGATACGGAATCAGCAAAGGATTTCTGGAACTTCTGCTGGAAAAGCTCGGATTTGTCAAGAAGAGGGATGATAAAGATGAAGATGTATCACAGAAGTAGGAAGTTTGCGATTGTAATGTTTGCGCTGATATTTTTAAATTCAGCAATTACATTGGAATTAAGGGGATACCAAAGAAGGCAGAATTTAAACCTGCTACGGAGCAAGCTGAGGAACGAAAGCAACAAAGAAATATTTGACTCCATAGAAGAAAGGTCGAAGACGGAAGATTTGATACTCCTGATAGGCACAAACTTCATCGCTTTAATGATAACTGTCGGATTTGACAGATTTGGAACTTTTGAAGAAACCGATGAAACTATAAAGGAAAACAAAGAAAAGTTTGTGAAATCATTTTTGTAAAAATTAGGGTAGTCAGAAATGGCTATCTTTTTTTGTGAATGGGAAATTTATAGGAAAAAAATAGGAAAATTTTAAATTTATCCTAGTATCAAAAATATCTGTTTTAAGAGGGGTTGGATTGATTTTGATAGCAGTATTTTTGAATAGTTTTTTACTAAAAATTCTACTATTATTTTATAAAAAAGGGTTGACATTTATATAAAAATATAGTATAATAATATCAAGATAGGAGGTGATAAGGATAATGGCAAAGAAAAAAAGAGCAATAAAGGAAATCACATTGGAAATTAGTTTAATTCCTTTAAAGCTCTATATCAAAATTGTTTTCAAGTAGGCTCTGGGGCGAAAGCCCTATCCTACAAAGCCATTATACCATAAAAATATGAAAATTGGAAATACTAAAATAAACTTTAGATTCAAAGTTGGCTGGAAAGAATCTAGTAAGAAAGAAAGAATAATTGCCATATTAAGTTATTTATTAATTGTGGCAATAATAATATATTTTTTAACGAAATAGGAGAAAAAAGAAATTGGAAAAAGAAATAAGACCACGAGGAGTAAAAAAAGGCGAAACTCCCCAATGGAAAGTAGGAAGAAAAGCAACTGGAAGAAAAAGGGATAAATCATTGACATTTAAATTAACTGAAGATGAAAAAGTATTTCTAATAAATAAACTGAAATTATCAAAAGAAAAAACTAATACAGATGCCTTGCTGAATTTATTAGGATATAAAAAATAAGAGCCACACAAGGCTCTTATTCTTTTTCTTTGTTATCAATAGCTGTTTCAATCTTAACTTTCAAAATTTTCAAATCTTGAAGTTTCATTTCTTTCAGCTCTATAATTTTTATTTGTTTTAGATTCTGAATATCTTTTTCAGAAAGGTTTGTTATTTTTAAATTTTTCATTTTAACTCCATTGTATTTTCAAGTTATCTATGATAAAATGAAAATATAGTATATGATTTATAACTCTAATAGTAATATCCAAAATATTATTAGAGTTTTTAGAAAAAATACCAGTAAAATATCAGTAAAAGTTACAAAAAAGATAGAAAATGTACTATATTTTAAAAACGATATGTAATAGAATACAATAAAAATAATAGACTGCAATAAGACAAAAAATATAAGTAATGCCTTGGATTAAAAAATAAAATTAGAAAATAAAAATACAGCTTAGAATTTTAGCAGTCTTTTAATAAGACTGCTATATTTTTGAAAAATAAAGGAAATAAAAATGGGAAAATTGATAATTATAGAAGGCACAGATGGCAGTGGAAAACAGACACAGGCAGAATTGCTTTATAAAAAATTAAAAGAAATAAAAGGGGGAGGAAAAGTAAAAAAAATATCTTTTCCAAATTATGAAAGCAGAGCTTCTGAGCCTGTAAAAATGTATCTTGCAGGCGAATTTGGAAAAACAGCCGAAAGTGTCAATGCTTATGCGGCTTCTGTACTTTATTCAGTTGACAGATTTGCCTCGTTTAAGACTGATTGGGAAGAGTTTTACAATAATGGGGGAATTGTGATTAGCGACAGGTATACAATTTCAAACATGATTCATCAGGTGCCAAAAATTTTGGATAAATCTGAACGTGAAATATATTTGAACTGGCTAATAGACTTGGAATGGGAAAAAATAGCGATACCAGAGCCAGATGTTATATTTTTCCTGGATATTCCTTTTGAATTTAGCCAGAAGCTTATGAAAAACAGGGAGAATAAGATAACTGGAGAAAAAGAGAAGGATATTCACGAAAAAGATAAGAATTACTTGAAAAATGCCTATGAAGTGGCAAAGGAACTATCGGAAAAATATAAGTGGAATGTAATTTCCTGCGTTAAAGACGACAAATTAAGAACAATAGAGGATATAAACGATGAGATAATGAAAACAACTTTAAAAAAAATATAGTGTAAGGAAAAAAAACTTGACAACTTAAAAAAATTTTAGTATAATCATATTATACTTAAAATAATAAATTTTCAAGTTATTAAATAAATGGAGGTAAAATTTAATGTTAAAATTAAGATTAACTAGATTAGGAAGAAAAAAAGTTCCTTTTTATAGAATAGCAGCTATGGAAGCTTTATCAAGAAGAGATGGAAAAGCAGTTGCTTACTTAGGAACATTCAATCCACTTGCTGAAGAAGGAAAACAAGTAGTATTAAAAGAGGAAGAAATCTTAAAATACTTATCACACGGAGCTCAGCCAACTGAAACTGTTAAAAGCATTTTAACAAAAGCAGGAATCTGGGCAAAATTCCAAGAAACTAAGAAAAAATAGTTATTTATAGAAAGGCACTTTTATAGGTGTCTTTTTATTTAACCAATTAAACATAGAAAGTATGTAAAAATAACAACTTGCTTTTGATAAATATGTATAAAGATTATTTAATTCAAGATTTGAAAATTTAAATGGGAAATAGTATTGGTTATACATAATAAATATAGAGGATGCAGGAGAAATATTAAGAAGATTATGTGAATAAAAGAGGGAGAAGGAAATGACATTACAACAACTAAAATATGTAGTAACAGTCGCTGAAAAAGGGACATTAAGTGAGGCTGCAAAAGAGCTGTTTGTTTCACAGCCAGCATTGACGAAAGCAATAAAAGAGCTGGAAGATGAGATGAATATAACGATTTTTAACAGGACAAATAAAGGAGTAATTGTTTCACTTGAAGGAGATAGGTTTTTGGGATATGCTAGGCAAGTTTTGGAACAGACGGATTTGTTGGAAGAAGAATATAAAAAGGGGAATAAGATAACTCGTAGATTTTCTGTATCAACTCAACATTACTCGTTTGCAGTGAATGCTTTTGTGGATGTGATTAAGAAATTTGGAGAGAATAAGTATGATTTTACACTTAGGGAAACACAGACTAATGAGATAATTGAAGATGTAAGCAAGAGAAAAAGTGAAATTGGAATTTTATACACTTCGGGAGCAAATAAAACTGTAATTGAGAAAATGATAAAAAGAAATAACTTGAAATTTATTGAGCTGTTTACTGCAAAGCCACATGTTTTCATTAGTTTTAATCATCCTTTGGCAAAAAAGGAAAGCATTAGTCTTGAAGATTTGAAGGAATATCCATATTTGTCGTTTGAGCAAGGAGATTATAACTCTTTTTATTTTTCAGAAGAAATATTGAGTACACTTGACAGGGATAAAAATATAAAAGTGAGGGACAGGGCGACTTTGTTTAATTTGGCAGTTGGGCTTAATGGATACACGGTAAGTACGGGAATAATTAGTAAAGAACTAAATGGAGAAAATATTATTGCAAAACCGCTGGAAGTGGACGAGTATATGAAAGTTGGAATTATAATGCAGAAAAATATTGAAC
>ERZ773010.208-NODE-208-length-44580-cov-9.574396_pt1 | contig 44580 bp, 49 predicted proteins | sample MGYA00580842_ERZ773010 | MGnify/ENA primary metagenome ERZ773010 (study PRJEB29015, sample SAMEA2737982) | human oral metagenome | biome: human oral; feature: human-associated habitat; material: dental | place: China | collected 2107 ... | reverse complement strand
GATTAGCCATTTATCTCTTTCAGATAGGCTGTTTTCTTTTTTTTCTTCCATTTTTTAACCTCATTTGTTTTATTGTTGCCATTTCAAAGCGCACTCTGTCTTGCATTTGTGTTTCTGCGCGCTTGGATTCACTCTCTGCCGAATGCGCTTTGAATTGGTGGCATACTTGTTTTAAATCGCTATGCCAACGATTGTCCAGACCTTACCCAAATTCTTTGGTCTGCCGACTTCGCAATCTGTATCTTGCGTTGGGAGCCAATGCAATTGGTCTAATACAGTAGCGCAACCAATCCACTCTATCCATTACCCTTATTTGCTTCGGATGTCGTAATGGCAGAAATATAAGGGCGGTACACCCTTATTACCGTCTCTCCGGTATGTCACGCCTAAGCCGCGTTTGCTCGTCTTTAAAATTCGCTCAATATTTCCGATTCACTGCCGGAGGCATATTTAAGCTAAACACATTGTCGGATTATGTCTTTTGTCATAATGCTGTTGCAGTGTCGGGTCTATCTGCCGTCCGAACTTTTACTAACTACTCACCATTGGGCGATCAATGTGTTTTTAATCGTATTGTTAAAGAGCGTTGAGATTGTGTATCTCGTTTTGATGTTTGTAGTTTAGTAAAAGCTAAATGTTTTGTAAATAGTTTATTTAGTGAATATTGAATAAATTTAGCTAAAATTTAGTATTTAATTGATTTTTAAAGAAATAAATTTTCAAGAAATGCGTTTGTTTGCTTATTTTTTAATCAGTGAATGGGTGAAAATAGAAAAGTGCGGTCGATTTTTGAGGTGCTTTGATTGTAAAAATCCGCTTTATTCGAGATGTCTCCGACATTGATGTCGGTAACATAATATAAAGTCTTGTTAATGCTGTTTTTTTATAAATTTTAGACAATAAAAAACCGCCAGTGAGGCGGTTTAGGTGGCGTGATTATGGGTTATTTTATATCGTAGGCTGTCAGTAAAAAATCAATCTTTTCGTTTAAATGCTCCATGCGTTCGAGGAGTAGTTTATTTTGCTCCTCAATACGATCCATTTGAGACGTTGCGCCAAGTCGCCCGGCATGCGCGGCTTTTTCTATGCGGTCAATTTGCGACTGTATAGAGTTGTCTGAGTAATAATTGTTTGTGATGTTAGCTGCGGTGTTGGTGGCAATGTTTGAGCTATCAAAGGTTGGATTGTCTATGTTGGATTGGCTAATAGACGCATTAGGGCTCCATCTGTCACCAAATTTTAGATAGTCCTTATCAACATCAAGGGCTAGTGCGAAATCGTCTATATCTCGCATTGTGAGCTGTAATTCTCCGTTTTCAATACGGATTATCTCATGTTCCGGCACGCTTAAAATGTGCGCCATCTCAATAGTTGACTTACCTTGTTTTTCTCTCTCTTGTTTTATTCTTTGTGCTACCGCGCGCATGATTGCCCCTTTGACCTTTTATAACGTTGCAACATCAATATGGATTGTTTTAATAAATCGACCAACAAATTTTGCAGTTTGGTAGATCTCGTCTGTTATATCTTGTGGATCGTAGTCCTTGTTGTCTGAGTGCAATCTATACCCACCACCAACAAGTTTTTGGATTCGCTTGATAAACAACGCGCCGTCTATTGCAAAAGCATAAACGCCGTCTCCGTTGTAATAATCAATATTAGTATCCAAAAACACCCAATCGCCCTTACGGATTGTCGGCTCCATGCTGTCTGTTGGCACGTTGACAATCTTAATTCCTGCGGCCGACTTGCGCCCGATGATTTGCAACATCCCCTCATCGGACAAAAATAGGCTTGATACGATTTCGGGATAGTCTGAGTTTTCAAAGCCAACCAGCCCTGCTGCCGCACGCACATCTAAATAATCTATCCGGTGTTTGTGATTTCCGTCTTGTTCTGATTGTGCTATTAACTGCCCACCATGGGAGATTTTATTAGCGGTCGTAATTGATATAGTGCCACCGCTAAATTTTGCGTTGCTCAAATCTGTATTAGCTATGTTCGGATTATCCAAAAATAAATCAGGGATGCCATGATCACGCTCTAATCGTCTAGCCGCTTTCTCCCCAAAAGATTCCGTTTTGCCACTTATTAATTGTGAAATAAAACTCTTATCTTTCTCCGGCAACTGTTTGTCGGCAAACCATATTTTAAGGTTTGCCCGTCTTATTTCTGCCATTTGCGATCTTGCTTTTTTCATACGCCCTCCATTGGGTTGGATTTTATTTAGTAATAGCTAAATAAGCAAAAACTAAATATTCTTGACAAAACACTAAACAATCACTAAACTCACTTTAGTTTTTACTAAATGGCGAGATTTATATGAGTTTAAAAGCATATTTTTCCGATAAACCTCGTGGATTTCAGGCTGATTTCGCAAGAAAAATTGGGATCGCCCCATCATTTCTTTCGCAAATTATTTCGGGCAAATCAAAAGCACCTCCAAGCGTGGCGGTTGCGATTGAAAAAGCCACGAAAAGACAAGTTAAAAAATCTGAAATCCTGCCGGATGTTTACGGAATTTAATTTAACAACAGGCAAGCGCAATGGCACGCAATGAATTAAGCAAAGATGCAATGAAGATTGCGGATTTGATCTACAAGAAATCGTCCGAAAAGACGAACAAGGAGATAGCGGAAAAGATTGGGATTGACCCAAGTAACCTTGGCAGATTCCAAACTAACTATCTCGAAATGGTGTGCGCTTATCTCGATGAAATTGGGTTAAGCGTACATATAAAAGGGACATCTTGCGTTATTCCGCAAGATGAACACAAGGCTTTAATCACTTTGGCAAAGAAAGCGATTGAAGAAATGGGGCAATAAAAAACCACGGCGGCAACCGTGGTTCTGTACGAAGGAATTTTTATGAAAACCAAAATACAGCTTTATGATACACAAATTCGCCAAGATGAACAAGGGCGTTTTTGCTTAAATGATTTACATCAGGCAAGCGGTGGTGAAAGTCGTCATCGACCTGCTTACTGGTTATCAAATCAGCAAACGCAGGAGTTAATCGGCGAAATTTCAAAAGACGGAATTCCGTCTATCCTTACAAAACAAGGGCTTGGAACATTCGTAAGCAAAGAACTTGTTTACGCTTACGCAATGTGGATTAGTCCGAAATTCCACTTATACGTTATTCGCACATTTGACAGCTTAGCAAGTCATCAAAATCCGACCGCACTTTTACCACAAAACTACGCCGCAGCATTGCGTGAGTTGGCGGAATCTGTTGAGCGGGAAGAGGTTTTAAAACTGGAAAACAAACAGCAAGCCGATTGCATTGAAGCGATGAGCAATTACTTCCGAGCGGGAATGACCGCACCTCAATTCGTAAAAGGTCTGAACGGCGTAAATTCAACGCAAATCAACGTATTTTTACAGAAAAAGAACTGGCTTTACAGAGACCAGCGCGGTGAATGGCGCGTAACGTCTTATGCCCGTGACGTGTATATGACCGAAGAGGTTAATGAGTTTACCCCGCATGGTTGCGATCCGATTATCAAATACAAGCCAACGTTACTTAAAAAAGGCGCTGCGAAACTCTATGAGTGGTACGCAAAAGGGTTGTTGCCAATGAAAACAACGTGGAACGGCAAATTTATACAAGAGAAGGTGGCGGCGTAATGAGTAAATTTATTCCTAATGCGTTTCAAATTCCCAATTCCGTCATTGACGAATTGCTGGCAAAGCTCACTTGCGCAGAGCTTAAATGTTACTTGTTTGTAGTTCGCAAAACAAAGGGTTGGAACAAAGAATCAGACAGTATTTCTGTTAGCCAATTTATGGAAGTGACAGGGCTTAGTAATCGTTCGGTTATAACTGCTTGTGAATCACTTGTTGAAATGGGGTTGCTTGAGCGCTCAGGCGGAGAACGGAAATTAAATACTTACTCGGTTAAAGCCTTTGATTTTTCCGAAACTGGTGAAAAAAGTTCATCAGATAAAACTGGTGAAAATTTTTCCGAAACTGGTGAAAAAAGTTCATCAGATCTGGTGAAAAAAGTTCACACACAAAATAACAATAAAAACACTATACAAAATACAATTAAAAAAACTTCGCAAAAAAATACTGCACTTTCGCTGCTTGCCGAGTTCGGTATCACCGGTCAGCTTGCCGATGACTTTGCCGAACACCGAAAATCGAAAAAAGCGGCGATTACGAGGACTGCACTTGAGGGCTTTCAGCGAGAAGCCGACAAAGCGGGCATTCCACTTGCCGAAGCAATCGAAATCGCTATTTGCCAAAACTGGCAAGGTTTTCGGGCTGATTGGTGTAAAAACCTGTCCGGCGCGAAAGGCAAAAGACGCGATGATTTCGCCGATGACGGCAGCTGGGCTATCGGTCGCACGGTCAATGTGCCGCGAGGGTCGATGATATGAGAACCGTAGCAAACTTAGCGCAGGTCATCGGTAGCGAGCCAAACTATCGCGCGCCGGTGGAAAAAGCGCGGATTTCTGACAACGCAACGAAACTTGTTGATCGTATGTTCCAGCGGCTGAAAGCGTTACACCCCGCATGGAAACAAGCGTTTGCCACCACCGAAGATTACAACTACGCAAAGCAAATTTGGCTTGAAGAATTACTCAAAGCCGGCGTAGTTACCCCGTTAAAACTCAAACGTGGACTTGATATTGCCGCCACACAAGCAAGCGCGTTTTTCCCGTCAGTAGGTCAATTCATCGCATGGTGCAACATAACGGATTACTCCACTCTTGGTTTGCCAACACCTGACGAATTGCCGGCGCGAGTAAGTAAATTTCAAGCGGTTTACTGCACGGACAGTGAGGATAAATTTAATTATTTATCGGACGCAGAATACTGGTTATTAACCGACTTGTGCAGCCGCGGTCGTCGTGACCAATGGACACCGACGGAATTTAAAAAAGAGTGCGAACAGGCACTCAAGGCAATAGCAAAGCGAATTGAAAGCGGCGAAACAATACCGGCACGCAGAAAACAACTACCGACACAAACAACCGTGCCAACCAGTCCGGAAAAAGCCGCAGAAAACATCGAAAAACTTAAACAGATTATAGGAATGAAAAGATGACAGAGCGAAAATTTGATAAGGACACATACCCAACATCACTTTCGCTATTTAACCCGATTCATGCTGAATTTGGCTTTACGATTGATGGTGCCGCACTACCGCACAACGCAAAACTTGAGCGATATGTAACGCCTGAAATGGATTACTTAACTTACCCGCTACAAAACGAGCGTATTTTCATCAATCCGCCGTTTAGCGATCCATTAAGTTTTATCAAGCGCTCTGTCGAGTTGTTCGAAAATTACAACTGCTTAGTGGTTATGTTGTTACCGGTTGACATTAGCACGGAATGGTTTTCCTTAATCACTCAAAAAGCGACAGAAATCCGTTTTATTGTTGGTGGCCGCATTAAGTTTTTAAGTCCTCAAACGGGGTTATGGACTGATGTCTGTCGTGGTAATCACTTAGCGATATTTGACCCGCGTCACCGAAATATGGGGCAAGTTATCCGCAATGTCCATATCAACACTTTTAAAAATTTGGAATGGCGAAAATGACTGACAAGCAAACATTTTTCTTACGCAATGAGCAAGTGCGGTCGAATTGCCAGTCATTTATCCAAGATTTACCAACAGACGATAAAAAACCGTTGGTTATCAAAATCCAGCCGATGACACGCAATCTTGAGCAAAATGCGAAATTTCACGCCATGTGCCAAGACGTAGCGAACCAAGCGGAATTTATGGGTCGCAAACTCTCTATGGAGCAGTGGAAAGTCTTATTTATCTCCGGTCATGCAATCGTAACAAATCAAAAAGCGGATGTGGTGCCGGGGCTTGAGGGTGAATTTGTGAATATCCGTGAGAGCTCGGCAAAAATGAGCGTATCACGAATGGCAAGCCTTATAGAGTACGTAACCAGTTGGGGCGTACAAAATGGGGTTAAATTTAACGATAGATGGGGATTTTACGGAAGATGATAGAAGTGGTTTGTTTATTGATTTTTATTTCAGTTGTGTTGTACGCCCTGTTTAACCAAGGATTTGCAGCAGCAATTGTTTTATGTGGTGCTTTTTGTCTTTCCGGTTGGTATTTCGCCCATATCACCGTTGCAACAGAGTGTGAAAGATTGGGCAAGTTTTACGTTGGAAAAAACGTTTATCAATGCTCAAAAATTGAAACGATCGAGGATAAATAATGTTAGAGGTAATTTTACTCCTGCTCATTGCGATGATTTTTGTTGCTGTGGTGGTTGTCGTTTTGGATTGGTTTATTGGTGATGGATGGTGGTTTGATGAGTAAAGAAACATTTCCTCCTTTCGAAGATCCTTTTGGGATAGATGATATCGATTGTGTTGAACTTGAAGTACAAATTGTCATGGGTGAAATAGAGGCTGGCTTTGCACGTAAAGCAGTTGATGACGAAAGCAAACGATTAATACGTGGACTAACAAAAGAACGTGATGACTGGCGCAAATGGAGACAGTCAGGCAGTAAGAATAAGAGTTTGATTAACGGGGTGAGACGGTGAGCAAGGTTAATTATCGCAAAGAGGCAAGAGGTAGAGATTGTCAGGTTAGATTGCCTGGAATTTGTAATGCCAACCCCGAAACTGTAGTGCTTGCGCATTACAGAATGGCAGGGTTAAACGGCACAGGGATTAAACCAGATGATATTTTCGGCGCGTGGTGTTGCAGTGCTTGCCATGATGAGTGCGACCGCAGAACTCGCACCATGGATAACGAGTACGTGAGATTGGCTCACGCAGAGGGCGTTATGCGTACTCAGTCGATCTTGCGCAAAGAGGGTAAATTATGAGTGATTGGTTGGAGATTGTGTTGCCATACCCTCCATCGGTAAACCACTACTGGCGCCACACTCGGAGCGGTCGGCATTACATTAGCGAGGCTGGGCGAAAATTTAAAGCGCAGGCAGTAGAGATTTGTAAACAGTTTGATCCGTTTGTTGGCGCAGTGGCAATCTGTCTTGATGTGTATTATCCGGATAATCGCAATAGAGACCCTGATAATATTAACAAAGGGCTTTTTGATAGCTTGGTATCATCAGGGCTAATACAAGACGACAACAACAAAATTGTACAAGATTTCCGCAGCAAAAATTGCGGAATCAAAAAAGGCGGAATGGTCGTAGTTAAAATTAGAGGTCTTAAATGAGCAAATCCATTGAGTTATTAGTTAAACTTCACAATCCAAAATGCGTGAGTGCAGAGACTGCCGGGAGAGGTGGGAAAAGTCTGCTTTATAAGGAGCAGATTGTTTTTGCATTTTCTCAGGCCGAAAAGGAATTTATGTTCGGGTATCATTTATTGATGTGTAAATACCGGCAAGATCCTTTTTCTCGCGAGTTTGTGAACAGCTATGCAGAAAGTTGGTGCGAAGAATGTGGATTGACTGAACACGCGACAGAAGCGCTATCATACGTTGTGGATATGGTTTGCGATTTACCTTTACCAAGTCAATTAAAACACCTTAACGCCCTCAGAAAACGCTATTTACGGTCGCAATATGCACACTTATCCGTGATTGATAAAGCCAACAAAATTGCCGAAGAAAACGGGTTATCCCAAAATAGTGTCGAGGCTAGACAGTTGCGAATCCGTGAATTAAACGAAGTTAGAAAATCCAATGTTTGCCCACGCTGCCGTGGCACCGGCGAGGTGGGTAGAGTGCAAAAACGCGAATGTCCTGAATGCAAAGGGAAAGGGAAGTTACGCGCAAATATCTATCACTTAATGAAATCCATTGATTGCACTGAAGCCTACTTTAAGCGTTACCTCAATGCGCTTGTGGTGGATTTTGAACGCCATTGCTACGAAGAAATGAGTGGTGCTGAAGATGTGATTAAGAAACAATTGAAAGGTGAATTACAGGAGGATAAAAGCTATGATTAACTTTCATGAATATAAAGCAATTAATGCTCATATTGAGCATGTTATTGAGTTAGTTAACAAGAAATTAAATGCTGATGTTGTCGAAGTTAAAATCTCTCGGCGCTTGATGTCTGATTATCTATTAACATTTTCCATACGAAAAAATGGAAAAGAATTTCCTTTCGAGGCGATTGTCACGGAATCAAGTTTTGTAGGAACGCATACTTTCCATAAGGTTGTCGAAAATATGAAAGAGCTTGCCGATGAATTTATTGAGTATGTTGGAATGATGATTGATTCTTTGAATTAGATCACAGACAAAACAAAAAAACTCCTATAATTTAAAGAAATTTAGTTATGGGAGTTTTTTTTATGAAAAATATTCTTTTAATTGGACTTGGAGTATTTGCAATTACATCTTGTTCATCTTTTATTTCAGATGATGTAATTGCTGGCAGTCGTCAGGTGGATGATAAATCTGTTACGGATGAAATTTTGTGCCTTTCAGCATTTACTTCTGAAGTCCAAATACCAAAATCAAAAATTCAACAAAATATCCTTAATGAATTAAGCCGGAGAAAAATTACTCCAGAGCAATGCTCAAGTTATGTTGTTTCGAATGCTGGTGGAATTGAATCGTTTTGTAATGATCTTAATAAGGGGTATGTGACAGGGAAAATCGCTACGATGCCTAGTTTTGGTAATTATATTACCTTACAGGATATGTTCTCAGTGCAAAAAGTTTTAGGTATTGATTGCAAGACTAAACAGCACCTAGATAGATACAATAAAGCTCGTGAAGAAGAGGAAAAATTAAGAGCTATAAGAGCGGCAACTCCTGATGAACCGGTTGATTTTTCTAAAAGCTGGCAAATGTTTCAACCAAAAACAAATACTGTAAATTGTATGTCGGTTGGGTCTTCTACTATGTGCAATGATACCAAAGGAAATCTTTTAAATATTAATAGATGGTAAGTATAAAAATTTCTGACGCTTTTAGCGCTAGTACATGGATACTACTGGTATTTCTGTAGGTTTGAATAGTCTTCGTACTAGTGATTATAAATTGACTTAACCATAAATTTGCATTACTATTTCTAACAATAGCCGAGGTGTAAATTAACACATCTCGGTTTTTTATTACCGGAATCGTGGTTTAGCCTCTGATGTCACCTTGTCGTGACCGCTCAAGCTAGACCCTTACTATCAAGCCTACGTTAACGCGTGGGCTTTTTTATTGCCTCGAGAAAAGCGAGGTGGGGTATGAATAAAATGCTAAAAGACGCAGGAAATCAAAGTGTATTCTGGTCTTGGTTTGGCGCATTTTGGGCAATGTACACGCTGCAAGAATGGCTAGCTATCTTCGGGCTTTTAATTGGTTTAATCAGTAGTTTTGTCAACATGTACGCAAAATTCGAAGAAAACAAAGTGCGAAAGAACGAAGAGCGCCGAGCGGAAGAAATGCATAAGCTGAAAATGGAACAGTTAAAGAGAGGTTTAAGAGATGATCCTACCGAAGACTAGAGGGGCTTTGGGTGTGTGTTCCGTCCTCGCAGTTATCGGGATTATGTACACTAACTTTGGTCACGAAATCCGATTAAGCCCTGCCGGCGCGGAGATTATCGGCAATGCTGAGGGGTGTCGCCGTGAGCCGTATAAATGCCCATCAGATGTGTTAACTGTTGGCATTGGGTCAACAGAATATAGCGGACTGCCGATTGAGCCGAAACGAATCTATACGGATCTGGAAATTGCCGAACGGTGGAAGAATGATATTCAGGTAGCCGAAAAATGCGTAAATCAATATGGAAACGGACGAAATTTACCGCAACCCGTTTTTGATGCTGCAACGTCTATCACGTTTAATGTTGGTTGTGGCGCAATGCGTAAATCCACCATGTTTAAATATCTCAATGCAGGCAAGTATGCACAGGCGTGTAATGAGTTATCACGCTGGACAAGAGCCGGTGGAAGAGTGTTGCCCGGGCTTGTTAGTCGCAGAGAAAAGGAAAAGCAACTATGTTTAACCCCGGTGAACAATTAATTAAGCGGATTAAGTTTGGTGCGTTATGTGTTGGTGTCGTTGCGGTTTTGTGCCTGCTCGGCGTTTTGCGGTACCAGTACAACACTATTATTGACTTAAGAGCCGATAACAAAGAGCAGGCGCAAGCGTTATCTCAAAAAGAAAAAGAGATAACAAGGCTAAAAGACGAAGCGGCTGAAAATCAGCGAATCATGTTAGAGCTGTCAAAAGCGGAAGCAGAAGCACGGAGCGAATCAGATGAAGTTATTAAATCAATCCCACAAGATGTTAAACAAAGCCATCCTTATAATGCTTCCGCTCCTCGTAATGTTGTTGAGTTCTTGCGCAGGTAAACCACAAGCTACCGGTTGTCCTGTATTGCCGCCTGCTTATGTGGCTCACTTGGATAAGACAGGATTTAACGGCAGCACATACGGAGACATCACTCAATACTCTGTCATCCTTAAGCGTGAGCGTGATATGTGTTTAAACCGTATTGATAAAATCCGGGAATGGCAAATTGAACAACTAAGTAAGTAATTTGGTAATCAAGGCCGAGTAAATTTGGTCGTTTTATAAGAGGAAAATAATATGTCTGAAAATCTAAATTTTGGTGCCGCTATTGAAGCTCTAAAAGCGGGTAAAGTGGTTGCTCGTACTGGCTGGAATGGAAAAGGAATGTTTCTATTCTTGGTGAAAGGTGACGATATGGCATCATCCGTTAAATACGGCTTTGGTCAGTATGAAGGTGAACCTGAATGGAGTAGTTTTATCGCTATGAAGACCGTCGATAACAAATTAGTCCCGTGGTTAGCAAGTCAAACTGATGTGCTTGCAGAAGACTGGCAAATTGTTTAGCAAACCTGCAAAGAAATCAACAGCCCGTTTAACAACGGGCTTTTTTATATCTCGTTTATGGCAAGAAAAGATTGGAACGCACTACAAATAGAATACATCAAATCTTACGCAAGAACCGGTGTATCTGTAATGGAGTGGTGCAGACGGAAAGGATTGAATTTTGCCACCGCTAAACGGTATATCAAAAAGCCTGAAACAGCCTTTGCACAGATGAAAGAAATCCAAAAGGGTGATAATCGAGAAGTAAAAGCAATAAAGAAAGCCGTTAAAAACAATGCGAACAAGACTGCTAAATCAGAAGTTATTGAATCTAAAGTAGATTTAGAGCAAAACTGCGAAAGAAATTGCGAAACTGCGAAACAAACTGCGAAAAGTGCGAATGTCGCAAATGAAACTGCGAAACAAACTGCTAAAGTTTTAGAGGGGAGACCGATAATTCATGGCGGTTATGCACGATTCTTTAAGGACAAATCCGCCTTTGATGTTGTAGTTGATTTTAGCTTAAAAGACGAAATCGACCTGATGCGCCAGCGGGCCATTTCGGCGATTGAAAGCATTGAGAAGTTCACTGTTGATTTAGCACGGTGTACTACGGCAGAAGATAAGGAAATTACATTTAAGCTAATCAAATCTGCGGAAGCTGCACTAGACAGAGCGGTGGGGCGTATCGAGAGCCTGAATAGTACAAACAACAATATTGCGCTTACTCTTGAAACAATTGAATTGAGAAAAGCGCAAACGAAAGAAACCTTGCTGAAAGCGGATAAATTAGCGCAAGAGCTTGGTGCAAAAGCAGCAAGCAAACACAAGGTCGAGTATGCCATCGACTTCTACGATGACGGGGAAGGTGGCGATGAAGATTAATTATCGTGCTTCTGCCACGTTTCGTAGAGTGCATAAATCAAATGAGTTGGTTAAGGCGATTCGTGGCCCGATTGGTAGCGGTAAATCAGTTGGATGTGTAATGGAAATGTTCCGTATTTGCTTAAACCAAGAGCCTAATTCCGATGGTGTTCGCCGTACTCGTTGGGCTTGTGTGCGAAACACTTATCCTGAGTTAAAAGGCACTGTGATCAAGACCTTTCAAGCATGGATTCCTGAAAGTATTTGTCCGATTAAATACGACAGTCCAATCAGCGGCATGATGAAAATCAATCATCCTGACGGTAAAACCACTGTAGAGGCGGAATTTATGTTCTTGTCGATGGATAAACCAAAGGATGTAAAGAAATTAATGTCTTTGGAACTGACTGGAATTTGGATTAACGAAGCACAATTCTTACCGGTGATGTTGGTAACGGAAGCAGTAACACGTACTGGTCGCTTTCCTGAAAAGCGAGTTTCGGAAGGGTTCGATGGTGCAACGTGGAACGGTATGATTATGGACACCAACTCACCTGATGACGATCACTGGTGGCATACCTTTGAAATGGCGCTCGATGAAGAAACGGGCGAAAGCCTTACGCCTAAGAATTGGGCGTTCTTCACACAACCTGGCGCGTTAATTGATGTTACTGGCATACCGTTTGAATCGTTATCTGGTGAAGTCAAAGCGAATATCGAAAACGGTTTATACGTGGACTATCACGGACACCGCTTTGTCGCTAATCCGTTAGCGGAAAACGTAGAAAACCACAAAAAAGGCTATGGCTACTGGTTCGATAACCTTCAAGGACAAACATTGAGCTGGATTAAATCTCGTATTTGCAACGAATTTGCAACTGTTCAAACAGGTAAACCCGTCTATATGGATCACTTCAACAAAGATTTACACGTTTCAAAAGATAAATTATTACCGGTTAAAGGATGGACTACATTCATTGGTCTTGATTTTGGGTTAACGCCTGCCGCTATCATTGGGCAAGTTTCACCAGTTGGTCAATTGCGAATTACTGATGAAGTAGTTGCTACCGGAATGGGGATTCAACGATTCATTCAAGATCAGCTATCTCCTTTAATCCGATCTAAATATGCAGGTTGTGAAGTTGAAATCATTGGCGACCCTGCCGGAGTGCAGCGCGCGCAAACTGATGAAAAAACCTGCTTCCAAATTTTGTTAGAAAACGGATTCAATGCACGCCCGGCAGACACAAACAACACCACGGGACGACTTGAAGCTGTGCGTTGGTGGTTATCTCGCTTAGTTGGAAAGGGGCAGCCTGCGATGATTATCAGTCCGCATTGTCGAGTTTTAATTAAAGGCTATGAAACAGGTTATGCCTATCGTCAATTGAATATTAGCGGTGAAGAAAAATACACAGAATCGCCGGATAAAAACCGTTATTCACATCCACATGATGCAAACCAATATTTATGTTTAGGCGCTATGCCTGACCTATTCAAACAACAAATCATCAACGTTAAACCACATCAAGCGATTAGCCCAGTCACAGGATATTAAAAATGGCAGAAGAACAATCCGCACTTCTGGAGGCCATTACGGCTTTCGGGTCAGATTTGCGCGCAAGACTTTTAGAACATATCAAACAGCGCCAACCGGTCGTCCAGCGTTGGGTGAAAGATATGTATCAGTACCGCAATCAGTACGAAGACAGCATTAAAACGAATAAATCAAAAGTATTTGTCGGTTATACGCGTGCCAAAACTGATTCATGGACGGCGCAGATGACAGATATGCTTTTCCCAAGTGACGATAAAAACTACGGGATTAGCCCAACACCAATGCCGGATATTGCAAATCTAGCTAAACAGCCTGACAGTAGCGATCCGGAACAAGCTGCCCAAATCTTTAATGCTCGTGCAATCATGCAACAGGCAAAAGAAAGCGCCGAAGCAATGGAGAAATTGATTGATGACCAGTTGTTAGAGTGTGATTACGCAGCAGAAGCTCGATTGTGCTTACATTATGCCGCCGTGCTTGGTACGGGTATTTTACGTGCGCCAGTGGTTGACGTTGTGGAATCTAAAGCGTGGCGCCAAGATGAATTAGGGAATTGGGTTGGTGAAATCGTAAGCAAAACTATTCCTGCTGCACGTTTAGTCTTGCCGTGGGATTTTGTGCCGGATATGACTGCACCAACAATCAAAGACTGTCAGTTTGTGTTTGAACGTAGTTATGTGACGAAGAAGCAATTACAGGCGATGGTTAAAAATCCATATTACTTAAAAGAAAGCATTCTTGAACTGTGCGAACTGGAAGGCTCCGATACGCGTACCGCAAGTTCCGATATGGATGGATATGTTGATACATTAAGAACGCTTTCAGGCCTTGAAACGCAGAGCAAGGATGGTCGCTACGAACTGTGGACGTATCATGGTGGCATTCCGTTAAGTGTTTTAGAAAGTGCCAATGCACAGTTGGGCGATGAAAACAAATTAAACATTCCGAACGATGAAGAATCACGCGCTGCTAATTTGGAAATTGATGGTGTGATTGTCATGGCTGGTAACGGCAAGATTTTAAGCGTGAATCTTAATCCGCTGGAAACCGCTGAATTTCCTTATTCTGTTTATACCTGTGAGCCGGATGTTTGTTGTGTATTTGGCTTTGGTATCCCTTACCTTTGTCGCGATGCGCAAGAAATCCTTAACACCGCCTGGCGTGGCATGATTGATAACGGTGTTTTGGGCATTGGGCCGCAAGCTGTTGTGAATAGTAGCGTATTAACTCCGGTGGATGGAAACTGGGAATTATCGCCTTATAAGCTATGGAAAACCAACGATCGAGCAACAGCGAATGCACAATTTGAAGCGCAACGTGCTTTTGGCATTTTTGATATTGGCAGTCGTCAAGCTGAATTAGCCAACATTATTCAGCTTTCCAAGTCATTCATGGACGAGGAATCAGGGCTCCCTATGATTGCTCAAGGTGAGCAAGGACAAGTCACGCCAACATTAGGTGGGATGTCTATGTTGATGAATGCGGCAAATGCCGTTCGTCGCCGCCAAGTTAAAGAGTGGGATGATGCCGTTACTAAACCGCTGATCCGCCGATTCTACGAATACAACATGAATATGAGCGATGACGCAACAATTAAGGGCGATATGCAGGTTGTGGCCCGTGGCACCTCCGCTTTATTAGTGAAAGAAACGCAGACGGCACAAATTATCGATATTTTCCAGAAGTTCGGTCAGCACCCGCAATTAATGCACGCGTTTGATTGGTACGATGGCGCGAAAACCTTAATGCAATCTATGAGTATGGGAACACAAACCATGCTGATTCCACGTGAGGAGTACGAGCAGAAGCTACAAGAAATGCAGGAAGCGCAATCACAGCAACCGCAAGATCCGGAAATCCTCAAAGTGCAAATGCAGATGGAAATGGCGCAACAGAAACAGCAACATGAAATGCAGTTAGAGCAAATGCGCATGCAGAACCAGTTACAGATCGAGCAGATGAAAGTACAGATTAAAGAGAAAGAGCTTGAAATCAAAATGCTTGAAGTGCAGATGAATCAAGAATCACAACAAGCGAGATTGAATCTGGATGAAAAATTAAGCACAGCGAAACTCACCACAGATTTGCAATTGCAAACAGGCAAACAGGCAATTGACTTGGAGAAATTCAAAACCGAAGTGCGGTTGAAAAATACACCGCTCACCAATCCGAACGGAAACTACGGATTAGATCAATAACAGACCGCAACCCAAAAAGTGCGGTCTTTTTTATTACAAAATTTTAAGGGCAAATAACATGAGCTTTTACCTTTCTGACAAAGACTACAAAGAGATGATTGGCATTATCAGCGGCAATACCGGCGGCAAGAAAGGCAATGACACGGGCGGAACCTACATTGATATGCCGTCAGCCAGCACTGAGCCGAAACAGCAGGGTATTGTTGCCGATACAGTTGATGCAGTACAAATGGGCGCGTGGAAAGGTGTAAGTGATATTGCGCATGGTTTAGGCGCTTTAACCGGTGCAGATTGGTTGCATAAGGTCGGCGAATGGGCCGGTGAAGGGGCGGACGAAAACCTCGCGACCATGTCCGATGAAATGAAAGCTGCACTTAATCAGAATGCGTTTGATGGTGAAGATCAAGGGATTCGTAATGTGCGTTGGTGGGCAGGCAATCTTGGCTCCCTGATCGGACAAAACCTTGATACTGTTTTAACGCTTGGTGCCGGCAAGGCGGCCACATTCGGCGTAAAACAAGCCGGTAAAATGTTGCTGAAAAAAGAAGCGGCCGAAGAAGTTGGCAAAGTCGCCGTAGAACAAGCTGCTAAACGGGGTATTCCTCAAAAATACTGGAACATGGTAGGGATTACCGCCACGATGTCCGCCATGTCAAGCGGTAGTCGTTACAGTCAAAAACGTGATGATGTGATGGCAATGACGAATGAACAACTATCTCAAATCCCGCAATTCTCGGACGCTTACTATGAAATTGCTGACAGTGAAGAAGGAAAAGGGAAAACGGTTGAGCAGCTTTACGATTTAGCCAAAGTGTCCTTTGCCGATAAAGTTGGTCGTGATGCGGCGTTAAATCCTGCGGCAATTGCAACAGATTTATCGACAAATGCGGTAAGCGGTCTTGGTGGTGGTTTCTGGGGATTGAGTAGTCCAGCTAAAACCATTAAAGGTGGCTTGTTAAAAGGTGCGATGGTTGAGGGTGGAACCGAAGCCATTCAAGGCGTTGGTGAGCAATATGCTTTGAACAAGGCGGAGCAAGACAACTACAACCCGAACAAAGATTTAACTGAGGGTATGGCAGATAACACCATCAATGGTGCCGTGCTTGGTGGCGTGTTCGGCTCTGCTATGGGTGGTTTAGATACTTACACAGATCGCCGCGCATTCAATAACCAAAAACGCACCCTGTTAAATCATATTAACACTGGCAATGAAGCGATTGATAGTCAGTTAAAAAATTACGTTGACATGCTCAATCAAGGCGCAGCCGATTTAGGCGATCTTGTTTCTGCGAGCCGTGTTCAAGCATTGAATAATGCTGGCATTGCGAACGCCCGCGTCCGCCAAATGGAGGAAGATGCCCGCGCTCAACAGCAAGCCAATGCACAATTTGAATCAGATTTCTTTGGGGAAGAACAGGCAGCGCAACCAAGCGAACCTGAATTTACAATTGACCCACAAATGGAACGTGCGGTCTATGTTGCTAAGGCGATAGAGAAATTCAGAAAAGGCGATTTATCCGGTGCAAATGAGTTCATCAGTGAGCCGATGGTTTTTGCTGACAACCAAGCGAAAAGTCAATTCGTTATTGGGCGCAGTTTTGATGAATTGAAAAATATTGCTCAATCCTATGGACTTGATCCTAAAGATGGAAAAGCTATGCGCCAATGGATTGAGGATTATATTGCCAAAGCGCGCGAATTCAACGAAAACAATCAACAACCAACACATGAAAGCAATCTTCAATTTACCGCCAATGTTGCACCAGAAAATCGAAGTGGTGTAGTCAGCGGTGTAAATGATGAAATTGATGTGGGTAATGGAAACTATCAACCTTTCCAATATGAGGTGGTAGATGCGACCACGCTTTCTCCTACACAACAAAAAGATGATAACCAATTCCGTGACCGCGACAGAACCGCAAGTCAATCGCAAATTAATAATATCGCACGAAATTTAGATCCGCGTAAATTGGCGGCAAGCCCAACCATGGATATGGGTGCACCTTTGCTTGCGCTGGACGGGAAAACCATTATTGCCGGCAATGGTCGCACAATGGCAATCCGTCAAGCCTACCAAGAGGGTGGGGCTGATGGTTATCGTCAATTCTTAAAAGATAATGCCGGTCATTTTGGTGTTGATTCAGATCAATTAGATGCCGTAGAAAATCCCGTACTTGTTCGCCGCTTAACTTCACCGGTAGATATTGCGCAAGTCGCAATTAATTCCAATGAGCAAGGCGGAATGCGGATGTCTGATTTAGAACAGGCGAAAGTGGATGCGCGCCGTTTGCCAAGCATGGATTCATTTATCGCAGGAGATAACGGCGACATTAATTCACCGGATAATCAACAGTTCATTCGTCAATTCGTACAAAACCAACCGGAAAACTTGCGTAATGAGTTATTGGACGGTAAAGGCAATTTAAGTCAAACAGGCGTTCAACGCATTCGTAATGCAATGTTGTATCAAGCCTATGGAGACAGTCAAACCTTATCAAGATTGATTGAGAATACCGACCAAGGTGCTAAAAACGTACTCAATGCCTTAACTGCACTTGCGCCTAAAGTAGCTCAAACTCAGCAAGATATTAATTCAGGCGTGCTTTCTGATGTCAGCATTTCCAACGATATTATTCAGGCGGTAGAAAAATACAACCAACTCAACACACAGGGTTACAAAATCAGTGATTATCTAGCGCAGAATGATTTTGTGGGTGATTTATCACCGGAAGCAAGAGAAATCTTAACCATCTTTGATGAAAATCGCCGTAGTGGAAAGCGCATTGCGCAAGTGTTAGGTGCATATTTCGATCAGGCACAAACACAAGGCAATCTATCACAAGCCAGTATGTTTGGTGATATGGCATTCGATAAATTAGGCTCATTGCAGCAAGCAAAGAATGTTGATGAAGATATCCGATTAAGTCTGAATGAATCGGTGAATTCTGATTTTGCGAAAGCAGTGGATAAAATAGCGAGTGGTGAAGCTGTAGCGAAATATATCAATGTCGGCACAACGCCAAGCGTATTGAAAATGCTCGGACTACCCGATGTTCGTGTGACAATTAGCGGGCAGGTATTAAATAAGGTAATGCTTGGTAAGCACAATGTTACACAAGAAACATTAAAGCAATTACCGAATCAAATTAATAACCCTGTGGCGGTAATGAAATCAAGTACGCAAGAGAATGGTTATGTAGTCTTGACTGAGTTGGTAGAACGGGAAGATGGGAAGGATAAACCAGTTATTGCCGCATTACATTTAAAGAAAACAAATCAAGGGCTGGAATTAATCTCAATAGCAAGTGTTTATGGTAGAAGCGACACTCAAATTCAGAGAGGATTAGAGCGTGATTTGCTTTATTGGAATAAAACAAAAGGCTCGCAATTTTTAACTGCCTTCGGGCTTCAGTTGCCGTCACATATGCAGTCAGATGCAAGCCTTTCTTTAAATCATATTAAGACCGAAGCAGATTTAAGTCAATATCAAAGCGCAAAAAATAATCAGGAATCTACAGCTAATCCTGATATTCAGCGCACTCAAGAAATCTTACGCCAAACCTTTGGCGAAGCGGCAGAACATATTGAAGTTACGACCTTTGCTAACCCACCAAAAGACGTGAAGAATTTAATCACTTCTGACGTGGAGGGGTGGTTCAATCCAAAAACAGGGAAAATCACTATTGTCGCTGACAGCATTAAGCCAACCAAAACCATGACCAAAGATGAACGCTTACAGTTTGTTGCATGGCATGAAATGGCGCACCGTGGAATCAACGTGGGCTATAAAGGCTCTTATGACAATCTTATGTCTGAAGTCGGCAAGAATAAAGCCGTAAGTCAAATAGCTGATGCCATCCAAGCGCAACGCAAAAACACAGATGACTTAGCCGCAACAAATCGAACTGTGGCAATTGAAGAAGCTATTGCTGAAATCATGGCGGCAAATGAAACCGGTAAGTGGAATGAGCTTGAAGCCCGTTATGGCGTAGAGATTAAGAAAGGTCAAAGACAATCAACTAAATCATGGTTGGCGATGACCGCACAACGAATTAAAGAATTCTTATCAAGAATCTTTGGCGCCGAACGTGCCGCGCAATTCTCCGATGAAGATGTATTGAATCTTGTCGCTAATATTAAGAAAAGTGCGGTTGGAAATTTTAATGAAAGCGGTAACGTACGCTTTAGCCGTAATGAAGATCTCACCGAAGAACGTTACAACCAAGCCAAGGAAAATGGCGAAACCGAACTCACGCTCCATCAATGGCAACAAGTTCGCTCGCCTGAGTTTAAAGCGTGGTTCGGTGATTGGGAAAACGATCCTGAAAATGCAAGTAAGGTCGTAAATCCTAAAACTGGTGAGCCGTTAGTGGTTTATCATGGTACAAATAACGATGATTTCTATTCCTTTGAAAAATATCATGATGGTTATGATGATGCGCCATCTGAAGCATTTTTCTTTACCAATGATTTGGAAACAGCAGAGGAGTATGCTGGTTATAACGGACGAATCATTGAATCGTTTTTGTATATGAAAGAGCCATTTTCTCAATTTAATGAAAGCCATGTAGATGAGTTAAATTCATCTATTGATGACGGGGAAGTGAATTCCCCTGCTTATGGAGAGACACCGCCTCATTTCAGCACTTCTGAAAATATGTGGAACACGATCGCTGATAATTCACACAGGCTTGCACATAATGACATCTTAAACGGGGTGCTAAATTGGGTTGCTGATAACGGTTACGATGGCGTTATTCTTTCTGATGCTATACGTGATGCTGGTGAAAGTGTTTCTTATGCTGTATTCAATCCTAATCAAATCAAATCAGCAACCGATAACACTGGTTCGTTCTCTAAAGAAAATGATGATATTCGTTTTAGCAGAAAAGCTAAATCGGAATATCAACGTGATTTAATCGTGACACACAACATCAGTGCAGATGGCATTATGCACGCCCATAAAATGGGAGGATTGCCACTGGCATCCGTTGCCGTGGCAAAACAAAGCAATCCATTAACTAATTTTGGTGAAGTCACTTTAATTGGTAGTCGTGATTATATTGATCCAAAAGGCGCAAATAGAGCTCAAGTGTTTGGTAGTGACATTTATTCCCCACGCTATCCACGCGTGAGTTATGAATACTCCTCTAAAGACCAAAAGGCATTGTTCAATCGATTCGAAAAATCCGCGAAAGAAATCGGCGACAGTAAGTTTGATTATGACTTTACTCAAGGATTGGAAGATGCCGGCGCAAAACAAGCTATGCTTGATAGTGATGCAGTTAAACATCAATTCTTGAAAGAGCATAATATTCCGTATGAAAAAGCCTATCGAGATATTCCGAAAAGCGTACACGCTGATTATCCGTCCATTCAAAAAGCAATTAAAGCTGGCATAAGCGAGGAAGATATTTCATCCATCGAAAGTGCGGATAAATTTGAGGGATTATTCAGAGAATTTATCAAGGATTACCTTAAAGATATTGAGAATAGAGTATCTCCATCTCCATTGCTCAAAAATGTAATTGTGCGAGCAAAACAAGCCTTAGATGGTGATAAATATGCGGTTCGTACTTTTGCTGAATCAAGAGTGAAAGAAGGATTGAAATTACAGGAATCTAAGAAAGTATTGGATCAACCTGAAACCTTATCAAATATGCGAAAAGCGGTTAGCGAGCATAGTGATGCTTTTCGTGATTATGTTGATAGCATCGTTGAAACTATGCCGGCCAAAGAGAAAATTTGGAATGGTACTGATGGTTATGGTCGCAATAAATACGTTGCACATACTATTGAAAACGTTGTTAAAAAACTCAAAAAAGACTTACGAGGCGGCGAATCATTTAATTATGGAATGCCTAACGTGCGTGCAGCCGTTACGCCTAAGTTTAAATCTATTGCGGATATTCAAGCTAATAAACATCGAATCGTATCTAAAGAAGAATTTGAAACTGCAAAAAATACTCTTGAAAAAGAGGGAGATTTATTAGCGAACAAATTAGGTGTAAGCACTTTAGATATTTACGATGTGCTATGGAATGCGGTGGATGAAAACACTTCAAAAGCATTTGGCTATGCCGGCATCAAAGACACTCAAGAAAATAGAATGGCGGTTGATACGTTTTTGAATAAACTTAAGGCATTACCGACTGAATACTTTGAGGGCAAGGCTAAAGATATTACACAATTCAGCAATTTTGCCGGCGCTGTTGTGCCTGATAACCTTGCTAAAAATGCCTATGATGTATTGGAAAAATCAGGGGTGAAAATCTTTACCTATGATTCTACCGATCCTAAATCAAGAATTGAGGCAATTAAGCAAGCAACAAATCAATTAGATGAAGAGCGTGGCGGGGATATTTTATTCTCTCGTGCAAACACAATGCAATCCGCTCTTGATTTAGCAATGACAGGCGTGGCAGACAGAGAGCCTAGTGTATGGGATAACTTAAAATCCAAAGACTTCTCTGAATTTAAAGAACGTTTCAATCGTGCAGTGGGCAAAGTGGATGAATGGCTGGCTGATAGTCTTCGCCCGGTGAATGACTGGATTGATGCTATACACCTTGAAGATCAAACGGGAAACACGAGTAGCCGAGACCACGAGAAACGTCGTTTGAAAGATGCGATGTACACAGCTAAAGGAAAACGTGATGCAATGAATTCCGAATTGGAACAAGCCTATTTGAAACCGATCCTCTCTAAGATTGCCGCACTTTCCAAAGAGATCAAGAAAGGAAAAAATCCGATTGATGAACTCACCATGAAGCGCATGATGGGTAACTGGATTTCGGCTAAATATTCCATTGAGAAGAACTTGGACTTGTTACGTGCAGACGAAAAAGCAATGCGTGATACTAAACGTCTATTGGATAGCGCGAAACAAAACGGTTCGATGGCTGAAATTAATCGTTTGAGTAATGCTTATGCTAAAGCGAAAGAGCAGTACGAAAACCGCAAAGCGGATATTTACAACACTGACTACAAAAACAAAGGTAATCGCTTTAAAGTCGGTGTTGCTGGTGGTTGGTCAATTCCGGAAGCTGAATTGATTATGAAAAATACCGAACAACGTATTAGCCGTTCGGATTTGGAATCAGTAGCGAATATGGTTTATGACTTGAACCAAGCTAGATTAGATATTGACCGTGCGAGCGGGCGTTACACTGAAAAAGAATATCAAGAGTACAAGGCGAACCGCCATTACGTCCCATTAACAGGAGATCCGAATACTGATGTCGATACCGATATTATTTCCGGTGCAGGTTCAAGTGCGGTCAATATCGGACGAGATAAAGCGCTAAAAGGTCGTACAAGTTCCGAAGCGGAAGATGCTATCGATGCAATGTGGAAATCCGTGGGTAAATCTACAACCTATGCTGGATTTGCTGAGTTCAAAGGCAAGATTGATGACTTGTACGAAACGGAAGTAACCATGTTGAAAGAGAAAGGTTATTCCGATTCTCAAGCGCGCGAACAAGCCACGGCGAATTTAGGTATTAGTAAACGTAAAATGCAGGGATTAACCCGCTCAAGCGACAATGTTCTGATCCGCAAAGAGGGCGGCGAATATTATGAGTATGAGTTGCCAAAACAAGCCATGGAAGCCTTGCGCAATGATAATGTGGAACATGCTAACGCATTCCTGAAACTCATTTCTAAACCTACCAGCTGGTATGCTCGAGGTGTTACCCAATGGACTGTTACGTTTGCACCAATGAATATGATGCGTGATACATGGGAAAAATCAGAATTCATCCGCGTTCAGAAACTCTATGATAAGAATAATCGTTTAGTGGATAGCAAGACTATGGATAAAATCGGTCGTGCAACCATTGCGAATGCTTTTACCGACAAAGAAGTATGGCAAGCAACTAAACGCCTAGGTTTTGGTCAAGAATTGCGTGATAGCGTACCGGCAGAACGTATGCTCAAGCAATTACTCAAAGAGGGTGGGGTATCAAACTATGGCACTTACTTGGATAAATCCGAAGTGGATTTAATCAAGCGCTTGAAAAAAGAAAACAATCCGATTGCCGGTAAACTTGAGAAAGCTGGAAAAATCCTTGAGGGGTACAATAAAATGTTTGATACCGTTTCGGCATTAGCGGCCTACAAAGCCTTAGTTGAAAACGGCATTGATTCAAAACAGGCGGCAGCAACCACATTAGAGCTTACCAACTTCCGCAAGACGGGTTCCAAAATGCGTGGCATCAAAGCACTGTATATGTTCTCTCAACCAACCGTGATGGGTGCGGCTAACTTGATCCGTTATCTTTCCACCCGTAAAGGTCAAGTGCGTTTTGTGGCTTACCTTGCCGGCATGACCGCACTTTATACCGTCTTGCGCTCAATGGATGATGACGACGAGGGCGGCAACAAGATGGATCAGCTTGGCGATATTACCCGTTACATTCCGATTCCGATTGGTGGAGGTCATTACTTTAAGATTCCGGTTGGTTTTGGTATGCCACAAATGGCGTGGAATTTCTCTACTAATATCGTAAAAGGTGTGGTGAGTGACATTTCCTTAACGGAAGCGGGAGCGAATATGTTAGCGCACTCCTTGAAGACTTTCGCGCCGGTATCTCCATCTGAAATTTCAGCAGCGAAATATCCGATGGAGAAATTGACGTTGACCGCAACGCCTACAATTCTTCAGCCATTAATGCAGAATGTTCTTAATCGTTCGGCATTCGGAAGCAAAATCACAACGAATTATGTTCGTGAAGACAAATTGAAAGCCGAGCAATCTAAGGCAACAACAGCACAATTCTGGAAAGACACCGCTTTGTTTATGAATGATAACCTTGGAATTGATATGCACCCGGAACAAATTAAAAACTTGTTCGATGGGTATAGCTCAATGTTTGGCAGCCTTAAAGAGTTGAACACCGTACTTGTTGAAAATCCAAACCGAGAAACGCTGGGCCGCAATACTCGCATTCCATTCTTGAATCAGTTTATTGGAACAACGAACGAATTCTCTATTCAAAGCCGTTACTATGAAGCGAGCGGAGAGGCGGGGAATGTAGCGAAAGAGTACGAATCACGCAAAGCCCGTGGCGAGCTTGGCGATTGGTTAGATGATGATAAACGCAAGCTAATCAAGTTCCATGAGGAAGATGCGTCAATCGTTGGAAAAATGCGTAGTGAGAAAGCAAAACTTACTCGCGCATTACGAGCAGGCCAAATTAGTGCCGTAGCTTATGAAAACGGCATTAAACGTTACAATAAAGACATGAGCAGAGTGCAAGCTCAGATGTTGCGTAAATACCGCATGATGGAGGGGTTGAATACAAACTAATCTATTGACAAACAAAATATTTGCAGTAGAATTTCCCACAATAGCCGAATTGTAGAAATGCAGTTCGGCTTTTTTGTTGGAGTTTTTATGCAAAAGCTAAAATTGCAGAATGAAGCAGATAGAAAATCACTGATTGTTTATCTGAATACCCGGATTATTGAATATAAGCAGGACTTGTGCGAGGAGGGACTCACTCCTCAACAATACAATATTCTCCGAGGCAAAATTAAAGAATTACAAGATCTGGTCTCAGAACTGGATCATTAATCATAGACCCGCTCACCGTAGCGGGTTTTTTATTATCAACGAATTATCACAAGCCGCTTTATGCCGCTTAATGAGGTAATACATGGAAAATCAAGACACCGTAGAATTTAATGCTGACGCCGCTTTTGATGAAGCCGCTAATCAACTTGAATCAGGTGGACTAACTGCCAACAACGAGCCATCTGTCGCAAATGACAACATTCAGACCACGCCCGATCAGCGTGAGGAAAACCCTCCTCAAGAAAGCAATCCGCAACAGCCGATTGCGCAAGAGGAAGAGCCTGAATGGTTGAAAAATGCCACTGATGAAGTGAAAGAACACTTTCGCTCAATGAAAGCAGACAAAGAGCGTTACGAACACATGGCTAAGTCTCAACGTGGTCGTGTTGGCGCGCTCTCTAAGAAGTATCAACAGGCACAAGCTGCTTTGGAACAGCTCAAACAAAATCAATCTACCTTTGATGGTGAGCTTGAAAGTTTACGCGCTGACTATCCCGAAGTCGCCGATTTCATGTCCCGCTTTGTCGCCGGACAAAACAAACGCCTTGAAGATATTTCTGCTCCGATTGCTCAAATGGTGGATGCCAATGTGCAAGATTTTGCACAGCAACAACTTGATAGTTCAATTTCTTTGGTCACTCAAGTTGTTCCTGATGCCGATAATATCTTGCGCGATCCAATGTTCCATCGTTGGGTAGATACGCAACCAAATGGCGTCAAAGCAATGTTTAGCTCTGACGATCCGCAAGATGCGATTTATTTACTCAACGAGTACAAACGTGCGACATCTTCCATCACTGAGCAACGTAATAAACGTTCTCAACAATTATCCGCCATGTCGCTCCCAACGGGGCGCAGTGCACCAAAAGGCGGCGATGAAATTGATGAAGATGCGTTATTCGATCAATTAGCTGCTCAATTTGCTAAGCAGCGATAGTTAGTTCATTTGAGGAAAATTATTATGGCTACAACTAAATCTACGGATATTTCCCAACGCACACAAGTGTATGCTGAAGCTAAAATGTTAGCGCATGCTGAACCGGTATTGATTTTGACTAAACTTGGTCAAACAAAACCGATCCCACAAAACAAATCCCAAGTGATTAAATTCCGCCGTCCAAAACCGTTCGCTCCGGCTTTAACTCCATTAACTGAAGGTGCTCGTCCAGAATCACAAAGAATGGTGTATGAAGATGTGGAATGTCGTTTAGTACAATATGGTGCGTGGTCTGAAATCACTGATGTGATTCAAGACACTCACGAAGATCCTGTATTGTCCGACATGACCATGCTTTCTGGTGAGCAAGCTGCAGAAACCACCGAGCTTGCAACGTGGGGGGCAATCAGCGGTGGCACTAACGTGATTTTTGCTAACGGCACACAAACTTCACAAGTTAATACCGCCTTGAAATTAGAACACGTTCGTGCAGCAGTGCGTAAATTACAACGCAACCGTGCGAAGAAAAAAACAAATATTTTGGATGGTTCAATCAAATACGGCACTAAACCGATTGAAGCGGCTTATATCGCTGTTTGCCACACAGACTTGGAAGCGGATATTCGCAATTTACCAGGTTTTACCCCGGTCGCTGAATATGGCTCTCGTCAGCCGATCGTTCCGCAAGAGTTCGGCACAGTAGAAAATGTGCGTTTCATCACCACGCCATTACTTACTCCGACAGCAAACGCCGGTGCGACCGCCACCGGTAAAGTGCTATCCACTGGAGGCACAAATGCTGACGTGTACAAAATCGTGATTTTCGGTCAAGAAGCTTATGCGGTTTGCCCATTAAAAGGTAAAGATGCTGCGCAAATTTTGGTGCGTAATCCTGGTAAAGCCGAAAAAGGCGATGAGCTTGGCCAAACAGGTTCCGTTGCTTGGAAAACTTGGTGGGCGGGTAAAATTCTAAATGATGCGTGGTTAGTTCGTTTAGAAGTTTCAGCGACCGCGCTTTAATTTACAATCCAAGCCCTCGCAGTGAGGGCTTTCTTTTTTTATGAGGAAATCTATGTCATATCCATTTATCGATCTAAAAAAAGCAAGCAAAGATGATTTAGTTAATCACTTGCGCGAACAGTGCGGTATTGAGAAAGACGGTAAAAAAGAAGAATTAGTACAAGCTATTCTTGATTTTGAAACCGCTAATGGCTTAATTCGCCCCGATGCGCCGGCTCAACCACCGAAAGAAACGAAATTGGAAGATTTGCCGATCACCGCGAAACGTGTACGTATTATCATTGCGCCAAGTGAAACCGACAACAGTGATGTGTATGTCGGTCTTAATGATTTGGACATATTGATTAAACGCGGAGAAGAAGTTGCGGTGCCCGAATCTGTTTATATTTTGCTTTCTAAAGCTGGCGAACATCGCTTTGAACAAAACAAAGACGGTACTTATGGCGAATACTTTGCCCCTCGCTATTCCATTACCGTACTTGGTGATGCTTAATGAATTTCTTACAACTTGCTCAACGCTTACGCCGTGAAATGAACGATACAGGCGAAGGTCCGTATAATGTAACCAATCAAACCGGTCGTAACCTTGAGTATGTTGATGCAATTCGTGAAGCATGGCTGGATATTCAATCCTTACGCCCATGGAATAAATTGTTTTGGAATGATGGCTTTTCGGCTGAAAATTTACAGCATTTAGAAGCTACCTCTGATACGCCATTCATCCCAGAACAGTTGCATGTTGCTATTGTTTATTACGCCATGCAAGGTAAAGCCTTATCTCAAAATGCGCAGGAATTAGTTATGCGCGGTCAGAATGAATGGGATAAATATCTTCATTTGTTCTGCTCTCAGTTTTTACCGGCTCCATCTTTAGGTAAATAAATGGCACAACTTCCACGAATTCAATCACAGTTTATTGCGATTAGCGGTGGTATGGATTTAACCACTCCACCGATTGCAAAAGCAAATAGCGAAGCGATCAGTGCGTTAAATGTGCAACCTAATTATGGGGGTGGTTTTTCTCGAATTGAGGGCTATGAATGTATTGACGGAAAAATGATTCCGTCAGAAATGGCGTATGCGGTTTTGGTTGTTGGAGAAATTCGTAGTAAGGAACGGTTTAATGACCAAACGTTTGTGCATGAAGGAAAGCAATATCAGGTTGTTGATGTGCTTGATAATGCTTTTGTGGTTGCCTTTCTCAAGCCTATCAACATAGTCAATGGTATGAGTTTTGCTGTCAATGGTATGAGTTTCACTGCTGCGTATGTGAATAGCTCATTCGATGGTGAACTTGAAGAAGATTTGCGCTATAGAAGTATGGCATTTCAGCTAGGCGTTGATTCCGTTTCTGCCGTTCCCGGTACAGAAAAAATCCGTGGTGTGGTTGAATTAAGTGGAGAAGTGATTGCCTTTCGTGACAATAGTGAACATTGCGGTGCATTTATCAGCTCAAATAATGGTTGGTCTGCGGTTCCTGCGACTTATCTTGTAAAGTTGAAAAGTCTGGTTAAACCTGAAAACTTGTTAGAGCATGTAAGTTTTACATCAGGAACTGTGAAAGGTGTCATTCATTCGGTTGTGCTCGCACCGGATAGTGCGTCTGGTTATGTTGTTTTATCTCAATCCGTGAGTGCTAATCAACCATTACAAATTAATGGAGTTACTGCTGCTACCGTGGAAAATTGTAATGCAGTTACTCTATCGAAAGGTAAAGACTGGCAATTCATCTACCATAATTTTTATGGTAGTTCGAATACGTTTTATGCCTATGGTTGCAATGGTGAACAAATTATTGAAGTGCGCCCGGATGGGGTTATTGTGCCAATACTTGTTAACAACGATAGCCCTCAATATATTTGCGCGCACCGCAATCACCTATTCGCCTCTTTCCCTGGTGGTCAGTTAGGACATTCATTAGTTGGTCGCCCTAATAAATGGTCAGTGTTGCTGGGCTCAGAGCAATTCGGTTTAGGCGATGAAATTACTGCTCTTTCATCAACTACCGGAGGGGTGTTAATTATTGGCTGCCGAAATAAAACAGCGGGGCTTTATGGTTCCGGTCGTGACGACTGGGCAATGAAGGATATTTCTTCTGTTGGTATTCATCCAGGAACATTGCAAACCTCTTTTGTCCCACTAGCAATAAGCAAAAACGGCATCACTAGAATTGACCAGACAGAGCAATTTGGAGATTTCAAATTAAGTGAAGTCGATGCAAACCGCAAACTTGGCTTTGATAAACAACATTACAACATTATTTATTCCTCCACCAAACCTAAATCCAATCAGATTCGCTTTTATTCTGCCGAAGGTCGCCACTTATGCGTTATGTTACAACCAGATGGCTCAACAAGAAGTACATTTTTTACTTATCCTGAGCTAGTAAAGGGTATTTGGCAGTCCCCTGATAACGTCTATATGGCATTTAATGATGGTAAGGTTTACCGTCAATCCGATAATTGCTATTCCTTTTCAGGCAAGCAAATTGATTGGATTGTGAAGATGGCGTTTAATCATTGCGGTTCTCCGACATTGATTAAAAGTTGGCATAGCGCAGAGCTACAGGCGACAACTGAAGGTAAATCAAAGTTAAGTTATCGGTTCGACCTTGACTACAACTCCAATTACCATGCTTCTACACTCAGTAAAGATTTACAAATTGCAGGTGGTGGCGGGCGGTGGAATGATTCATTTTGGAATGACTTTCTTTGGTCTGCTGAAGATTATTCAACGCCAACATTCCATTTGTCTGGTTATAGTCGAAACATTGCCTTGTCATTTTCCGGCACATCTATTTATTCACCTCAATTCGAGATCAGCGGCATTATTCTAAATTACATTACCCGGAGAAATTATCGTGTCTAAGAAAAACCGATATAAACGCACCCATCAGTTTACTCCATACACCAAGGCGGACGGTGCGGCAGTTTCCGATGAATTCGATGCAATTCAGGCAGTTCTTGATCTAATTCCTGAATTGCGTGACGACGGCAAAGGCTTTGCGGCTAGTCCCGTAATTCCAGACCCAACAGATCTAAATCATCCTGTGCCATACAGAATGCTCACTGAAACCGAAAAGAGCGTGAATAACGCACGAGATGAAGTATTAGAAAAAGCGCAACAGGTTGCAAAAAACACAGAGACCGTTGCAACAAATACGAAAACCGCAATCAATCAGGCGAGTTCCGCTACGCAATCAGCCACATCTGCCGCCGAAAGTAGTCGATCTGCTGATGAATCGGAGGATTGGGCTAGAAAATGGGCATCCAATCCTGTTAATGAAGCTGTTTCTGGTGACAAATATTCTGCGTATCACTATGCCACACAAGCAGAACAATCCGCGCAAAGCTTATCCACTGCCGCAGATGCGGCGGAAAATAGCGCAAACATTGCGACCCAAAAGGCGGAAGAAGCTAAAACATATTCGGACAAGGCGGCTAGTGTTGCTATAGGGGAAATTGATTACAACAAAGTCAGAAACGTTCCGCGCGCATCAACTACACAAGATGGTGTTACACGATTAACAAGCGATACAGGACTTGATAGTGAAACGCTTGGGCTAACAGCGAAAGCAGGTAAATTCCTTGCACAAGGCATTGCCGCTTTACGCCTTGCGATGAATAACTACATACCATTAAAAAGCAGATCATCATCTGTAACAAGCAATGATGAAAATGGTGTGGCAACACCAAAAGCGGTCAAAATCGCTTACGACAAAGGCGTTGAGGCTAAGAGTGCGGCGGACGCAGCACAAACCAGTGCGACTCAGGCAAAATCATCCGCGGATGCTGCACAACGTACGGCAAATGATGCAAATAATAACGCGAATGGTCGAGTATCTAAATCAGGCGATACAATGAATGGACAACTTAATGCAAATAGCGGCGTTAATACGTTGGCGCGTGGTGCTGACGGGTTTGATCGCCAATGGCAAAATTCAATCGCCCCCTATTTAGTTAATAACGGTAATGCGAATGGTAATAACGCCTATTACCCATTTATTAAAGGGATTAATCGTAATGGAAATACCTGGGGAACGGCGTTTTCTTTTGGTTATGAAACACCTGACGGAATTAATAAGTTTGGTAAAGGATGCATCCATTTAATTGAAGATAATGGAACTCAGAAATTATGGACATTTGAGCACAATGGCAACTTTAATTCCGCTGGGGATGTTCGCTCTTCAGGGGGTAAATCTTTAAATAATGCCACGCAATTATCGGATTTCGTATATCAAAAAATCGGCAACTTTGAAGTTCGAAAATATCCAGATGGGACGATGATTCAAACCTACTCAATAATGACCGAATATAAAAGACCTAATAATAGGGTAGCATATAGCTTTAATTGGGCTGTAGCATTTGCATCAGCACCTATTATCTTTACATCGACTAAGACGTCATGGGATAACAATGAGGTATTGCTAAATATATCCAGTGATGATGGGGGCACAACTAACACCAAAACGAGTTACTGGATGTGGGAAAATAACTATCAAGATGGAGTTATCCATCTTAATTTTATCGCAATTGGGAGATGGAAATAATGGCGATGTATTTTAAAGACGGCTTTTTTGATGATACCGACGGCGGTTTTGTACCGGATGGCGCGGTAGAAATTAGCCAAGATAAATATATTGAGCTACTTAACGGGCAATCTCAAGGCAAACAAATCATTGCAGACAAAAAAGGCTACCCTGTATTAATTGCCCCACAACCCAGTGTGGCACACGAGTTAAATCATGACACTTTGCAATGGGCAATTTCGCCCGAAAAACAGACCATACTTTTAGTTGAAACCCAAACTCGACTTATCGCCAACATTGATGAGCACGCGGCTACGATATATAGCACATGGACACGCTTCGAAAGTGAGTATCGTGAGCGCCAAGCCGCAGCCGAAGCGTACAAATCCGCCAATTATGAAGGTGAATGTAGCCGTTATATAACTGACTTTGCCAAACGAGCCGGGTTGGATAACAAAACAGCGACAAATCTTATTTTGACGCAAGCAGCAGGGCTCGAAAAATTGCAGGTCGAATTAGCAAATCAACGTATGCGTAAGTATGAGCTTAAAGCAACTAATCTCACGCTTGAACAAGCACAAGCGATCTATGACGACATAATCAATCAAATGGACCTACTGATGGAGGCATATCAAAATGGCTAAGGTGTATTTGGCGATGTACAAACACAAACGTGACTGGCACAAAGAGCCGATCAAAGCGATTGCCGACCGCATTACGCGATTTTTTACCAAAGGCAAATACTCTCATTGTGAGATTGCTATTGAGAGTGGTGTAAATGTTTACGACTGTTATTCCTCGTCTGTACAAGATGGTGGTGTGCGCCGCAAGCAAATTGATGTGTCTGATAGTGTGAAATGGGATTTAATACCGCTCAACGATGTGACTGAGGAGCAAATTAAGATCTATTTTAACCGCACTTTGGGTTGTAAATACGACTGGTGGGGAGTGTTTGGTATCGTTTTAGGTGTCAAACAAAAACGCTCTAGATATTTTTGCTCCGAATGGTGTTTTAACGCAATCAAAGACTGCAACCAAGGCTGGCGATTTAGCCCAAATCAGCTTTCAGTTATTTTTACTAACGCAAGTAATAATTAAATAAATTTTCAACAAAAGACCGCAAAATAAGCGGTCTTTCTTTTTATTGGAGAAAGTATGTCAATTCTAGGATCAATGACAGACGCGTTAAACAAGAAACAACCACAAGCCCCAACAGTTTCACAAACGCCGGCTCAGGATAATTCTCAAACCATGGCGGGCAATGTCGCCAATATTCTGAACAGTAATTCTTTATTGATGAATAGTGCGGCGGCCAAAGGTGAACGTATTGCCGCTAATCGAGGTTTACAAAATTCAACCATTGGCGCTGAATCGGCTCAACGTGCGATGTTAGATGCGGCTATGCCAATTGCAAGCCAAGATACACAGAATGCGTTTGCGGAAAAACAAACTAGATTACAAGCTGATTTGAACTATCAAAACCAAAGCAAACTGAATCAGGCTCAAAATCAATTTGCTGCATCACAGGCTGAATTAGATCGCGGCCATCAACGCGGATTGACGCAATTACAATCTGATTTAGCTTATAACAATCAAAGTCGATTAAATCAGGCACAGAACCAGTTTACCGCTTCTCAGACCGCATTAGACAGAACGCATCAACGTGACTTAGCTAATCTAAACCATGAAAACGAGATGAAAAATCTAAATGCTCAAGTTGCCGCTAATACTATTGGTAAATCAATCGATTTTGCTCAACAAATAACGAATAACTTTGACGCTCAGATCGCATCTATTCTAAATAATGCCAACATGAAAGAAGAAGATAAGAAGAATGCGATTAAGATGCTCAAAGAAAGTCGAGATTCAGAGTTGAACTTTATGTCTCGATTCTTCCAAGGAATACCAACTACTAAGCAAAACTGGTCGTCATTTCCGAACCTTGGCGTACCATCAATTAATATTTCATAGGAGGTAAATTATGGCATTTTGGGACAGCGCATGGAACGCAATTAGCGAGGCAGGGTCTTGGCTTGGTGAAGCTGCTGGGTCAGCGTCAAAGTGGATGGAGAACAACAAAAATACAGCCAATTTTCTTGGCTCAGGGTTGTCGGCTATTGGCGGTTATTTTGCGCAGAAAGAGGCTAATAAAGATTTAATGAAGCAACAGCGTGACTTATTAAATATGCAAGACAAATTAAAATCCCAATATTCAGCAGTGCCTGACACAGACGCAAGCTATCGGAATCTTGTTGTAGATGACACGCCAAATCTAGCTAACGGCGGGATTTTGACAGAAATGAAGAAACGTTCTAATGCGAGAGGTGTATAGATATGGGGAGAATATCTGATAGCCATGGCGAAATGATGGATAACGCCGGGTATGAGAGAGGTGGAGATCTTGGTGGTGGATGGTCTGAGCATGATAGCGGCGACGGATATGAAAGCACTAGAGATAGAATGGATCGCCACCTTTCTAGATATGGAAAAGACGAATCATATACTAACGCATTCAATGATCGAAATTCTAGCGGCTGGGGTGGCGGGCGAAGCGCAATAAGCGGTGCCGTGAATAACACTCGTAGTTCTATTGGTTCAAGCAAACATAATTCACTAACCAATAACGCCTTGGCGCAGGTAACAAATCCATCGGCATCGGTAAAAGGTTCTTATAGCCCTAACATAGATCCAAATTACACGCCGAATATTTTTGATAAGTACGCCGCTGAAAATTTTCAGCATGCTAAGAATATTGCAGCGCATGATTTTATTAAAGATACCAATCGAACTACAGCACTTAATGCAATTGGTGGGATGTATTCACAGCCGGTAGCTGAAGGCATTATAAGTAAAGCTACCAGTCCAGGTAAAGCATTGATGGGAGTTGCGGCCGGAGCTTTAATTGGGAAGATTGGAGATGCTGCAAATGCTGTCGCAGGGCAACAATCAAGAGACTCTTTATCTAAAGAAGGTAGAGCTATGTATGATGGAGCGTATGGCACATATGCCTCCCAAAAAAATGCCCATAGAGATGATTTGGAAGATAAAGCTCGAGGATTTATAGCGGGGGCTGTTGATGCTCTTACCAACCCTATAGGTGCTTTTAGTTCATTAAACAGTATTTACAGCGACAACAAGGCGCTTATAGATACTGCCAAAGACTTCAAGGATGTTTCAGAATTTCAATCATACATGGACGGTCGCCAAAATAGAGGCTATCAAAGTCTTGGCGATGGTAGCAAGGAAGAACCGAAAGGCATTTTGCGGAAAATGCACGAACAGGCCATCCAAGGTGTTAATTCTTCTCGTAATCAAAATCTTATCAATGCTATTCCGACACTCACTAATTTCTGGAAAAACATTACTATCAAATAGAGGTAACAAATGGGTATTTTAGATTCAATGACACAGCAGGCGCAACCACAACAAGACCAAGCCCAAAATCCACAAGGCGGAATGGCACAGATGTACCAAATGGTAATGGAGAATTCCATGAATGCCATTGCAAATGTGGCACATGAGCGAATCCAACAAAAAGGCCCAGTTGAAGGTATCGCGGATTTAGTCGCAACAGCGATGATTGCAAATCTGCAAGCTGCACAACAAAACGGCAAAACCATTCCGCCGCAAGTGATGATGCAGGTGGCTAAAGACTTGGCTATGCAATTGTTACAACAAGTCGGAGTTCCGGAAGAGCAAATCGACGATGTGCTGATTGATATTTTGATGAGTGCATTAGATCAATTTGGTGAGGCGTCAAACGGCATGTTACCACCGGAAGAAGAACAGCAATACGTTGACATGATCAACAAAGTGGCTGAAATGGAAAACCAACGCCAAGCACAAATGCAAGGTGGACAATAAGCAATGCAACAACAAGGGGCGTAATCTATGGGATTTGGTGGTATTTTAGCCGCAATGGCGCAAGGTCTTGGCGCAGGTATTATTAAAAATGTAGAACAAGGATGGAAGAGTGAAGAGACGGACAAGTTGTTAGACTGGCGCGCAAAAGAAGCCGATAAACAGCGTCAGCATGATTTTGAGTTGGAAGATCACAGATCTCGTAACGCCATTTCAGAAGCTGCCGCAAGAGCGCGTATTTCTGCTCAATATTCTCGAAGTGGCTCAGGTGATGGAAATTCTCAGGCGCAAAAGAACTTAACCGGGGCAATGCAAGTCCTAGGGGTTTATGATGCGCAGTTAAATTCTCTTCAAGAAAAACTGGCGGTAACAGAGGATAAAGCACAGAAAGATGCCATTACAGAGCGAATCAATAACTTAGCCAACGAGCGATCTAATTACTTGAAACGCCCTGATACTATTGCTGCATTCAAAGGAGCAGAGCAGATGGGGAATGCGCTTTACATGACAAGCGGCGGGGATATGGATTTATTTAATCCAAAACCAAAGGTGCCGGAAGTGCAAGAAGTGAAGCCTACGATAGCCCCACCTCAGCGGAACATAGTTGACATGAACAACCTTTCCGCGAAAGAAGTCGCTCAATTGGCTAAACAAAAACAGGAAGAACAATCTCGAATGAGTTTTGCTAAGGCTTCCGAAGAAGCAAAAGAGTGGGCTGCAAAACGGAATCAATACACTCCTTCAACATTTATACCTAGACCTTTCTAAAACAAAAGCGCAAGATTTCTTGCGCTTCTATTTCTTTCTTAATGATGTGATATAGTCATCATACCACATCATCATTTTGACCCTTTCCTCGAAGTATTCCGCTTTATTGTAAATACCACGAACGCCTTGAATTTTGTGGGCCAACTGCTTTTCAATAATATCATAAGCAAATTTATTTTCATGTGCCGCAGTACTAAATATATGACGGAAGCCATGTAACGACTGTCGTCTTTTATAGCCAAGCTCATGCAATAATACCAGCGGGGCCTCATAGTAAATCGGTGCATGTCTGCGTTTTGATGGAAACACAAATACATCGCTCAAGCCTTTTTGCTCTTGTAGTATTGAGTAAACCGAATCAGTCATTGGTATTTCCTGCTCCACTTTCATTTTCATTCTGTGTGCCGGGATAGTCCAGATCCGCTTTTCAAAATTGATTTCCTCCCACTTTGCACCAATAATTTCAGCCCGCCGTTGAGCGGTGTAAATAATCGCAAGTAGGGCATTTGATATAGTGCGGTCTTTACTGTATAAATCAATGCAGCGCAGTAACTCAGATAATTCTGTTTCTGTTTTTAAATGTGGGTGGTTGATCTCAATGTGGGGCGCAATAAACTTTCTTAGCCTTGCCGCAGGATTAGATTTCGCCAAACCCATCGCCATTGCATAATCGAATACATTGGATAGCACGGTTAATGTTTGTTTTGCCTCTTTTCTCGATTCGATTTTGAGTGCTATATCAAAAATAAGTTTTGGTGATATTTTTCCAATTTTTAAGTCGAAAAATTGTTTAAAGTGTTTATTGAGCAGGAATCTATAATATCTGTTAGTTTTCTCAGCAAATCTTTTTGAGATAAAATTAAGCCAAGGGGTAATGATTTCTTGGAGAGTCATTTTAATCTCCTTGCGATGAAGTAATGTGATTTTTGATGTGTCAATTTTGTGTCAGTGATAAGCATTTAATGACTGCGTTAGACTACTAATCGCTATAGTTTTTTATAAGACAAGTGGCGTAAGGTATTGTTTTTTAATGGTTTATATAAGTGTTCGCAAATATGGCATTCAAGAGGTCGTCGGTTCGATCCCGATTATCTCCACCAAATTTTAAACCTTATCAATGAAGTCAATTGATAAGGTTTTTTTTAGCGTTGTGCTTCATGCTTATCAACGCAAATGCTATTAAGCTCTTGCCTCTAAAGTTATCTCATCTAATGTGAAATTTATGCTTTAAAAGAGCATTTAAACATTTCTTAAATGCCCTATCTCTCCCCGTTTCTTGCTAAATGAGTTGCCCGAAAGGGGAGTTTATGAAACAATTTGTCGCTATTCCAATTTAAAAAATTAACTGAATTTTAAGGATACGATAGTGATCGATTTCGATGGCTACCGTCCGAATGTAGGCATTGTTATTTGCAACGACAAAGGGCAAGTGCTGTGGGCGAAAAGATACGGACAGAATTCCTGGCAATTTCCGCAAGGCGGGATTAATGATAATGAAACGCCAGAACAAGCGATGTACCGAGAATTGTTTGAGGAAGTCGGATTAACACGCAAAGATGTGCGAGTGCTCTATGCTTCTAAGCATTGGCTGCGTTATAAATTGCCAAAACGACTGTTACGTTATGATTCCAAACCTATTTGTATCGGACAGAAACAACGCTGGTTTTTATTGCAGTTAGTCAGCGACACCAAAAACATCAATATGCAATGCAGTAAAACACCGGAGTTTGACGGTTGGCGTTGGGTGAGTTTCTGGTATCCGGTGCGTCAAGTGGTTTCTTTCAAAAGAGATGTCTATCGTAAAGCGATGAAAGAGTTTGCTACGGTGTTATTTGATGAAAATAACAAAGACTTGTTATTGCGGGCTGACTCTAGCGCAGTAGAAGAGAAAAAGAATACCTTTTCAACGCCAAAACAGACCCATTCAAAGCATTCCAAATATTCATCACAAAAGTATAAGAGATAATTATGTTAACCTTCTTCCTCTTTTGTTTGCTTGCCGGTTGTGTCGCCGGCTTTTTAGCCGGTTTATTCGGCATTGGTGGCGGCATGGTGATTGTGCCGATGATGGTTTATTTACTACCAATTGTCGGCGTACCGGATTCGCTCTTAATGTCCACCGCACTTGGTACCTCCTTCGCGACTATCGTGGTTACCGCTTTTTCTTCCGCACAACGACACCACAAACTTGGCAATGTCGTTTGGTCCACCTTGAAGTATTTTGCCCCTGCATTAATGATCAGTGCCTTTATTTCAGGGCAATACATCAGTAAATTGCCTCATGACGTTTCCAGTAAGTTGTTTGCCTGCTTAGTTGTTTATTTAGCAGCTAAAATGATTTTGTCTATTAAGCCGAAAAACATCGACCCGAATAAAAAAATTACGCCTTTATCCTCCATTATTGGCGGTGCCTTGATTGGCATGGCATCAAGTGTTGCCGGTATTGGCGGTGGCGGATTTATTGTGCCGTTTTTAAATTCTCGCAACGTAGATATTAAAAAAGCTATTGGCACTTCTGCTTTCTGTGGCATGTTAATGGGTATTGCGGGAATGTTAAGTTTTATGGTGAGCGGTTGGAATGCGCAAGGTATGCCGCCTTATTCGGTCGGTTTCGTATATTTTCCGGCTGTTTTGGGCATCACGGTTACCTCATTTTTCACTTCTAAACTTGGTGCCAATGCAACGAACAAACTCCCGGTGCCGACCTTGAAGAAAGCGTTTGCCGCCTTTTTAATTGTGGTGGCGATTAATATGTTATTGAAATAAGGAACGTTATGAATTCAGATTACCTTGTATTACCGCATTTCGATCCGGCAATTTTTGAATTTGGTCCCATCGGTTTGCGCTGGTATGGATTAATGTATTTACTCGGTTTTATTTTTGCTCGTTGGTTAGGTGTGCGCCGCGCTCAGCAAGCCAACAGTGGTTGGACGGTAGATCAAGTTGATTCTTTATTATTCAATGGTTTCATGGGCGTCTTTTTAGGCGGTCGAATTGGTGATGTCTTCTTTTATAATCTTGATCGTTTTTTACAGGATCCGCTGTATTTATTCCGCGTTTGGGAAGGCGGGATGTCTTTTCATGGTGGCTTAATTGGCGTGATTATTGCCATGGTCATTACCTCTAAAATACAAAAACGCAGCTTTTGGGCGACGGCAGATTTTGTTGCGCCTCTCATTCCTTTCGGTTTAGGAATGGGGCGTCTTGGTAATTTCATTAATTTAGAATTATGGGGGCGTGCAACGGATGTGCCTTGGGCCATGATTTTTCCAACAGATCCGCTATTACTACCACGCCATCCATCTCAATTATATGAAGCTATGTTAGAAGGTTTGGTGTTGTTCCTTATTTTGAATTGGTTTATTCGTAAACCACGTCCAATGGGATCGGTAGCCGGGCTCTTCCTCATCGGTTATGGCGTTTTCCGTTTTATGATTGAATATGTGCGCGAACCCGATGTAGAGCTGTTTCTTGATGTGATCACAAGAGGTCAATTACTTTGCTTGCCAATGATTTTCGGCGGCATTTTCATTATGTTTTGGGCATACAACAAAAGTGCGGTGAAAAAATGAAACAATATTTAGACTTGTGCCAACGCATTGTTAACGAAGGCGTTTGGGTAGAAAACGAACGTACCGGCAAACGCTGTTTAACGGTGATTAACGCCGGTTTGACTTACGATGTGGCAAACAACCAATTTCCGCTGATTACGACCCGTAAAAGTTATTGGAAAGCAGCGATTGCAGAATTTCTAGGCTATATTCGCGGTTATGACAATGCTGCCGACTTCCGCAAGCTGGGTACCAAAACGTGGGATGCCAATGCTAATGAAAATCAGGCTTGGCTCAATAATCCGCACCGCAAAGGCACCGATGACATGGGGCGCGTATATGGCGTGCAGGGCAGAAGTTGGCGTAAACCGAATGGTGAACATCTCGATCAACTACGCAAAATTGTTAATAACCTCAGCAAAGGCATTGATGACCGCGGTGAGATTCTGACGTTCTATAACCCGGGTGAATTTGATTTAGGCTGTTTGCGCCCTTGCATGCACACACATACGTTTTCTTTGTTGGGTGATACGTTATATCTCACCAGTTATCAGCGTTCTTGTGATGTCCCGCTTGGTTTGAATTTTAACCAAATCCAAGTATTTACCTTCTTAGCATTAATGGCACAAATCACCGGTAAAAAAGCAGGGCAGGCATTTCACCACATTGTGAATGCGCATATTTATGAAGACCAGTTGGCACTTATGCGTGATGTGCAATTAAAACGTGAGCCTTTCCCGTCACCGCAGTTGGAAATTAATCCGGACATTAAATCTTTAGAAGACTTGGAAACCTGGGTCACCATGGATGATTTTAAAGTAACGGGTTATCAATGCCACGAGCCGATTAAATATCCGTTTTCCGTCTAACAAAGTGCGGTCGGTTTTAAAAACGTTTTTAAAATCCACCGCACTTTTTATCTGAATAGCCTCATGACAGAATCTCAACAGCAACTGGATGAACAATTTATGCGCCACGCCTTAATGTTGGCGGACAAAGCCGAAGCCTTGGGCGAAATTCCTGTGGGTGCGGTGTTGGTGAGTGCTGAAGGCGAAATCATCGGCGAGGGTTGGAATTTATCGATCATTGATTCTGATCCTACGGCGCACGCTGAAATTGTCGCGTTGCGTCAAGGCGGACAAACCTTACAAAATTATCGCCTGTTGAACGCGACCTTATACGTCACCCTTGAGCCTTGCACCATGTGCGCTGGGGCAATTTTACACAGCCGCATTAAGCGCCTTGTGTTCGGTGCGGCTGACTATAAAACCGGGGCAGTGGGTTCCCGTTTTCATTTCTTTGATGATTACAAAATGAACCATGCCATTGAAATTACCGGTGGGGTGCTGCAGCAGAAATGCAGTGAAAAACTCAGTGCGTTTTTTCAAAAACGTCGCGTACAACAGAAAGAAGCGAAATTAGCGCAACAGTTGATGACAGAAGCGAAGTCTGATGATTAAAAGTGCGGTCATTTTTTTCAGCATTTTTTAATATCCCTCGTTAAATTTCCTGCGGAGTGATACAATCGCCGCTCAATTTTATTAGTCAAGAGATAAGTTATGTCCCGTCAGAAAAAGACTCGCCGCCTTACAGATATCATGCCGGCCCGCAAATCCGATAAGAAACCGGAACAACCCCTTTCCGGCCGCAAAGCCACACGTTATGAATTGGATGCGAAAGCCCGTGAAGAGAAGAAAAAACGTAAGCATAAAGGATTGGATTCCGGTTCTCGTCATAGCGCGCCGGAAAATAAAGCAGCGAATCAAGTAAAAGAAATTCAGGATCCACGAATCGGTAGCCGTAAAAAAGTGCCGTTGATGGTGGAGTTCGTCAATAAACCGCAAAAAGCGCAAGCAGTATCAGCTGCAAAATCTGAGCCAAAAGCCATCTTGGATCCGATGCTTGAATTAGAACAATTAGAAAATAATGAATGTTTGAATCAGTTGCTGGATCAATTGGACGATGGTAAAAAATTATCCGCTGAAGATCAAAAATTTGTGGATGCGTGTTTGGCGCGTGTCGCGCAATTAATGGACGAATTAGGCATTGCGGACGATGAAGAAAACGATGAAGATTTATACCGCACTTTTGAACGAATCGACATCAACCAATTTAAATAAGCCTCTTTAAATTATGTGGAAAACGTTTTTACTCATTGCAGCCGTCATCATCATTGCCGGTATGGTCGGTTATGCCGCGTATTTGTTATTAGCGTTGCAAAAGCAGAAAAAAGCACTGTTGCAAGCGCGCCGAAACCGTATTCATCGCATAAAAGAAAGCCTTGAAATTATTGCGAAAGCCATGTTGAACGGTGATTGCAATTTGTCAGAAGGTGTATTGCGTTTAAAAATGCTGTTGGAACCGGTGGGCATGAGCCTCAAACATTATTCTGCCATGTGGCGATTGTATGAAACGGTCGAAGATATGCCGACTCATGAGGCTCGCAGAGAATTAAAAAAGAACGAAAGAATGCGTTTGGATTTACAGCGTGAAAGCACAGAAGCGGAGCTTGAAAGTAAGATTAAGTCAGAACTAAACCGACTTCTAACGGATATCCAAACATTATAAACGTGGGGAAAATTGAATGTCTGAGATCATTTGGGATTTAGCATTAATTCAAAAATATAATCAATCCGGTCCGCGCTACACATCCTATCCGACAGCGCTTGAGTTTAACGAACAGTATACGAATGATGACTTTATTGCCGCGGCACAACGTTATCCAACACGTCCGTTGTCGTTATATGTGCACATTCCGTTTTGCCACAAACTTTGTTATTTCTGCGCCTGTAATAAAGTCATTACGCGCCATCAGCACAAGGCCGACATTTACTTGGATTTTCTTGAACGAGAAATAAAAGAGCGGTCAACATTATTTACAAATCGTGTGGCAACGCAAGTGCACTGGGGCGGTGGCACGCCAACGTATTTAACGGAGGCACAATCTGCCCGTTTAATGCAAATGTTGCGCGACCATTTTAATATTGCCGATAACGCAGAAATCAGTATTGAAATGGATCCCCGTGAAATTGAGCTTTCGATGTTAGAACATTTGCGTAATATCGGGTTTAACCGTATTAGTATGGGCGTGCAAGATTTCAATAAAGAGGTGCAGAAAGCGGTGAATCGCGAGCAGGATGAAACCTTTGTGAATGCGCTGTTGATGCGCGCTCGTGAGCTCGGTTTTCAGTCCACTAACCTAGATTTAATTTATGGTTTGCCATTCCAGAGTGTTGAGAGCTTTATGTTCACCTTGAAAAAAGTCATTGAACTCAACCCTGATCGATTGAGCGTATTTAACTATGCCCATTTGCCAAGCCGTTTCGCCGGACAAGCAAAAATAAAAGATTGGCAGTTACCGAAACCGGAGACGAAGCTGGAAATTTTACAAAAAACCATCGAAACACTGGGCAGTGCAGGTTATAAGTTTATTGGTATGGATCATTTTGCCAAACCGGACGATGAACTTGCTATTGCACAGCAAAATGGCGTGTTGCACCGTAATTTCCAAGGCTATACGACGCAGGAAGAATGTGATTTGTTGGGGCTGGGTGTGTCGGCAATCAGCTTATTGGGTGATACCTATGCGCAAAATCAAAAGGATTTGAAGGAATATTATACCGCAGTGGATACCAATGGCATTGCCTTGCATAAAGGTTTAGCCATGTCGGAAGAAGATTGTTTGCGTCGTGATGTCATTAAGCAATTAATTTGCAATTTTAAATTAGCGTATGCCCCATTAGAAAAACAGTACAATATTGATTTTAAACAACACTTTGCAGAAGATTTGGCCTTGCTAGCGCCTTTGGCTGCCGATGGTTTATTGGATATTGGTGAGGACCAAATCACGGTTTCCGCAAAAGGACGCTTGTTGATTCGTAATATTTGTTTGTGTTTCGACACGTATTCACGCGCACAAGCAAAACAACAGCAATTTTCGCGGATTATTTAATTTGACATGTTGGGGTAGGCTTTATGCCTATCTCTACGCCTGTTTTCTAAAATAAAAAGTGCGGTTGAAATTCATCGGAAATTTCAACCGCACTTTTCGTTTATCATTACCCCACTAAATTCAATTCAAACACAGATTTTTTCGGGTTTAAGCGGAACCCCTCTTGCTCCAGCAAATGATGTTGCTGTCGATCTTGTTCTACCACTAATCGCGTGGATTGTGTGTAGCTGACGAATTCTTTGGCTTTGGCAATAAGTGCGGTGTAAATGTCATTTGATTGATTGCCTTGGCGCACGAAAATATCTGTTAATTGCCAGTAGCGCTGTAATTGTAGCGAAGAAAGACGAGGATAAAGTTGAATGAAACCAAGCGCTTGTTGAGATTGATCGAGAGCGAGGAAAAAAATACTTTCACTAAAACGAATACGGTTGGAAAGAAAGGTGAGTGTACGCTCCGGATTTTCCGTCATGCCCTGAGAAAGACGATATTCTTCAAATAGCGGCAGGAGTGTTTCCAGGTTCCATTGTTCAGCTTTAAAAATTTTAATCATGAGGCAATCGGTCATTTTTTGTTAAATTTATACAGTAGATTGTATCTTTTTAGCCCAAAAGAATCATCTGTTACAAAGAAAATTTTTTAGAACTGTGATTTTTTACCAAAAAAAGCAGGCGTTTTTTGTTATAGTAAGCGCAGTTTTTATTCAATCATATTAAGGAGAAACAAAATGGCTCGTCGTCCTTTAGTTATGGGTAACTGGAAATTAAACGGTAGCAAAGCGTTCACCCGTGAATTGATCACCGGCTTAAAAGAAGAATTGCACGGTGTCACCGGTTGTGACGTGGCAATTGCCCCACCGGTCATGTATTTGGCAGAAGCAGAAAAATTATTATCAGGTTGCGGTTGCAGCTGTGGCGGTCAAAATATCATCCAATTAGGCGCGCAAAACGTGGACGTGAATGTGAAAGGTGCTTTCACCGGTGATATCTCCACTGAAATGTTGAAAGATTTTGGCGCGAAATACA